>Ga0315312_1001831_pt1 | contig 15672 bp, 20 predicted proteins | sample TDP7_MG_FD_203629 | JGI IMG/M metagenome (GOLD analysis project Ga0315312, IMG submission 203629) | Freshwater sediment microbial communities from Lake Towuti, South Sulawesi, Indonesia - TDP7 | ecosystem: Environmental > Aquatic > Freshwater > Lake > Sediment | place: Indonesia: South Sulawesi... | reverse complement strand
TTCTGGTGGGGCAAGATAGGCTTGCGTTTCTTCTCCGCAACGTAGATTTTCCATCAATGCTTCGTCGAGTCGGGTGTAGAGTTCAGGATCACGTACTCTGCGCACATTATCAACCCAGGCAAAGTTCTCCTGGTACGTTTTGCGTCGATGGATAGTCAAGAGTTCATCGCATAAGGGGCCAAGTCCCTCGAAGTCAACCCGGGAAGCGAGAGCAATCATGGCTTCACTGCCTGCTAGCGAATGGAACGAAATTCCCCCTCTTGGAGTGCCTGTTACCGCCCGAAGAATGTCCCGCCCTACATCGAGACCAAAGACCTCAATCCCTGAACCCCGGCTTGCTTGGGCACGAACATGAACCGTCTGTTCTTCTATAGTGAAGGAGTCCAAGCTGCGAAGGCTGTCGTGTCGAAGACCGTTGAGAGCTGTTTTAAGCCCAAAGTCAGGAACCATGGATGAGGGTTCAAGAAGATGCCGCCCGTGTCCGAAGGTGAACGCGAACACCCTTCTCTTCCGCCGAATGAGTAGGACTGCAGCGTTGGTACGATTCGTCAGCTCCTGGAGTGGCTCGGTAATTCCTCTTTGGACGAATTGTAGCCAGCGGGGCGGTGCTTGCTTCGGAGGTGCAATGTAAAGCCTGCCACCAAAACCTAATCCTCCTCGAACCTCGTAACGATTCACTGAACCACGGCGTCTCAAGCCTTCATCTACGCGCCTAATACTGGGTTTCAGGAGTAGGACGTGAAGCCTCTGGAGAGGCAACCCACTTGGCATTCTTTATGACCCTCCTAACGATTCAAGAAACGCATGCGACTAGGGAAAACTAATGTCCTCCCTTCCTTTTGCTTTCCTGGAAGGCTGATTTCTATCGCTAGGCTTTCTGCGCCATTCTTGCTTTCAAATTTTTCACAAATTCATTATGCCAAATGACTTGAATTCCTCCACTATTGAACGCTGCTTCAATTATATTAAGGCGTTTGGGGTCTTTGGGTAGTTTTGGAAAAATTATACCTGGACAGACTCGGAACCCGTAAACGTCCAGCTGGGAATCGACGTATTTCCACACTTGCTTAATTTGCCGCCTTAAGTTGCGCTGAAGGTTCTGCGGTTTTATCCGCTCCCAGTCCGTTGCTTTAACTTCGACGACCGAAACCATCTCCTTGCCTAATTGCTCAACAAGAATGTCCACGCGACCGTAGTTTCCACTAATTTTCTTTATAAATCTCTCGGGTCTGGGGTAACCATCTTTCGCGGTTTTCAGCCATTCTCTCTGTATAAGCTTATGGAACCTCTTTCCCCTGCGGAGCTGAACCGGCTCTCCTAATTTACTCATTATCGCCCTAGCACCACATTCCTCTTCTTCTTTCATCTGCGATCTCTCACTGCTCCTCCTTCATCCGCCTTAAAGCCTGCAAAATGACCTGCCCTACCGCCTCTCTTTTGACTTTTTTCTCGGCTTCCAATACCGGCTGGTACTGGACCTTCACCCGGTAACCTTTAATCCGTTCCTCTTTTCCCGCCCAAGCGGCTGCCTCTTTTTCCAGGTAGAAGAATAGCTCCTCGGGTTGGAAAAAGAGGACCTTCTCCTGATCAGATGGTTTGAGCTTCTGAGAAATCAGGGCTTTGACCTTCTCCAGGTTCTTTTTTTCGGGAGAGCAGAGAATCACTTTTTCGTAGCCGGAGGCCAGGCACTTTTCGATATTGGAAAGCTCCTGTTCATCTGTCGTGGTGACCGAGATCTCGCAAGCAATTTTCCTTCCGTCCATTTCCAGGCTGACATCCACCCTTCCCAGCCCATCAGGGGTCGGCTGCTCGATGATAGCCCGAAATCCCTTATCTTCGGCCATTCGCCTGATTAAAGCCTGCAGATACCTGTGTCGGGACCTTCCTTTTTCTTCAAATTCTGGTTCTGGCAACCTGACGGTGGGCTCTTCTTCCGGAGCAACGATAGCCGGTACCTTTTTGGTTGGCGGTTTTTTCTTTTCCAGTTTTTCCACAGGAGTCTCAAGAGGAACTCCGATTAGTTTTTTCTCTTCTTTTAGTCTCTTTTCCACCTTTTCTTTCAGGAGCCTGGATCGCTGGGAAATTATCTCTGCAAGCTCTTCTTTTGGTATCAGATATTTCCTGCCAAATTGGTAAGCTCTCAAAAACTCTGAGTATTCGTCCTCTTCCATCCCCAGGATCTCCCATACTGGTTCCATCTCGACTGTCCGAAAAGGGATCATCCCTCCTTCAATTTTGTGCTTGGCATAACAGACTCTGGGAGGCAAGATTTGGAGCTCTTCAATATAGTGCTCCCATTCCTCAGCCAGGCTCCAAAAATACGGGCCCCTGTATAGACGCATCGTTTTCACTTCATACCCGGAATATTCAAAAGCCTCTTTGGCCAAAAGCTGGGCATCCTGGCGGTTGAGCCGGAAATAGATCTGGATGCCGGTGTTCCCCAAGATTAAGCTTCTAAGCTCGATTGGAATCTGGGCAAGGGTCTGGTGAGCCATGATCAGAGAAAGCCCATATTTCCTGGCTTCAGATAAGATAACTGAGAAAGATTCGGTGGCAAAGTTCTGGAACTCGTCGATGTAGAGAAAAAAGGGAGTTCGCCTGCTTTGAGGGATATCTGACCTGGAAAAGGCCGCCATCTGGATCTTTGCCATAAGAAGGGAACCTAGAAGATCAGCGGAGTCCTTGAGTTTACCCTTATCAAGCTTTATCAGAAGCATCTTTTGCTGGTCCATTATTTCTCTGAGGTCGAAGGAGCTTTGGCTGGAGGAGAACATCAGCCTTATCCTCTCATCAGAGAGAAAGGCGTTGACTTTGTTCATCACCGGCTCAATCCAGGTGACCTGACCTCTGTCTGTCAGAGTGTCGAATCTTTTAAAATACTCCTGAGCGATGGGATGATCGATCTTTTCCAAAACTACTTCTCTAAAGGCCCTGTTGGTCAAAAAATGGGGCAGCTCGGCCAGGGTAAGCTCTGCTTCTCCCAGGGCGATCAGAGAGTTGCGCATCAGGTCTTCCATCCTTACGCCCCAGGAGTCAGACCAGATCTTTCTGAAGGAGCTGAGCAACTCGGCAGCCTGCTCGGCCACTGAAATATTGGGGAGTTTTTCCAACGGATTGAAGGTGACAGTGAAATCCCGGTCAGTGGGATCGATAAGAACTATTCTCTCTACGATTTGTTTATCTGTAGTGTCATAATGAATGGTTAAAAATCTTTTGATGTCCTCGATTAAATCGCCATGAGGGTCAATAACGCCAAAACCATTGCCTTTCTCTATATCCTGCTGAATCAAAAACTGAATAAACTTTGTCTTGCCGGTACCGGTGGCGCCGATGACATAGAAATGGGTAGCCCTGTCTTTCTGATCAATCTTGGCCATCTGAAAGTCTTCTTTGCTCTGGCTCCAGTACCAGCCAAGGTCCAAGGTGCGGGGAATCTCTTCCTCCGGGACTTTAGGCTCCAAGGTGGCCTCCTGGGCAGAAGACTCTGCCAGTGGGGCCTTTGGCTCCTCTTGTTTCTCTTTTCCAAAGAGCTTTCCCCAGAAGCCCATTCTGATTCTCCAGCGATCTACCTCTCAGATTAGGAAATCCCCAAAAATCCCCTTGATCTTCTGTCTATCTTTGAGGCGTCCTGATCAAGACCGGCCATCATCTTCTCGACAGCCTTGATCAGGCAATGGTGAACGACCGTGGTATAGGCGTTTAAATCCTGCTGGGCAAAGATATCGATGGAGAATGACAAAGCCTTATCAGAAGCCCCTTTAGTAAGGATTTCAGAAAGGGTTTTTTTGAAAAATCCAGGCTCACAGGTTAAATACCATTGCACGTCAAGATTATCTCCATAATCTCTCGCTCCGATGAACATTCGATAGTCATCCAACCCCTCATTGGTCACCATCATATAGTCTCTTTCCCTTCCGAAAAGCCCCTTGAGCCAGCTCGGCCTGACTCTAACCTGGCCTATTTCAATACCCGGCGCCTTTGATTCTTTGATGAAGTTCTCCGTATCCTGGTAAATTTGCTCTGCCTTCCCTTGGCCGTTCTCAATAAGAACTGACCAGCGATCGATGATCTTTTCGTCCTTTAATGTAACTTTCTCTGCCATAGGAGTCCCTCCTTTCTTTACTTATTGGTTGGTTTCAGCCAAACTTATAACATATTGATTTTAAATAAGATTCTTTACACACAATATCATGGTGAGCCTTCAGAATCAGTAAAATAAAAATTATCCGGAGGAGAAAGATAGGCTATATTTTACTCGCACCAGTTGAAAAGAGTCAAGAAAAGCTTACAGGCTCTTCTACCCGATGAATTCATGTGCCTGGTATCATTCCTAACGCCATTGCATCAAACTATTCTGATGATACCTTCTGATGATACCGTTCTTTCCAAGCCTGACCCTGAGAAAGGTAGCTTTTTAACTCTGGGAATTTTGAAACCACTACTTTGGCAACCTCTTCTTCGCTGGCCCGGCCATTTCCACAGATTACCTTCTTTACTGCGCTTGGGGCATAGCTTATTATCTTAATGCCAATTAAATGCTGAACAGGTAGTGGCGGAATTTGAGAATTGCTTTTTCAATCTCTCCCTGTAAGCTTTGGGGCGAAGGCAGGGAGCCGAATACAATCTTACCATATGTTCCGGCAGACTCGATTTCAATATCCCCAAAGCTAAAGATTCTGCCTAAGATGCCAAACTTGCAGGTTACATCTTGAACCTTATCCAACCAGATGCTCATAATTCTTTTGCCGATGATACCCCTTTCCTCGATTAACCTTAGATTCGTCAAGTAATATTTGATGCAAATCCAGTGGAGTAAGATAACAATCATCACAAAGCTCCAGGTAGCACCAAATAGCACCAGCAACCACCTCGAACCGGGGATCTGCTCGAATAGAAGTAAGGGTAGATATTTAAGGATCAGGGTTCCCAGGGCCGCCAGGGCAACCTCAGGGGCTACCACAAAGAGCCAGTGGGGATTGGTTTTGAAGATGACCCTCTCTTTTGGAAGGAGAAAAGCAGGGTAGACAAAGGATAGCCGAGTTCCTTTATCGTTTTTCACCCGAATTGTTTTTCTCAATGAGAACCTTTTGAAGCTTTTCATTGAAGGTGATCAGAAAGGGGAAGAAGAAGTTATTCCTTCCCAGGATGTTAAAGGAGACTTCAAGCTCCGGTGAGAAGGCAATGTAGCAGTCAAACCTCTCCTGGTTTACCCTTACCGGGATCTGATGCAGGTATCCCAAGATCCTGCTTTTTATCCCCTGGAAATAAAGGCCCTGGCCGTTATTAACAGAAACTCCTAAATAACTTGCAATCTCAGGCCGAAAGATGGAAAAGGTTGCACCTGAATCAAGCAGCGCTTTAACCACCAGACTTCCCTTTGGCCCGGTCATCTCTACATCAATCAGCGGATAAGATTGGTCCCCTTTTTTCAGATAGGAGAATTCTTTCTTCATCAAACGTAAGGTCCTTCTTTTTTCTTGGGCACCAGAAACACTGAGGGCTTCCTTTTGAGCCTTTCCACTTTCTTCATCAGCTTATTGAGTGTTCCCTGGTGAGCCACGACCTTTCCATTGGCAAAAGCCACCCACTCCCCGGCGTATTTGTCGAGGCAAATGGATTTCTTATTCTCTTTGATCAAGAGTTCGGGCCTTTTCATGTTTTGCAACCATCATCCCCAGGGCCACAGCATCGAACATGTTCTGGTGGTACTTCTCTTTCCATTTCCTATCCTGGGTGAGAAATACCTTCAGCTCCGGGAACGTTAAGACGACCGCCCTGGCCACCTCCTCCTTGCTGGCCCGGCCATTGCCGCAGAGGATCCTTTTTACGGTACTTGGCGCGTAGCTTATTACCTTGATGCCTTTTCTCCTTCCGATGGCCCTTATCTCATCGACAAAGACATTCAGAAGGGAGGCGCTTCGGTTATTGACGAAGAAGGCCTTTTCAACCGCCAAAACGTCGGGTTTAAAATCCTTTATCAATCTGAGGATTATCTTTCGTCCCTCTCTTAAAGTCTCGTGTGGCGATTTTTTCTTTTTGATCGCCTTAACCCCATAATAGACAAGTCTTCCTTCTTCTAAAAAGGCAATGCCCATCTCCCTGGTCCCGGGGTCAATGGCTAATATTTTGGAGTTGTTTTTAGACATTTTAAAATGGACAAAATAGAAGAATTCGACCTTTCTGGCTATTTAATGCTTATCCAATTGATGGAAACAGACCGAAGCAAAGGCCACCGCTTCAAACATCCTGATGTGGTAAGGATTCTTATGGTTCTTCTCTTTATTGAGTTCATGGAATAGGGCTGGATATTCAGAGGCGGTTATTTCGGCCAGCTTCTTCTTGTTTATCCTTTCTTCCGGAGAAAAAAAGATCTCCGCATCCTTTATTGAATACTCATAAACCCTCATTTTCCTCCTTCTTGAGAATTCTCTTATTTTGGCAACCAATTTATTCAGATTAGGAGAGCTTCTTGATCGATGAAGCTTCTTAATGGCCAATGCATTAAGGTCATATCGATTGATCAAATCGGAAAGGATCTCCTTTGTCTTCTCGACCTTCTCCTTTGACCACTTTCCCTTGAGAACCTTAATCGCCCAGTATCTAAGATCCGATCCTTTGAAGATGGCTAACGCCAGGTATTTTGATCCGGGGTTAATTCCGATGATTCTTAGAGATCTTTTGGGCATGCTTCTGGATTAAGTGATTAAATAGAGCGCCTCGACTCTTTTTGATCTTCTCATCTGGGATCTCTTTTACCTCTCCTAAGACCCTTCTCAAAAGCGATTCAGGATATCTTTTAGAAAGAGAGAGGTATAAACGAAATCCTTTTATGTCTTTTAAGGCTTTGGCCAGGTCCAAGGCCAAAAGTTCTTCCCTGGTTTTCGGCTTAAACTTCTTAAGGGTTTTAAAATTCGAATCTAAAAGATTTTTTCTATCGATATTGATATTGTTAATAATTCTTGTTAACTTATTATTGTTAGTGTCGCCCTGGTTGACACCTGAGTTCGCTATAGTCGACACCTGGATTCGCCCTGGTTGACACCTCAGCCTGAGGAGATGGTAAATGCGATGGTATCTGCCCTTTTTCCCTATCCTGATCAGACCATTTTTCTCCAAAAGCTTGAGGGTTTCATTTATATACGACCTTGAGTAGCCAAGAGTCTTGGCAATGTACTTTTGAGACGGAAAACACTCCTGGTCTCTGTCAGCGAGGGAGGCCAAAAAATTATAAACAACGATTCCGATGGCCCCAACCTTCGGGGCATATTCTCGAATCACTGCCTTATGGACCCAGTACCAATCCCCGTTTCTTAAGTCCCTGATTTCAATTTTTCCTTCATTGGGCATATCGGAGTTAAATTTTTATTCTCTTCTTCATTCCCTCCTTCAACCTTCGATCTCTCCTCCCGCTTTCTGATCTCCTTTTTCAACTCCTCATAGAGCTCTCTAAATAAAAAAGCCACCGGTGTCCTGTAGACAATCTCAAGCTTCAGGGCATTCATCAGGTTGGGAAGTTTGACTCCGTGCTCGTAACGAGAGAGGCTATTTGTCCCCTTTAGTCCCATAAAATAGGCCGCCCTTTTTTGGGAAAGCCCCATCTTCTTTCGGTAAGTCCAGAGATCATTTTTGATTGAGGTTAGATTTTTTCTCATTTCGTTCCAATTTGATTTATAATTTCAGAATATCAGGGAGGGGACAGTGAAAAAGCAGGGAAAATTTGCCTGGAAAGGCAAATTAGTAATCACCTCTGGGTATAAGGCCAGGAAATCAAGAAGGCTATATATCTATTTTAACGCCTCAACATTTTTTGTCGAAAATTTTCGGCACCTCCATGCAGAAAACACAATTATCTAGCCTCTTTTAATTGAATTTTTGCCATATTCTTCTGACAGATAGGCCAAACTTTTCTGTGCGGATCTTCAGCTTGACATTATTTCAGCCAGGTTGTAGTGTTATAAATACCTTTCCAAATTGAAAAGGCCGCCACTTCTTACGAAGATAGCGGCAGGATTTGTTAAAATACCAAATAAAAGGAGGACCCAATGATGAGGAGAAAATGGATGCTAAGAGCAGTTGCCCACTGTAAGGAAGGTGCCTGAGCCCTAAAGTTGATGAAATAAAAAAAGGCCTCTGCAACCGCAGGGCCTTTTGTTTTTATTCAAATGGTTATTCTCCCTTCTTCAACGCCTTCCAGAGCAGATTAAACATGCACCTTAAGGTATTAGCTATGTCCCCACTTTCTAAAACTACTCCTGTCAGTTTCCTTCCAAATGAAACCAGGGCAACTTTGTCAGCATAGATGGTTATTTCCGTATGAAAGGGGAATTTCTCAATGGGGATGAAAAGGGCTTCGATAGGCCCTCTCTTTGGAGGAAGAATAGCTCCCTTTTTGCTGGTATAAATCACTTTTTCAGGCATATTTATCCTTTTTGCCATCCAATGCCTGTGATCTCTTGCATGGGCGGGGAATAATTGATAGGCATCGTCCAGCGGCACAAACTCCTCTATGCTTCCTAAATTTTTAGTCCTTAGGATATCCTCCTGAATCCTCCTTATCCCCTGCTTTCCCTCATAGAACCTGATCTTTGGCCTTTCTCTGGAGAGTCTGGCCAGCTCCTTAAGCTCAGGCAGAATGGCCTTTAACTCCTTTTTTCTTTTTTCAATGTCCCTTTCTTTGATATCAATAAGGGCCATTAGCCTTTCCGATCCCTCAGCAGAAAAATACTTCTTCTTTCCTTTAGTCAAAGCAGACATCAATCCCTTTTTCATCAGGGATTCTATGATCTCATAGGTTGTAGAACGACTGATTTGAGATTTTCTGGCAATCTCCTGGATGGTGCTTAAACCAAGCTCAAGGGAGGCCAAATAGACCACAGCCTCCTTTTCGGATAAATCCAGATTTTTGAGATATTGTTCATACATGGTCTTTGAAGGAAAAATGCCTAAAAACCATTACGTCATATTAGCAAATAGTCAAAGAAATGCAAGAAAGCAGGGTCGTTTTCGGGGGTCTTCGCTTCTCTTATAGAATGTGGTAAAGTATTAATTTTTAAAGACCAATCGGGAAGGAGGGGAACTATGTTACGCACGGCCGCGAAGACCGCAAGAATTCTCATCTCCATTTATCAGGAGAAGCAGGAACCGTACATTATGAGCTTTGATCAATTCAGGGTCGCATCGAAAAGGGATCAAATAAAACAGGGATTTTATGATCCAGTCTATGACAAATTAAATGAGAAAGGTTATTCATTAATAGATCTGAGGCCCGCAAGTGATTCTGTTGCGATCATCAAGATAGACGAAATCATAAAGGGATGGAAAAAAATTGGAAGTCTGACTGTTAAAAGACATAGCAATCCGAAATTGAAATCAAAATAGTTGGTTGTGCAATTCCGACTTGTTCTGCAGCCAAGCGTGCATGGAACTCTGATTTTGGCGAGGAAATAGTATGGAGATTCTGGATATATTGGTCGAAAAAATGGATCCCCCACGAAGAGGGAATCGGAGAGGATTTTAGAGTGGCTGTAAAGACTGCAAAAGGAAATAGGATCATAAAGGAAGGCTCCTTATCTCTATCCTTTCCGAAGAGCGAGATATCCTATTATCGAGGAGTCGAAGATATTGAAAAGCTGGAGCGGGTGCTTGTTGATGTTATGACGGGACTCGCAAGAAGAGATAATCCCCAAATTGAATTGAAAATCGTATCATGAATTTAATTCTTCTCCCGTGCAGATGGGGTTGGTGTAAGGATGAAGAGAATGGAAGATCAAAGCGGGAATCAATGTTTTGAAGTAGCCAATATAAGGATAACTGCGATCCCGACGACTTGGGACGATTGTCCAAGCGTGAGGATTCAAGCCTATAAAGCTGAAGGGGGCTACATTTCGGCCCGGAGGTTCCCATCCATTCGAAAGCGGAGGCATATGATGTAGTGCGGGCTCTCCTTTCGGCCCTTTACCGTTTAAATTTGGAATGATGTCCAATGACCGCACCCCTTCCCCCGCGGAATCCATGTCCTCGTAGTACGGTCGCGAGAATGGTCGAGGGGTAGGGGTGTCCCCCTTATGGTCGATCTTCCTTAAGCGATCTTGATTCAAGGAAGTGCTGGAATGGGAAAGATGAAGCGTCATGAGTGGTGGCGAATGAATTATCGTAATTCTCGCGACTTGGACCACCTATCTCCCGAGCAACTTTCGGAACGATTGTTCGACTGCATCAACAATATGCGTGTCCGAACCGAACAGGAGAAATTAGGCCTGCTTTCGCCTAACGAAGGGGGAGAGCAATGGTTCATTTTGCAGACGGAAATCATGGAAGAATGCGCACTTCGGGGTTATAGCTACCCCGGACCAATAAATATCTCAAGGTATAGGAAGGCGCTTGAGCATGCCTTTGATCCTGTTCCGCAAATGGAAACGATCATCGAAAAGCATAAGCTCGCCTCGAAGCCATACCTTCTGAAGTTTGGGAATCCCGTCTGGCTCCGGCCAGCACTGGATTTGGGGAAGTTCCGAATCGCAGCCGCTTCGTATTATGATTCCTCGGAACATAATCATGCACGTCGTGACAAAGAGCTTGAGCGAATTTTAACTCTTAATCCTCGCAATCCCCGCCTCAATGATCTCATCCGAAAACTAGGTATCAAAGTTCCGGAAGGTAAAATCCCCTCATCTGTGACTATTAAATCATCGACGGATTATTATTTATTTTCCCTCTGTGCTTCCTATACCTCCCGCTTGTTTGGTGATTTCGCATCGACGGGCTGCTTGGTAATTTACAATAGGGATGCTTTCCTTGAACGATTCGCGAGAGCGGTCAAGGAGCGATTGGCGGGATGGTCACATCGGAGCGGCCCCATAATATATTTTGATCCTGTCAGAGTCGATCCCAACTTTATAGACGTCCCTTTCTGCAAACCTCTTCGCCATACCTATCAAAAGGAATTACGGCTCGCGTGGATGCCACCTTCACCCGTGGAGCAACTTGAATGTTTCGAAATCGAAATGGGTCCCCTTGCGGATTGTGCTGAGCTAGTGGAACAAGTTCCCCTCAATTAAACAAATCTTTTATCTGGCACAATGAACCCAAGAAGAACCTTATAATAATCAACGATGCTCGTTGCAAAATCCCATGCCTTGCGTGCTGGTTGGCAATAATGCGAATCCAGCTTCCAAAAATAGGTCTTATCTGCAAGCTCTTTGATGGATTCCCCGCATCCCTTCATGACCGCCTCAATGAATGCCGCTTTTTTCCAGCTTTTCTTAAACGGTAATCCCGCATCATTCAGCATGGACCCCAATTCATCCTTGGTTTTCATGAATAGAAGCAAGAATGGGTCTTTAAATTCATGCACGAGACCGGATTTGAGCAAAATCTGAGCGGATTCGTTCTGATCTATTCCCATCTGTCGGGTTGGATAAAAGGTCATATCTTCGAGGGCCTGCCCACAGGCTTCTCTCCATATTATGTATAACCGCAAACATCAAAAAAATGGAGTCGGGTGCTGAAAGGAAGGTCACCCAAGATCTTATTGAGGAGCGGATTGAATTCTTCTCTTCCTAAATTGGGAAAATTATCGATTTTGAATAGGGGAAATTCCTTCCAGAAATCTACATCCTTTCTCATCTTCCTGATGAATCTATTGGCGCTATCAATGAGGACTTCAAAATTCTTGAATCCTATTTTCCAGGGAACGAGAATCAGGGAAAGCAAGGATGGGAATTCGGTCGTCATTATGAATCCAGATAACCCATTATGGATAGAAGCAAATAACATGAAAGCTCTGATCTCATTCAGTACCTCATCATCCGCGATAAGATAATTTGACAAATCCGCATCAAAGATCTTATCAACCTCGGAAAGCCATTCCCTTTTCAAGAAATTGGGTTCATCTTTTTCCCCTCCGGTGGAAATCGCAACAGCTGGATTTCCTCTCACCAATTCCCATATCAATACTCATAACGCTTCCCGATCTCTTTTCTTGATTTCCTTGATAATCCAGGGGGAGAAGTCTATCGCCGGCATTCTGCTTCCCGGGGAATACAGAGATTCTCTTGGGGGGGGACCAAATTCTTCCAAGGGTGTGAGGCATGTTTACCCAGGCTATCTTCACATCTATCTCAAAAGCAATCTGCGATTTACACCCAAGAATCTCTCCCGTGGGGCGGAAATAAGATGGGGATAATTGGGGATGGAATAACGGCAGGGAATGTTTAAAAAGAAAAAAGCGGGTATGGAATGCCCGCCTTGATTTTTGAGGTCTTTTCAGTATTCAGTAAATTCCCTTTTCCTGAGTCCGGAAAGGTCCAGCTCGCCGGTTCTTGGATCAAGCCTGATTTCCCATCCCTCCATCATTCTCGCTCCGATGAGGAAGGACGTCTAGGGGTTTGCCGTTGATGCTCCCCAGCTCTTCGATAAGATAGCTGTCGGTGGAGAAACCAAGCTCCTCAATCTCGCCTTGCCGGATGCATACCTCTCTGATCTCCCTTCTTTCTCTTCCCAGACCTACCCGGAAGGGATGTCACAGGGCAACCCGGTTGAGAGGAGCGACTTCCTCTCTGATGTAAGTATAGACTGAGCCGGTGTCAAAAAGGGCCTTCAACTTCCTGCCGCCAGCTTCGATTTCTTTAACAATTCTGGCCATCATCTACCCTCCTTTTTTTCAGTTTTCAGTAGAAATAGGCCAATCCTTTGGGCCTTGTGAATCCCAAAGTGCCTGTGGATGGATCGAGCTTTAAACCCGCAGACTCAAGAGCTTCAACACCAACGACCGTTTTGGCCCCTTCAAAGGTGATGCTTATGGCAGGGGTTTCTGCTTCTCCAATCTTTATTTAGACGTTGGGACATTTTGACTTTAAAGACAATATTTCCTTTCTTATTACGATATCTTCTGCTTCATAGACTGATATTTGGGTGAATCGTTAAAGCAAATATTGCCATGCAAAAAAGATCATTTAAAGAACAAGGCATAACCATTCGCGACCTTTATCCTCACCTGAATGAGGAGCAATTGAAAGAAGCAGAGGAAAACCTGGAAAGATATTTGGAGCTCTCAATCCGGATTTACGAACGCATCCGAAATGATCCCCAGGCCTACGCGGCCTTTCGGGCTTTGACAGCTTCAAGGCAGAACCCTATGATGAAGGACGAAAGGTCGAATCCTCATTATGATTCTAATTCTCCAGCATAAACGTGAAGAAATTTTTTGGCTACATCCGTGTTTCCACGGCCAAACAGGGAGAGCACGGCGTATCGCTTCAGGAGCAACGGGATGCCATTTTGCGCTATGCCCAGCGAAATGGTTTGGAAGTCCTAGACTGGTTTGAGGAAAGGGAGACAGCGGCCAAAAGGGGGCGTCCTGTCTTTAACCGGATGCTCAAACTCCTGAGGCAAGGCAAGGCGGACGGTATCATCATCCATAAGATCGACCGCAGCGCTAGAAATCTAAAAGATTGGGCTGATCTGGGCGAACTCATTGATCAAGGCATCGAGGTCCATTTTGTCAATGAGAGCCTGGATCTTCATTCCAGGGGAGGCAGGCTTTCCGCAGATATCCAGGCCGTTGTGGCTGCAGATTACATCCGGAACTTGAGAGAGGAGACCCGCAAGGGCTTCTATGGCCGTATCAAGCAGGGGCTTTACCCCCTACCGGCTCCCTTGGGGTATTTGGATAAAGGAAAGGGCAAACCCAAGGAACTTGATCCGGCTAAGGCTCCTTTAGTAAAAAAGGCTTTTGAGCTCTATGGAAGCGGGAGATTCAGCCTTGATAGTCTGGTCGAGGAAATGTTCCGCCTGGGCCTCCGAAACAGAAGAGGAAGCAGAGTTACTAAAAACGGCCTCTCGGTCATTCTCAACAACCCCTTCTATCTTGGTTTGATACGGCTCAGGCGAACTGGCGAGACCTTCCCAGGGTCTCATGAACCACTGATCAGCAAGTCCTTGTTTGATCGAGTCCAGCGGATTCTTGCTGGCAAAACTAATACTCACAACCAGCGGCACGACTTTCTCCTCCGGCGTCTGTTGGCCTGCAAGAATTGCGGATATTCGCTAATAGGTGAAAAACAAAAAGGCCATACCTACTACCGCTGTCACACAAAGACCTGCCCAACGACCGGCGTTCGGGAAGAAATAATCGCCGAAGAAGTGGAGCGCAGGCTTTTACCTCTTCGTTTTAGCAAAGAGGAAAGAGTCTATTTTCAAGAGAAAATAGCCGAACTTAAAAAGAGTTGGGCCAAAGAACGGGAAGACCAAATTAATGCGCTAAATCTTAAACTGGGGCAAATCGAGGACCGGCTCAGCCGTCTCACCGATGCCTATATAGACAGGGTCCTTGATAGAGAGATTTTCGAAGAAAGAAAGGCAACCCTATTGATGGATCGCAAGGACTTGGAAGAAAAGCTGGCTCAGTTAAAAGAAAACAGCCGCTCCATTCCAGATCAGCTGGCAGAATTCCTCGAACTGGCCGGAAGCGCCTATTTAAAGTACAAAATGGGCCTTCCGGAAGAAAAAAGGGATTTGCTCAAAATTGTCACCTCGAACCGGGAGGTATATGGCAAAAATGTAGATTTAAGGCTCTCTCTTCCGTTCAGCGAGGTCGCAAACCGCTTCCAAAATACAAATGGTGCCCCGTATCGGGACATACCTCGAACCTGGGACAGATTGATTCGGAAATTGGTTAAGTTTTTCAAAAACAATCCAGGCCAGAGATGATGGCCCAGTAATACTTTATACCGTAATAATAGCAGACTGAAAGACCCTGACAAGGAGGGAAGATTTGCCCTGTATGAAAAGGATTGCTTTCAGACTTTTGATAGTTCAAAAGCTGCGATCCCGGCCGCGTCGCATATCGTCAGCGCTTGTGACGAAATAAAAGGGCAGGCGATGCCTATACGCAGTCTCTCTTTTTTTACGAAGTTCTGCTTCGAGAATAGTTCTTGATGCCGAAGGACCTGACCAATAGCCTTGTCGATCTCCTCGGGGTTCACTTTAACCTCAACGAGGAGATGGTAACCTTCCTTGTCTCTGAAAACTAAATCTACGTAGCCCCTCTCGCCGAAATCCCCCGAAAGATGCACGTTCCTTCCAGTAAGTTCCAGCCCCGGCTCCAGGATAGCTGAATTGCCAACAATTTTTTCTACGAGATCTTCATGTTTCGTCTTCCGCCCAGAAGGCACAAAATATTGTGTCCAGGGTTCTCCTCGCGCGAATGGCTCCAAAAAACTGAGAACATCGATTGTAATCCCCTCTACCTCATGCGGGAAGACTTCCTTCAGTTCGTCGTCCTCCAACACCAACAAAAACTGGCTAGGTAGATAGCAGAAGCCATGCCTCCTGCTGCCGAACGGCCGCGCCAGTCCCACATGATGCCGGATGCTAAAATCCATGAGTCTGTCAAATAATTGCTGTTCGACATCTTTCGTCGGGAGCGCTTCCCTAAGTTCTTCTATGGTGAGATTAGTAATTCTTCCGGATTCCTTAAGGCCGTGTAAAAGGCTAGTTATTCTACCGTGAGTATCGCCCCATTGGGCGTCTTTTAGGAAATCCTGATTGTAATAATATTTGATTGCCGTAGGCATGACGTGGTTTAAGGAGTTTTGGGCTGGCTTACTTGTCTTTTACGATCAAAATGCCTTCTTTCCATTTTGGTCGAATTCGTCGATCAGCGCAGAGTTA
>Ga0315312_1001830_pt1 | contig 15673 bp, 18 predicted proteins | sample TDP7_MG_FD_203629 | JGI IMG/M metagenome (GOLD analysis project Ga0315312, IMG submission 203629) | Freshwater sediment microbial communities from Lake Towuti, South Sulawesi, Indonesia - TDP7 | ecosystem: Environmental > Aquatic > Freshwater > Lake > Sediment | place: Indonesia: South Sulawesi... | reverse complement strand
GACGGATGCGGAACCTGCGCCAGCGTCTGTCCAGTCGGGGTGTACGAACTTAGGGAGAGTAAATCCTTCGTGGTGAATGACGATGGGTGTCTCGTGTGCAAGGCATGTGAGACTCAATGCCCCAAAGGCGCCATAGAGATCTCAGAGTAGACTTACGGCGTGTATCGGAGGGGATGTTTGGCTCTATCTTTGTTCTGAAGGAGCTCCTCTATACTAGGCCTGTCCTCGATAGCTTTTCTCAGAGCATGTCTCATCGCTTTGTAGTTGTTGATGTATATTCTTTTTCGATCTACGGCTGCTGGATGAACGAATACATTCGCAACTATCATCAAGTCGTCGACAGTAGTTTTGGGTATGAAGCCTTCCTCCACTGTGTCCAAGACGGCTTTTGCCACGGCGGCTTGAGCTGGGCCGTAAACTAGGCTTGCGTGGCGCATTCCTTTCACGGTCACAGTTGGCACGATAAGTGTGACGGGCTTCGCTGTCAGGTTCGGCTCAAGGATGGCGACGAGTGGTTCGTGGCCGGGCGAAGGTGAGGCCTTGGCTTTCGCGAAGGCCTCGCCTATGGGGCCGTTCTTCAATCCTATCATCAGGTCTATGTGTGCAACTTCGGGTTCCTCGCCGACCAGTGCTTCTCCGATTCTCAGATTGAAATCTTCAATCACTTCAGGGGTCATACCGATAGCTGTGAATCGCTGCTCTAGGGGCCTATCTGGATGAATCTGAAACACTACAGGTTTCGGAGGGATCTTTCCGAGCTTTTCGAGGTCGATCCTGAGTTCTTCTCGCTCTTCATAGGTCAGTTCTCCTCCTTGGGTGAGAGGAAGCCTGACCGGACCGACCTTAACTCCAATCATTTCCAAGGCGGCTTTCGGACCGACGGAACCGCTTTTCACCATGACTCGAGTGAACTTCTGCACTTTCAGTTGTACCTCTCTAGCCTTCTTGAGGTCTCCCCTCTCAAATGCGTCGTACAGTTCCCTCCAGATGTCCGGGATCACGTTCGCGCTTGCTAGGATCATTCCAGAGCAGCCAGCTGCCAGCGCTGGCAGGACGACCTCATCGTGTCCGACCATGATCGACAGCCTCGGACTGGTCTTCTCGATCAGTGCCAGTATGTATCGGAGTTCTCCGCTGCTATCCTTTACTCCGGCGATGTTGGGGATTTCCGCCAAATCTTCGACCACTTGCCAAGGAAGCTGAACTCCAGTCACTTGAGGTATGTTGTAGAGTATGAGCGGCAGATCAACAGCTTCAGCGACCAGTCTGAAATGCTCATAGATGCCTCGGAGAGCCGGCTTATGGTAGTAGGGCGTCACTACTAGCGCTGCGTCGGCTCCCGCATCTTTGGCAAACTTGGTCATCTCCGCTGTGAGGTCTGTGCTTGAACAACCGGTTCCGACGATCACCGGAACTTTGCCTTTCGCCTCGTCTATGACGATCTTAGAGGCGAGCTTTCGCTCTTCGATGGTCATGTTCTGAAACTCTCCGGTTGTTCCGCAAGGGACGGCCCCGGTTGCGCCCTTCTCTATGACGTATTTGACTAGGGCTCTCAACCTTGCCTCGTCAACATGCTTTCCATCGTCCGTGAAAGGCGTGACTAGTGCTGGTATGACTCCGGAGGGTCTGAACATCACGAGTATTCCTCAAAGAAAAGAATTCTTGGGTTCGACTAAATAAGACCACTACAAGAGCGGTTCTTACTTAGACAGCTGGATCACAGTGCCCAAGCATTGGCAAGCGATCCCGTCTCAATCTTGCCTCTTGATTTCTCATGCTTTACCTACGTTTTCTTTCGTCTTGGACTCGACTGGTTTTGGCGCAGGTTCCTCGAACTCTGGAGGAGGCGTCGTGAGCATGACCCACCCTATCCACATGCATATTGTGAGTACGGCCAGTACAGCCAAGATGACAGGTAGGGCTATAGCCCACCATGTAAGCCACGAAGGTAATGCCAAGTAGGGGGCGAACAGCGACACCAGATAGGCGACAGCGACGGCAAATGATATGACGAGTACGACTGCGCCGTAGGCCTGATCCTTGTTCAAGAGAGGTTCCCTAATAGTTATGTGACGCTTAGCATGATAGAAAAGGGTTACGACTTGTGACTTGACTATTCGTGACAGAGGCTTTGTCGCCATTTCGCTGCCGAAGGTATCCAGACAATTTCGGCAGGTCACGGATTCATGCGAGTAGTTGCAATATTGCAGCTCTATTTCTCGTTTGCCTTGATGTACTTGTAGCAGTGGTTCCGTAAGACACGGGTGTTACAGCGAGCGGCTAGTCAAGCTAGTCTTACTATGTCCTGCCATCTGTGACGAGACTCTTCGAATTCTTTCACTGTGTAGCAGATTATGTCGAAGCCCGTGTCTTGCGGGGCCAGTTTTCTTAAGTGTGCTGCTCTCTCCCATGGTTTCATCTCTTTCAAGGCGTCAGTCACTATGATTAGATCTACGTCACTGTCGAGGAGATAGTCGCCTCTTGCTAAGCTGCCGAACAGGTATATGTCAGCGCCTCGAAGATTTTCTGGCAGGTTCTTCAATAGCTGCTCGATCGCTTTTCTAAATCTTGGATGCAATGATTCTGACGACTGCGTCGACAACACCTCTTGCTGTTTCAAGACTTCTTTGGGCTTGGGCCTTACCGATCTCGGTGGAAGGTCTTCTCAAGCCAGCATTCGGATATCTTGCTTGCGTGTAGTAGGTCGAGAGCTCGGGTAGATTGTCTGCAAGGGTAGGTTCAAGCTGCAGCATATCCTTGACCTCGTTGTGTAGCTCTACGAGGTCTTGTGAGCGGTGGATGAACCTTTTCGCTTGTATTATTAGTGCCTTGATGGCCTTCTCGGCCGCCTGTTGTGAGTGAAAACAAGAATGAGCATATCTGTGAAGGTTGCTGAGCTGTTCGGCCGTCTTCAATTCCTCCCTTCCTTCCTCCAGCCAGTCGGAGACATCTCTCCTGGCTACAGGGTTGTCATGGCTGGTTCTTTTTTGTTCCAAGTTATCTCCTCTAACTCCCGCCCCTCAGTTCCATGGGAGCGCATTCTCTATTAACCGTTTCCGGCGGGCTGTTGTAATGCCGGGAGAACACATCTAGGACTCCATACACTTTGCACGTGACACACCTAGTATCTAGGTTGACAGTATGTTGGTCGCTATCATGATCGCTTTCAAGCGAGGGTACTTCGGATCGATGTTATCTCGATAGAACGATTTTCGGATCTACCAGATCCTACGTTTCCATGCGGTGTTCATTGTTATGACAATCGCGAAACGTTATATGAAGTTTGAGCGGTATCTGGTGATCGAGGTCTCTGAGCCTTGATCGAGGATGCTTCTAGGGCTCTGGAGAGGATAGGTCTGCCGGGCAGAGATCTCTACGAGCTTCCTACGTCGCTGAAGAGGTTTCCTGACGGTTGCCATTGGCGCGTTGAGATCTCTGGTGTTGAGCGACCTTCCACACTAAGAGCTATTATCGACGAATCTGAGCGGACCGGTATTCCTGTTCATAGACTCATAAGCACCGTTATGGGCTCGACGCTTCTTCCTGAGAGCGAGCTTCGTGAGTTTGCGCAGCTTGCTGCTGACGTAAAGATGGAAGTGATCTTGACGCCGGGCCCGAGGGCAGTCTGGGACATAGGGAGGCAAGTGGCGACTCCTGAGGGAGCTCTTTCTGGTATACGCTTCCGAGGGTCGGACCAGTTGGCCTATGCCATAGCCGACATAAAGCGGTCGATAGAGATTGGATTCAGAGGATTCCTCATAGTGGATGAGGGGCTCCTGTGGGCGTTGAGCGAGCTCAAGAAGGTCGGCGAGATCCCCCGAGATGTTAAACTTAAGGTATCGATCTTCACGGGTCATGCAAATCCTGCGGGGGCGAAGCTTCTTCAGAGCTTAGGAGCGGGCACGCTCAACCCTGTGGCAGACTTGACGCTTCCCATGATAGCAGCTTTGAGGAAGGCAATAGATATTCCTATCGATATCCACGTGTACATTTTCGACTCGTGGGGAGGGTTCAACCGCTTCTATGAATGCCCCGAATTGGCGAGGATAGCTGCTCCATGCTACTTGAAGATAGAACCGGGAGCGAGCATAGGGTCCTTGTACCGGCCGTGGGTCAACCCGGAGAGCCTTGCTTTCTTAGGCAGAGAGAAAGTCCGTCAGGCTGGGATCATAAAAGAACTAGTCAAGAAGAATTATCCCGAGGCAAAACTGTCCAGTAAAGGCCCAAGCGACCTCGCAGTTCCAAGACCATAGCCCTCAGGAAAGCACTTGAACAGCCTAAAATGTTCGTCATGTTGATCAGTCGATCGCCAAAGCAGTCAGTAGGTGAACATCTGAGTCTTCCGCTCTTGCAAATCAAGCAAATCTAATCCTTATACGTCTGGTGAGGTTGCTCTTTATCAGCCCGGGGTTATCGCAGCCCGGTGGAGGAGACTTAGGGCTCCGCCGAGTGTAGCGGACAGCACAAGTGCCTCGCCCGTACAAGCATGAGATGGATCCTTGAATTGCGGGCTTTGGATCCTGCGAGAGGAGAAGAAACCCGCCGACGGGAGTTCGAATCTCCCCCGGGCTACCACAGTCTAGATTAGAATTCATACAGTCTTCACCCTTCGAAACCCTATCACGACAGCAGCCGCTTCGAGTCTTGTTTGCAAGTCGTTCAAATCTAGGCTTTGGGCCCAATGTCGTGTCCGACGGTTTGGACGTAGTTCTTCCAAGCGGAGAATCGTCTGCAAGCTCTTCAGGGCAATGATTACCCTTTGGAGGTATCTTACTCTAGGCGTCCTCACCATTTCGTCTCTTTTGAATCTGTGTATCTCTCTCCGCAATTTTCTGAAGTGAAGGTCAACACATCAGACCTGCACCTAGTCGCAAGTAAGGTAGCGAGATAAATAGAAGCTTCGCCAATTATGTTTGAGGTAAGCGCTACATGAGCCAAACCACGATAAACGTCAGAGAGGCAACGCAAAGCTTGGTCAACGCCCTCCACGCACTTTGCCCCTCCAGGAATTATCTGTCTCAATACTTACTCATGATTCCGAGAGAATACCCTACGGTGTACGACTTGTTTCCAGAATTCCTGTCTGATGTGGGGATTCGTGAGGATCTAAGAAATGCCTTGAAACTTGACTATGGTTATCAAGTAAATCCCACCAGCGACGGCCTAGCATACCATTTGAGGAGCTTCTTGGCCAAGCTCTTTGATTTGATGGAAATGCCAGAAGTAAGAGATTCTCTTTGCAGTTTGCTCGGGGTAACGGATGAAGCGCTGTTCAATCCGAGATTGGAATGGATCAAGGCAAAACTAGGGGGAGTGAAATCTGAGGAGAAGGATGGGCCCGCCGTGATCAAGATCTTGCAGGTACTATCAATGACCGAGGAGCCTTATGCCTTTTGGCGTAGTGTGGAGGATCTACGAGCAAAACTAAGGAGAACAGACGATGAAGTCGAAAGAGTTCTTGCGCTGTGTCAACACCTCTATTTCATTCAGCGGGAGGACAAGGGAGGTAAGCTGGGCTATACACTTGCTCCTGAACTGAGGAAGTATATTCATATTGTAAAGGAGATCATTGAAAGCTGAGCACGCAACCAACTGCCGTAAAACTTGAGGCACCATTCGTTTCTGTTCGCCTCCGCTGTTCGCCCCAGAACGTTCCTAGAATGAGATTCTTGATACCACACGAATTGCCACAATACCCCTCTCAAGTAGTATCGCTGCCATTGAGGACACGCTACTCTGCTTCTGGGAGGCTTCGCATGTTAGTCGTGTCCTATGATCAGCCTGTCGGAACACTTAGGGAACTCAGGCTTAAGGCTCCCGCAATTGCCGATCTAGAAAAGAAATTGATTGCAACGCTGCTTGTAAGACCAAATATGCGTTCAGAGGCAGAAGAATTCCTTGGCAAGCACTTCGCTGAGTTTTCGGACAAAGTTTGCGGTATTCTGACATACATAGACGAGAGTACTTTGGGATTCTTGGACAAGATTCCGAAAGACTCGACGATTAGATTGCTGGTTTCAGCGATCAGCGGTAGTTCTGCAACACTGGTCAAGGAAATTGACAAACAAAGGCAAAAGCGTGCACTTGAGATTGTTCAAATCACTTTCGCTAAGGACTCCGTCGAGCGCCCTCTATTTCATGAACGATGGATGGCCGATGAAAAAGTTCTCGTTGAGATCGGGACAGATCTAAAAGTCTCTTCCATAGGCGCAAAGCAGCACACAATTTCAGTCTATGACGTGCGAGGGTATCGAGATCGGATCGACAACTTTGAATGGTACTGGAAAAGTGAAGAGCTTTCCTTGTCTAGGTATTTTGGAATGAGAGTGCTGAAAAGAAGTTTGTGACTTTTAACAATGAGGCTCAACACCTAATCCAGAGTCTTGATAGTTCCATCTTTGCTATCCGCTCTTGCGACTACAACATAGCTTTCCATACCCTTCTGACTCAACACTAGGGATGTTTGTGATTGAAGCAGAATGTGTATGAAGGACTCTTTTGCATATCATAGAGGATTGAACAGGTGGGCTCTATTCTTCGTCTCTGGATCAGGCGAGCTAGGCAAAGTAACTTTCGTAGATTATGTGGTCATCTTGGGGGTTTGTCGTTGCCTGCGTTGTTTATCTGACGCTTTCTTGAAGTAGTCCTGTCATAGTTTCTCTAACGGGCCTTTCCTTTTGGAGGACTAGCCCCCTCTTCGCTATCGAATATTTGGCCTAATGTTTGGACGTAGGGGTAGGGTTATGAGTTGCTCAGGCATGTATCCGTTGGTTAGATGTTCCATGCCCGTAGCGGTCAGGAGCCATAGGGATGAAATTGATCGCATCCTGCTTGCCACCTATGAGTATCTACTTGACAGGTTGGATCATCCGATCAATGACTATGACCCTCAAAACGTAGGAGATTCTAGGGTTCTACTGGTCAGGTTTCCGCTTGGTCAAGGAGTCAATGCTGGCAAGATTCGGAAGGAGGCCAATCGGAGCCTAAAGTATTGTCAGGGCCGAATCAACCCTGAAGCTGTTGACCTCAAAATCAATGCAAGCAATGAGGCCATGGATGTTCAATTCATTGTTGATGCCAAGAAGGCTATGGTTAGGTTAGGCTTGGAGAAGCAGTTCACTTCACTCTTGGACAAATCTGGAGTTTTCGGCTCACTCAGGGTTCCCTACCGCAACCTCTTCAAGGAGCTTGTAGCCTTGATAGGAACCTACAAAGCGAAAGCCTTGGATCTTCAAATTCAAGGAGCTATAGGCCATCCAAACTATGCGAAGCTAGACTCTGCCATAGTCGAGAAGATCAAGAGGCTAGTTCTTCAAAGCTTGCTATTGAAGAGGCAACAAGAAGCATTTTGATCTTAGAGAACTAAGTTCCAATGTCAAGTCTCCCTTCCTTTCCCCATGACTTCATTCATTTCCTTCTCAATCTTCTGCTCTTCCTCTGAGATCTTTTTGGCGTGACGTATCGGATGGACATCGAGCATGAACCAAGGGGGGTGCTTCTTCATCAAATCCTCAACTTTGTTGTCGGTCACCCTGTATCCCCCTTGGAACTAGAACCATCATTCTTACCTAACAATCGACTGGTGTCCATCTTAAGTCCTCTGTTCTTGGAATTGGATTCCTATTTCCCGAGTCCGTGAAATTCGCACTTCACACGGCTGCATGATAGTGAGGCCCGGCGGCCGCACCATTCTGCTACGCTCAGATGAGCGAATTCCTAGGACTCGGCAATTCTGGTCATTCCCTGAGCTACCTGAATGGTATTAAGAGTGTAGTGCCATATCTTTCGGCGCATAAGATTCTGGGGCAGCTGATTCATGGAACCTTCAGAGGAGATCGTGACGGCATGGCTGAATCAGAAAGGCTTCTTCACAATAAACAACTACAAGATTGGAGGATCAGAACTGGACTTGCTTGCATTTAACCCATTGGAAAATAGGAAGTGGCATGTCGAAGTATCAGTCTCTGTTCGGCCCGTTGGAGGCTGGGCTAGAAAGCGCGATCCTCTCAAAGATGTGACCTTTGAGGTGCTTGGTCCTCAGCGATACGAGGAGCGCCTTGACAGAGTATTCAGGAGGAAATTCATCGGTAAAGAAGGAGAGATAGAAAGCAAGATCAAGGAGATCTTTGGTGGCCCCTACGACAGATACCTCATAGTCGGCAAGCTCGATCCAAGATACGATCCGCCACAAGACTTCGTCCGGGCATGGAAGAAGAACGGAGTGGAAATCAAATTCTTCACCGACATAATCAAAGAGATTCAGATCACAGATGCGACATATAGAGATCTGGGTCGGCGATACATTCAGCTGATTGAAGTCTTTCGCCATGGAACTGAATGAGGGGAATCAGCTGACACCGCTGGGACAGTACTGAGGGTAGCAGTTCGTTTTTGATGAGTTCCTTTGCGAACAATAACCTTCTTTGGTAGGTTAGTCGGTTGACAGATGTGTGGTATCGAACCAGCGCCGAAGGAGCAACTCGTAACCAAATCCGTCAGACTGCCTGCCCCGTAGCCTTTCGAATTTCTGGGGCTCCCAGCTTCTGGCCGAGTTCGGTTTCGACAGTTCTCAAATCCTCTTCCAGTCTCTCAGCAAATGCGTCGTATTCTTTGGCCACATCCTTGAACCATGACATCCCAAAGTCGGTTGTCATCTTACCCCTAAACTCCTCAGCAAAGTCTACGAGGAATGAACAGTAGTTGTTCGCTATGTGATAGATCTCAACGAAGCATTTGGAAAGCGAATCAGGGTTAGAAGCTCTAGCAGCATTTCTTAGATCCTCCTCAAGTCCTTCCAACTGTTGTTCTTGCTGTCTTGAATAGCATTTCTGATAGTTGGACCAAAGACGTGACGGAACAAATTTACATTCAGATTCTGCAATGGACCATAGCACAGAGCTCTTCTTATCAATAGAGAATTTGTCTCTGAAGTCTGCGATCCGCCTCTTAACGACGCTTTCTACCAATCGAGCCTTTTGCGCTCTAGCTTCTCCTACTCGTCTCCAAAGCTCATATGCCACGCCAACAATGAGAACTATGACGCCGATCGGCCTCAATTCGAAACCAGAGAAGGGGGAAAGCAAGATGATCAGAGTAGAAACAACAGATGTGATGAGCTGGATGTTGGTCCTTATAGTATCTCTCGTTTCCATCTAGATCTAATGCAGAACGGCCATACAATGAGATTAATCTTTTGCAGTGACCCGCACTAATCAGCCATCTCGGGACAGTCACAAAGAGTGAGCAAAGTTTTGCAGTCATATGCTGTTGGCGACTGCGCACGCATTCTCGTGATCAGAGGGTCTTTCTGATACCACAAGCTGCTTCTTGATAAGTTCCTTTATTGCTACGCTGAGGATTCTTGTTTGAGCTTCTTCTCGATCTTTGGGTATTGTATAGGTTCGATTTGGTTCGGCAAACACACCTCACGTAAGACCCTTTTCTCATTCTGGGTTCTAACGTTGAGCGAACACTTCCATCCCTTAGAGTCCTACATCTCTGCGCCTGCTCGTAGTCAAGAAGGCTCTGGCGTTGTTCAACTTGTCTTTTTCGCCACTAGGATGATGTTCGCACCTAGGTCTCTTAGCACGCTCATTTGCCCAAGTCCCCTATCAAGCCATACGCAAAGCCGTGTCAGGGCCTTCTCGACTGGAGTCTGATCACTTCGACTGATGAATGCTGAGGATTTGAGGAACCATGGAAGGAGACTGGTTAGTATATTCACCCCCCGCTTCTCTATGATCTCGAAGCCATTCTTGGAAACAATCTTCTCAAGATCTGCAATAGATCGATAGAACAAGCTAAGATGCAAAATCCTATGCTTTACGAGAAAAGACCAGTTAGACTCCAGCGTCACATGCACAATCAGAGAGCGGAGAACCCTGATAAGATCCTTGGCCTTCTCTCTCATGATGCTATTGACAGGGTTTCTCATCGACAGAACAACAGTGTCCATTCCAAGGAGATTGTCCACGTCAAGCAGAAGATATCCATTAGGTTTCAGCAACCCTCCGAAAAGAGCAAGAGTGTGCTCCCACTCTGCACCGTGATTTAGGAATGATCCAAATGCGACGATGATGTCGAAACGACAACTGGGCTTAAGACCCCGAACATCACAGTTCCAGAAGATCAACCGCAATCCTGCCTTCTGTGCCTTGCTCTTGGCGATCTGTATCATACGTCTGCATCTGTCTAAAGCGTAAGTTCGATATCCCATTCTCGCCAATTGGATTGCGTATTCACCCGTACCGCAGCCAACGTCGAAAGCGGTCCCTTCGCCATTTACCTCTCTTACGTATTTCCGCAGAGTTCCATGTTCATGCTCTCGTAAGTTCCTGTAGAAGACGCTCTGCTCCATGAGGCGGTCGTATTCATCGGCCACGATGTTGTAGAATGTAGTCGAGTCGATTGTCATTCTCGTAATCGGCAAAGACAAAGTATGGCTCAGATGCTTCAAATAAATCTTTTACAGAAATCACTGCGACCATTAGGTAGAGAAAGACACACGTATGTAATGTAGCGCAAAGGGTGGTGGTAGTAGTAGTGGTAGTAGACGCTTAAATAGTAGTAGTGGCAGTAGTGAAATCGGCCCCAACGGCGAAGATCATGTCTGAAAGGAGAAGGAGGGTCGCAGAGAAGCATAAAGAAGCCATACTCCGCTTCGTAGCCCGCCGTGTCAAACAAGAACAAGTTCCTTGGGTTCGCTACAAGGATATTAGGCAGTATGGGATGAACCGCTTGAAATTGACGAAGAAACAGCTGGATGAAGTTTTGGGCGTCCTAGAAGCTGAAAAACGATTGGACGATGTAACAATCGAGAACATCAAAAGGACATGGTTCTACTTCCCGACTAGAATGATCGAACTATACACGCAGTCGAAGGGGTCGAATTGAGAATGGCTGGAAATCCCTTGGAACTAAAGGGAAATGTCAAGGAAAGGCTCTTGGCCGTTGAGTCATTTGGCGATTTGTCAAAGTTGACCGAGCCTGAGTTGGTTACAGTGGTGGCAACGCTATTGCGGAAGATGGGTTACGACGTAGAACGTGATAGGTGGGTGATGGGCTCCTCTGGAACTCGCTACGAGGTTGATATTTACGCAGAGAAACAGAAATTGCTGGGGCTCAGAAGAGGCTATTCTATGTTGGTTGAATGCAAAATCGGTTCTTCAGACATCACGGTCGAAGCCTTGCGCAGACTTCACTTTATCTTTGAGGATATTAACTCTCGTATAACGATAGACAAACTACAGGTTGTTACGAATTCATCCTTCACACATGAAGCGAAAGAATACGCAGCGCTAGCCAAGATAGAGCTGGTAGATGGAGAGCTATTAAGGAAGCGATTAGAGGAACACGAAATCATGTGACGTGGAACGTTGTCATTACCACAAGCTCTTGCTACGGCTTCAGCAACTCTTGCAGCTCTTTGCGTTGGCATTTTCACAGCGACACTTACACTCGCGACTAGGTTCCCTTGGTTAAGGCTTCAGACTGCAGCGAGAAGAGGAGTCTACTCGGGTCTTTTTTTCCTTGGCACTTCAATCCTTACGTTAGTGTCGCTTCAGCTATCACTGTGGCATGTTGAGTCCATTGCTTTTGACGCAAAGATTGTGTTACCAATTCACTTGGGTTTTGAAATAGTGGCTTGGGCCTTCTTTGCGACAGCAGTCCTAGGATTACTAAACGCAGTATGGATAGTTCATAGATTCGTATTCTAAATTCCTCCTAGGTTATTCTATGCCTATAGCGCATTGCTTGTCTTAGGTGTTTCAGTGCAAAGGGCATCTTCATTATTTCTTGGATAGGTGTCGAGGATGTTTCCGCTCTTGCTCTTCCTAGGCAACTGACACAACAAGGTCTCAGTATCGCTAAGCAGTTTCCAGATAGTTGAGATGAGTCCATGTGCACTATGACTTGTCTGTCTCTTAAGATTCAGATTTCGATGAGCTAACGTGTGCTCATCGAACCGCCATGTCCGTCTTAATGAGTTCCCTGATTGTTATGCTGAGGATTCTTGTTTGAACTTGCTCTCGGCCCTCAACTGTTGCGTAGGCTCTATAAGGCTCAGCGAACTTCGTTAGAATCAATACCTTCCTTAGGTCCGAGCCAAGGTCTCCTTCTGTGAACCTGGGACGCTTGGTCCTTCGATATCTAGCACCAATGAAGAACGGTATGAATTCCAGTCTGGACTAAGGTCTCCCCCGGGCTACCACCGAAACCCGAAGAACAAACGAGTATGCGTTTGTCGCCTCCAGAATGCGGCAGCACATCCTGATCCCGCCCACTCGAATTTTCGGGGTACGAATAGTTGGGGGGCTGTGGGTACACCTGTACCTACATGGGGGTACTCCGCATCTTGATTCATCGCCAAGCTTTCTTGCTCTAGTGGATGTCAGACGCCTCACGTGTGCCTCCGGTGAGACACACATGCCCCGTAATGCCTGCAGCGTTTGACATCAGTCGCGCCTAGACACAATGCAGATCCTAGTGAACGTCGGCCGCTACCAGCGACGGGGCTCAAAGTTTCATATATTGACTGAGTCGATAGTCCAAACAGTTTGCCAAGGTGAGTTGAATGAAGGTTTTCATATCTGTAGATTTGGAAGGAGTCTCGGGAGTGGTTCACGACGAACATACCATGCGCAACGGCAGAGAGCATGACAGAGCTAGAAAGCTGATGACCGGGGAAGCGAACGCAGCAATTTCCGGCGCTTTCGAAGCGGGAGCAACTGAAGTGGTCGTAAACGACTCGCATGGAACTATGAGGAACTTGATTCCGGAGGAGCTTCACCAAGATGCCAAGCTGATTACCGGCTCAACAAAGCCTCTGAGCATGATGCAAGGCATAGATCGAGGCTTCGACGCGGCCTTCTTGGTCGGATATCACGCAAGGAGAGGTACCTTACACGGGATCCTTGACCACACATATTCTGGCGCTACGGTCAGTAGCTTCATGATCAACGGCCTGGAGTTCGGAGAGACCGGTATGAACGCCCTCATCGCAGGTAGCTTCGATGTCCCAGTGGTCCTCGTTACCGGAGATTCTGCATTGACAAGTGAAGCAAGGAACCTGCTAGGTAACGTGGAAACAGTCACAGTCAAGGAAGCTGTGAGTAGGTGGTCTGCGAAGTGTTTGCATCCAAACAAGGCGAGAGAAGCGATAAGGCAGGGAGCAATATCTGCCTTGAAGAGGCGCGGCGAGATGCGTCCGTTCAGGCTCCAGCCTCCTTACGAGATGCGCTTGGAGCTGATGAATGTTGGCATGGCGGATATCGCGGAACTGATCCCTGATGTGAAGAGAGTCGCTCCAAGAATTCTGACTTACAGTTCCGACGACTTCCTTAAAGTGCACAAGGCCTTTCGGGCAGTAGTCACTCTTGCGCTCTCAACGATAGAAAGATGACAACCCGTCCAATGCATATGCCTTAGTCCCGTGGTCTACTGGAGTCCTAGCTAGGCTTCAGATTGAAGGGTTTTCCCTCATTCAGAATCTTTTCAGGGATCTTTTCTTTCCATTTCCTGAGGAATCCCACATCCTCCTCCTTCTCCCTAAGTTCGTCAGGCAGCATGTGTGGAATTTCCTCAATTATCGGATAGAACCTGTTGCACTTAGGACACACGAGGAGGCCCTCAACAATCTCGTCCTTTTCATCAAAGACATGAAGCTCTAATGGATGATGCTTATCGATAGGGCACGCAAGAATGTCCATCAATCTTCTCTTCATCGCAACAGATCCCACTCATACACTTGCTTGTGACGATATACCATTTTCCCTTGTGCCTACCTCGTCCATAAGCCCCGACCCACTCCCCGGTATGTTGCTCTACTCTTCTCTGCCTGCACAGGATCTATTAGGTGAGTGCAATCTACTATGACGGGCAATCGACTCATCGCGGCAGCTAAGTCTCTAGCGTCAAGCCTCCTGAACTCGTCGTGAGCCACAGCTATTATCACACAATCTGACTTCTCGACTGCCTTCTTCAAGGTAGGCTCAGCCACATGTCCAAGCTTGCTAATCTCATCGCAAGAGAACTTGGGATCATAGACGGTTACGCGAGCCCCCCTCTTCTTCAGCAGTGAAATCAGCTCAATAGCAGGGGAGAATCGAATCTCCTTGACGTTCGGTCTATACGATATACCGAGGACCGTCACTCTAGCTCTTCTTAGAGGCTTTCCGGACGATCTCAACCCATTTGCAGCCAAACCCAAGACATGTTTGGGCATTTCATCATTGATTGATCTTGATGTCTTCACAATCCTCAGTTTAACTCCCTGAGACCTTGCCTCATCCATCAACATGTATGGGTATACGGGCAAACAGTGACCGCCAACACCGACCCCAGGAACGTGAAGGTGAGAGTAAGGCTGAGAGTTGGCTGCAGCCATCGCCTCCATATAGTCTATGCTAGCATTCTCGCAAAAGACAGCAAACTCACTCGCCAAGCCGATATTCACATCCCTATAGATCGCCTCAAACAGTTTTGCGGCCTCTGCCGTCTTCATGTCGCGGACTCGAATCAATTCGCCCTTCGTCGAGGTTGAGAGGACTGCATATGCAGCGTCGAGACTCTTCTTGTTGATGGCGCCTACAACTCTACTGTAGCTCTGAAGATCTGTCAACGCTCTTCCAGCCATAGCCCTTATCGGGCTGTATGCCAACCCGAAATCTTCTCCCGCTCTAAGACCGGAACGTTTCTCCAGAACGGTCTTGACTATCTTCTCAGTTACCCCGGGTCCACAAGTGCTCGCAAGGACAACCAAAGACCCTTTCCGTATGCCCTTGCTGATCTCTTTGCATGCATTCTCGACAGCTGAGTAGTCAGGCCTCTTCGACTGATCTATTAGTGTTGGAACGACTATGACCACGACATCACTTTGAGAACATGCCTCTTCCACACTGGTTGTCGCCTTGAATTTCCCTGTTCGCATGTGCTTCCTTACAAGTCGTTCAACGCCTGGCTCTTCAAGATGTGAGATCCCTTGATTGAGCCTCTCCACCACACGATGGTTAATGTCTACTCCAATGACCTTGGCTCCAGCTTCTGCCAGTAGGCATGCCGTTGGAAGCCCCATCCAACCTAATCCAATGACTGCAATGGTGACATTGCCCTTTGCAACCTGCTTCTTCAGATCGTCTGGAGATGATCTTAAGGTATCAATCAACGGCAGGCCACCACACAGAAGTGCCTCCTAATACATTTATCGCTTTAGTAAGCTTACTAGGCTCCGTATACATATCCTTCATACTTAAGCCACAGTTTGAAGAAGTTTGATAACTGAACCAACGGGTTACTAACTCATCAAGACTGGGGTCACACAAATTGAAGGCCTGGATCGACATACTGACACCAAAACAAGCAAACTTCTTTGCACCTCTTGTGAAACGACTCCGGCGACGAGGCGCGAGAGTACTGGTAACTACTCGCGAATATCGTGAAGTCAATCAGCTCCTGATGATGCGTAAGATCCCCGCACTTAAAGTCGGAAGGCATGGCGGCGCTGCTTTGAAAGCCAAACTGATCTCAAGCGCCAAAAGGATCACGGAGCTCGCTAGTCTATTAGCTTCACATGATTGCCAAATCGCCATCTCGCTTTCCTCTCCTGAAGCAGCTCGCGTTGCCTACGGTTTGTCTATTCCTCACTATTGCGTTAGCGATTCTCCTCACGCAGAAG
>Ga0315312_1001829_pt1 | contig 15675 bp, 15 predicted proteins | sample TDP7_MG_FD_203629 | JGI IMG/M metagenome (GOLD analysis project Ga0315312, IMG submission 203629) | Freshwater sediment microbial communities from Lake Towuti, South Sulawesi, Indonesia - TDP7 | ecosystem: Environmental > Aquatic > Freshwater > Lake > Sediment | place: Indonesia: South Sulawesi... | reverse complement strand
CTTCATGAGAGTTTTTCCAATCTCCATAACAAATCCCTTCGCGAAGAAAGGATGTGAGAAGGCATTAGAGAATCTTTCGACTGCATTATGGAGATATTAGCACCTATCCGAATTGAACGCTCTTTCTAGCGATAGATTCATCATGAAGCCAAGAGTTATCCCCACATGATATACACAATGAAAGACGGGCACGCTCACGAATTTATACCAAACCCCTCTTTTTATGAAAATTTCCCACCGGGGGTTTAAAGCGTTATTGTTGCTAGAATTGGTTCCGGAATTGAGGGCTAGTTCGATGCGTTACTACGCGCGATTGCATAGGAAATGTAACAGATAGATGAATCGATGGATGGCAATGTAATTGAACATGAATCAGTCCAAGCAGATAAACTGGAAAAAGAATTGCTTCATGTGCATGCAAAGCAATAAGTACTAGTGTTTTCTAATAATTAATTGATGTAGTTTGAGCCAAGAGCTCTCAGACGACGAGAGAAAGGTTGAAGCGTGTCTCGGCAGCGCTCATGACAAGGCGAAGGTGTGCCTGACTTTCCCGGAAGTCCGCAAGTGTGCCAAGATAAGTAGATCAAGGGTCAAGGAAGCTCTAGCCGCACTGGTGGCTAAGGGAAGAGTGATACGAGAAGATCATTCTGCGATCGTGCTGTACTACCTGAAGAACCGAATTGTGGTAAAGTAGGTTGGAGATAGAGATGGAGAGACTAGAACGGGCTGTGTCAACACCAGTCGGAAGATCATATGAGCTAGTCGATCTAACTACTCGCAGGCACTTGATATTGCTGCTTTACTCGGTACTTGAAGATCAAGAGCCTAGCTATGGCATGATGCACAAGGCAGCTAAGTGTTTGCAAGAGATGCTAGAGAAGAAGTACGCAGTTACTCTTGGCTACGGATTCAACGATCCCTCGATCTATGATATTTGGGATTATCAGTTTCAACGCGACATAGAAAAATATGCCGGGCTCGGATTTCTTGTCAATAACGGCAACAGACTTTTGGCCAGGAACTACTACACACATAGACTGTCGCTTCGAAGACCAGAAGGAACAGTATTGCTGCAAACTACTGCGAAATGGAACCTACAGAAGAGATTCGGGAGTATCGATAAACTCAAAGATGATATTCGGTCTGCCTGTGCTATCGCTTAGGGTATGCAAGATTGCAGACAAACTTCGTGAGCCTATTTCCAGGCCTGCATCTATATTCAATCGACTCGGCTGCAACAGTCGCGCAATTCCAGGCAGAAAACAAAGAGCTATATGATGTTCAGTTCCTGTCTGGTGACTGGAAGGAGCAAAATTTCCTCTTCTCATTTTCGAAAGACTTTATCGACGAAGCGTACAAAGGGTTCAGGAGAAAAGGGGACAAAGAATACGAAAGGGCTAGAAAAATTGAATTCATCTTTACTCAAAAATGTAAGGCGAAGTTGCACCATTTAGGCATACTATACGTAGAAATACAACTACCTGATGAATGGAGCGATGAGGAGAAACAGTTAGCTCGCAACGAGGCAGAGTTTCAGTTCTATCATGTGGCACAGACTCTATTTGAAACGATAAGAAAACGAGAGCGCCTAGGGGAGATCCAACTGGAGAAACTGTACTGCTACGCAGGAACGGACGGCCTAGAAGGGCTCGCCAGAAAGCTGTGCCTTACGCTAAGAGAGGACTTTGAAGAATATCTTAATGATTATGCGTTGCTTATCACAACTTTCCGCATACAACTAGGTAGTACCAAGTTTTTCCCATTGACGATATTGAAGAAGTCAAATGCTTTCAGGGTCTTGACAGGCTTTCATCGCGTCCACCTGAAAAAACGTCTGCATCTTCTCGAAAAAAGGCTTGCCTCAATTGTTCGACGGGCGATGGAGTATGAAAGAATCTTTTTCATCGTTGCGGGCCCCACTCACGAAACTCTTGAAGCATATCAAAGAGTCGAAGAGGGTCTGAATGATGTGCAAGAACTGTTTTCGGTCCAGTTGGGTGTTTCAAGCACCTTCTTTGAGGTTATAGGATTAACTCTGGCGGTTGTGGGTCTTCTCGCCATGACAGCTCAGTTGCTGCTAGCACCAATAGGATTGGCTGTCGCGGCGGTATTCTTAGTTGAGCTCTTTTTATTGTTGCGTTATTCAACCGGCGAAGCCATAGTCGAACAACTGAATGTTCTCGACTCTGTAGTCCGAGGATAGCAAGTTGAAGCTAGAATTACTCCACAACCATCTCTGGCTAGAGTATAGAGGACATCAAAATCTTTCGATTCGTCAACTTCATCTAAGCATACTATAATCTTCTTTCCCTTCTATTTTTCTCTAGCCTTCCGGCAATTTCTGTGAGAAAAGATCGGGCTTATCTGTTACTTTGTACGCACAGAGCATATATTTTCCTCCGATTGATTTCTAAAAGGGTAATGACAATAGTTGAACTTTACGAGGTAATAGTTGGAGTTCTTATTTCCGCTACTACTACTGCTGCTTTCGCAGGTTCTTTCAAGAATCCCTTTGATTACCAATATCACGGAAGCCCTAGACCTATAACACTCGTATCCCAAATGTTCAAAAGTTAGTTTGAAGAGTTTCTCAACCGAGTTGCTGAAGAACATACTTCACTAAAGCAGGTTATCTGTTCCCGGTTTACCATGGCATAAGCAATCCAAAGGCTTCATTCGTCTTTGTAGAGGCGATAGACAGAATGGTAGCTCTTTCTTCTGCACCTCTCTGCAAGGAAGATTCTGAGTAATGTAATCTTCCTCTAAAACATCTAGACTAGCAATAATTCCATTGGTCACCGAATTGAATTTGTTAATGCTAAAGAATAAATATGTTAGCTGTGTGAATTGCAAGTTCTTCTTTTATTCCTGCTCACGAAAATGATGATACATTCTTCCTAACACTACATCTATTTATCCTTTCAAAACAAATACATAAATTAGTTCCAAAAATTCCATAAATTTATCGAGTGTTAGGGATTTGTGATTGGGCTGCTTCTCTCAGCCTCGGTGTATTAGGTGCATTTTTCAGTAACAACAAAAATGCCTTAGATCCTTAAAATTGTGCAGTTTCAAGCAAAATAGAAAGGGTGCTTTCAAAATTAGGGAGTTGAAGTGAAAAAGTTAGGGAAATGTAATTGTACTTCACTTCCCTAATTTGTTCTGTTCAAAAAGCAATATTGTTTGCCCGCGGCCCAAAAAGATAATACGTCAGAGACGGGATGGAGATTCTTGCCGGCGATGCCTTTTTGTCCGAACGAGAGAAAGCCAAGATCGGTAGACGCAAGTATCTGAAGTACGCGGGCGGAGTCGTTGCTGTTGCAATTGTAGCAACGGCGGGATACGGAATATATGAAACCGCAAAACCGCCGGTGACATCGACACCGACCGCTACGCCAACGCCCATGCCAAGCCCAACACCTACACCGACGCAAACGATTACACCAACCGCGACGCCTACAGCTGTTCCCTTTTACAGGCTTCGTCTGCGGGTCACTACTACGTCCGACTGGTCTTGGATCCGGCTGACAGGGGGAGCGAGTGTAATTCTGAGCGGCATCATCGAAGCGAAAGGAGGTTTTCCCCGCAACGGAGGCAATCGAGCCGTTGGCTTAACCCAGACCATTGGTGCAGCACTAAGGGGAGAACAGGTCAGCGTGACGATGGATTTCGCATTGACGAATCTTAGCGATCAAGTGGAATTTGAAATCACCAGAGGAGATTTGGGAGGGACGGGTGTCGAAGTTTGGAATGCAAATGCCGCGGTTCCGACAAAAATAAAGACTGTCCATTGGTCAGGCAAGGCGCCGCCGTCAAACGCATTCTCATTCACAGTTGATGCTCGCGACATTAGCAGCAACGGTCCATTGACCTACGGGCTCGATGAGATTACTGACGCTGAATACTCTCTTTCTCGCAGACTGGATAGAGATCTCCCAGAGTTACAAATGCAGTTCCATCGAGCCCGCATCAATTTTACCACAACGTCAGACTGGGCTAGCGTTTCGATTGTTGGCGGTGCTGACGTCTCCGGTCTGCGCCTGACTGGTACGGTAGGCAATCCGACACGTGCTGTCGCCAATCTCATTGAATTTGCACTTGAACAATCTTTGAAGCAAGCCGAAGCTCGTACCCGGGTGGGCTTGACTGCCGATGTGATTTTCGACAATATTATGCCCGATAGGCCGATTGAGTTCGTAATTTCAAAAGGTCATTTGAATAGTGCTGTCGTGGAGGTGTCTAACTACAACGCCGATTCTCCAATTTTAATAAAGCGGGTCATCCATTCAGGAGTTTCGTCCACTACGAACCCACGCAATCCATTGACCTTTACCGTAGATAGTACATTACTCGTTGCCAACGGACCGCTTGAAGCACGCAAACCCGCCACGAGCAAAATGATCTGGGCGTTCTACTATCTCTGGTATCGTATGGACGACTGGAGTTCTTCATTTTTAAAGGACCGCCCCGTTATGCCCTATGCCTCCGATGATCGTGATGCGCTTGCCCGGCATGTTGAGCAGGCTAAAGCCGCAGGAATAGATGGATTCTGTGCTTCATGGTGGGGACCTGACAGTCCTACCGACTACAATTTCGCCAAACTGCTCGACGTAGCTGCTCAACGTGAATTTTCGATAACTGCATACTTTGAAACTCTGGAACAGCCTAATCTTGCACGCCCTGAGTCAGAGATAACGCGATGGCTAGAACACCTGCTCCACAACTATAGTGAACACCCTGGATACTACCGCCTGAATGGCAAACCCGTTGTAGTCATTTGGGCTAGCGACGCTGTGCCCTTGACCGCGTGGCAGCGGATTTTCACAGAGTTGCGCTCCAAGGGCCTTGATGCCATCTATCTCGGAATGGGTCTTGTTAATCCTAATGCTTTGTCTGTATTTGATGGACTCCACGATTATGCGGTTGCTGGCGTATTCCATTTGGGAGCGCTCTACCAGTATTCTGTTCAGCAAGTACGCGGCTATTCGATATTGTACGGTGACGTCAGCGTCCCCAAGATTTTCGCCGCAACGCTACAGCCAGGCTATGATGACCGCAGTCTACCTGGCCGAGAGGGCATGTACTGGGATCGCCGGAATGGAGACTCTTACCGTTACACTTTTGAGGCAGCAATGAAAAGCGACCCGGATTGGCTGTTTACCACTACTTGGAATGAATGGTGGGAGCATACCCATATTGAGCCGAGCGTGCAGTATGGTGACCTATACTTGCGGCTGACGAAAGAGTTCGCGGATACTTGGAAAAGACTGTGATTAAATTCAACCAAGAATGATGACGGGCAACCTTTCACAGTCAAAGGACATTGCACTACTCTCATCTAAGCCTAAGAAGGGCTTGTCTCGACGCATATGGTCGGCTCCGAGGTTCCGAGTGCGATGTATTCCTTTAGCGTGAAAAAGCATATATTGAAACCTAAAAGAACACTTAAAATCGATGAGATATGAAAACGTCTGAAAGCATAGTTCTCTTGTCGATTACCTTTCTGCTGCTTTGTTTTCCTTTTACAGGATTCGCCTCTCCTGCTGAAGCCCGAGAAACTATAACCTGCGGCAGATTAGAGAATCCAGTAACGATAGACGGAAAATGGACTAATGAGCATGAATGGGTAGATGCATTCGAACTATCAATAGGATTCGCTGTAGGTTCAGGTGAAGCATATTTCAAGGCTAAACACGATGACGACAGCTTGTACGCTCTAATAGACTTCGTCTCAGACGTAGAAAGCCAAGAAGCTGATACGGGCGCTATCATCATTGACTCCAAAAACAATGGAGGTTCAACTCCTCAGACCGATGACTTCATGCTGTTGGGTAGATGGGACTCACCAACCCAATTTGCTAAAGCCATAGGATGGGGAACGGGGACCGCGTGGGGTAGCTTCGGGGGTCTGACAAGTGGTTTCAATGTAGCTTGCTCGAAGGACGCTGCCAACAACCCGTACTCATCTTCTTCGCACTTGATATATGAATTTCAAGTACCTATGAGCCAACTTGACCCAACTGGAATTGGAATCATTGTTTTCGCGTTCGATAGGGAAGTGAACAAAGGAGCTTGGCCTTACGCGTCACATGAAAACCCAAGCCAGTGGAATTACATGAAATTTGTGACCCAGGTAATTCCTGAATTTTCGACGGCAACGTCTATGGTTCTGCTTTTGCTATTGGGAGTAGCGTCACTTGTCCTGCGATATCCAAAAGCGTTCAGAAGCAAGTTTTCGGCAGACCTAAGGAAAACAAACTTACTAAACAAAGACTGAGTGCTTAGACTTTCAAATGGAATCTCCACCTCCTTTACTTATCGTCGATGACTTCCACTTCCCACTCCTAGTCCTAGGAAAGAGGAGCATCGTTCTAGGCGTTGAAACTCTTGGAGATATGTTCGGGAAGATCTATCCACTGCTCGGCAAAGCGGCAAGCGTACTATTCTTTGAGATGGGATTGAAGGCTGGTCTACGTCGTTGCCGCCTTTTGGTCTACCTAAGACTCTTGTTTTGGCAATGCTTCTCGGGCTTCTAATCCTGCCAAGCTATGCCCGCGCTACCGCTGATTACCAACTAACTGTGAAAGTCACAGTGCAAAGATTCTACGCAAACAGCATTCACATCAAAATTAGTTAAAGGAAAAGAATAAACAGATTCACCCTGCCGATTGCAAGTTTTTCTTGTAAAGTTTAGGTGTTAACTATTTATCCTTTCATGACCATATACAAAATATCTCCGAAATTTCCCAATTGGATTTTTCGGAATATCGGAAAAATGTATACAGCAAGTGGATTTGTAATTGTGCTGATTCTCGCACCCCCTGCACTATCGGTGCAATTGCATGTCCCTAACCGATAAGACATTTGAAATACAAAGTGGTTAAGTGGCTGCAATTGACGAGATATATGAATATGAAAAGGTTTTGAAGGGCGTACTACATAGCCTTGAGAATTCAGGTATTTGCCAAGCCAGCAAAGCTCTGATCGAAAAATTCTCCCGCTATCTGTTTGCCCAGGGTTTGAGCTACGGACCGTACAGGGAGGTAACTAACAAGCTCATCATGCTGATAAACGAGGAAGCTTATAGAAGAAAGGAAAAGCTGGTTAAGGCTTTAAGTTGCTCAATCTAGTTTACTTGAATGAAGATGTCTGGCGTGGGCTAAGTGGTATTTTGAACAGGCATTAGGTCGCAGTAGTAAAAGCGATCATCGCGCAAGACAACATCCCCTATTGCGTACGGGATCCTCTTTCGAAATATTGGCCCTTCATACACAAATGAATGAAGCCACCGCTCCATGTGAGAATAACTCTTTCAGCCGTCATTAAATTTCACTACTTAATTTTATAATATATCCTTTGAACTCAACTTTTCCTTATCAGTAAGGAAAACTCAACTCTATCTTTCAGCATATCAAACAACTCATTTCGCGTATACTTTGGAAATTCTATTTCTGTTAGAGCAAAGACTACTCTTGATTCTGGACGGCAAATGCATCAAAGTATGGTAATGAGTTGAGGCAATCACTCCGCAGCCATTCCTTGCTAAAGTATAAAGAACATATTAAAAGAGATTTTAAATCCAATTTCGCGCCTTTCTATAGGCAGAATAGCTGTTTCGATATCCATGTTAGGCTTGCTCCTTCTTTATACGTTACTTTACCTTCTTACAGGTCTGGGTGACGAGGTTATCTGTGTTCCCGAAATCTCCTCAACCCAAACCACCATATTATCGCACCAATGGCTATCGCCGGAACGACTCTCAATACCACATTAAGCACGAGTGAGATGAGATCTAAGCTAGTCGTGAGTGCAATTCGTACTAAGATGTCAATGACGCTCACCGTTCCCAACGTTCCAATGAGCAGAGCCAGAAGTTGCAGTCTTGCGCTAAGACGTTCATTCTGTAACATTTCGTTTATCCTAAATCGCTCGGTATACTCCTCAGCAAGATAGTTGATCTTCTCAGCGGCCGCACTAAGCATCCGATCAAGGTTGCCATAAGCAGCTGATACTTTGAGGAGTTCTATAACCCTGATATTAAGCCTTGAATCAAAATTGGTCAGTACACTCTTGATCGCCAGGAACCGTGCGCGCAAGGCCCTGATCTCTGCCAGTTGCTTGTACCGGAACTCTGTTTTGAGATTCTGGTTGAGCTCTTTTCTAAGAGCTTGTTGGCTCACGTATACAGAGGCCAATCGGTCTAAGTAGAAACAGGCTGTCCAGATATGATGGACCATCCGGGTTACAACATCGTAGAACAGGACATCTGGCCAGTAGATTCGACCATGCACAACGAGACCTTCCCATGAAGCATGTAGCACCATATCGCCTGTACGTTCAGCAAGAAACTTATCCGTTTCTACATGTTTGGGGACTCGCCTCAGCCCTGTGTAATCAGGCGAAAGAAACTGACAAAGGAGGTATTTGTCACTTTCCTCCAGATTTGAGCCGTTCACGATTTTACATGCTCCTCCGTAAAGGGAACCATGTGACATTTCTACGCTTTTGGTAGCATTGAGGAGGTCTGTCTCTTGCTCACATGCGCCACGAAGTTTGGTAATCAATGTGCACAGCGGAGCAGCTATCCTTGGATCCTGCTGGTCGATCAAGGACACAATCATTGTATTGATATCATAAACATCTTTCGGGGTCACGGGCGAAGACGGGTCAGCGAACACGGTGAGGACTAGAACGGCAAAGCCGTCTGCAAAGAAATCAATTTCGAATCTTCCAAACGGGTAGATTGCAGCATGGCCGAAAGAAAAGTGATACCTTACTTGAAGTGAGCAAATCCAGTCGGACAAATAAATAGTTCTCAAATTCGGATCGATATCTTTCAAGTACGTAGACTTTTCGCTCTGGACAACCTCGACCTCTAGGTCTTCTGAGAGCGGACCGCGTAGGCTCCTGAGCCGTTCCAAGGAAGGCAAGCCTGTATAGGTCGGGAGGTATAATTTCAGGATTGGCAACTTCAAGGAGCTGCCTGGCGATACAGACTGATTTTGGTTGTTTTTCGCCGGAGACTGATTTATTCTCGTGACGTTGACCCCACGTACTGTGACCTTAAGCCATCGAGGTCTGCTAAGATGCGCTCTAGCTCTCTCTCTATTTCCTTCTCAAAATCTCGCCTTGAGTTATACCTGACGAAGCAGAGATGAGGCCGGGATAGCTTTTCACCGATTCGCCCCATCATAACCACCGAAATCTCCTTTACTTCTGGGTAATTGAGCAGGGTTTCATCACATAGTTTCTGAGAGCATAGCGAATATAACTTTGCAGGGTGGTTGATGATGCTCTTGCCGCTTATCGCCTCGATGGTCATCCAACGCAGTGGCGATATCAGGCCGTTCGCTCTGTTTCCCCTGCCGCTAAACCCGCATTCTCCATGCTCGATACTGGAACCCGTAACAGTGATGTATACGAGGCCTTCATTCGGTATATCATCAATATTTACGCCTACCGTCCCAGTCAGCCCTGATCTTTCTAGAATCCTCGTAGCCTCATTTGCTACTAGATCCTTGGCCTCGAGATAATCTTGAATGCCTGCAAGTTCACTATCTATAAAGGCACAAGCAATAGTGATATCAACACTCTCCCGCACGCGGGAAAGCATTACCTTAATGTCGGGGCCTATCATCGGCAGACGAGATCGAACTGAGATGAGGTGGCGCTCAATGTTCAAAACTAGCTGTTCAGATGGGCTCAACGGACCGTATGCAACGGCGATACAAGTGTCATCGCATCTCTCTTGGTCGATTGAATACTCCCCGAAGGCTTGTCTTGTGGCAGGAATTACTTCTGGCTCTACTTTAAGGGCTTCTGGCGCAAGGCGGGGAATAATGCGCTCCACATACTCACGACTGTACGCTGCTATGCGACTAATGTCAAGTATTTTTGGATCACCAACACAGATCGGGCTTATCTTGGCAGGCTTTAGTATCTTCCCGCCTCCGAACGCTGGTTCAGACCGCCCACCAACTATAAGGACTTTGTCTGAAAAGTGATATGGAACATCGGTGAGGCTGGATGCTCGCCGCACTATAGAGAGTTCAATGTACTCAGAAATTCCGTCTGCCAGCGAGTCTGCATGACCGATACCCTTCCTTTCTACAAGCTCAACTTCACTCTCTGCAGTTGTTGCCCCTTCGATTCTATATGTCACTAACTTCACGACAAAAACCCCTTGTAGTTCGACGACTAATTCGGTCTAGCGAATCATGGTACCTCCATCTAAGATCAGAGTCTCGCCAGTCATAAAAGAAGAGTCGTCTGAGACGAGGAAGACTACAAGCTTGGCAATTTCCTCAGGCTGACCCAACCTTTTCAAGCTAGCTGAATTCTTAGCTGCCTCAATCTCTTCCGGCGTGGCGCCCTCCCGAACCCACTTTGTATCGAAATAACCGGGTGCTATGGCGTTTACTCTGATGGATGGCCCGAGTTCGCGAGCTAGGGATTTTGTGATTCCGAGTATCGCACTTTTCGCCACGATCCAACCGAATCCAAATTCCGCACCTCCGATCGCAGAATTTCCACTCATATTTACGATTACGCCACTACCTTGTTTCTGCATTTCAGGCACCACGTGCTTACACATGAGAAACGTACCCATGACATCGATGTTGAAAATCCCCATGAACTCGTCGATAGAGTACTGGGGCATCGGCTTCGTCCAAAGACCATCACTTGTTCTGCCAGCTAAGTTAACGAGCGCATCAATTCGCCCGAACCTACGAACTGTCTCCTGAACTAAGGAAACGATCTGTGTCTCCGCCTTAGGCGGATCCGAGAAATCCACATGCATGATTAACATTTCATTCTGCGGACCTGGAAGTGAGTTAAGCGTACGCTTAAGCTCTTCAACTCGCGAATGGTATTGAAGCATCAGTGACATCCCCTCTCTTCGGAGGGCGCTAATGACCGCTCTGCCTATCTCCCCGCTAGCACCTGTTACTATGGCTACTTTGCCTTTGAGTTTCATAAAGATTCCTCCTTCGAGCTTGTCCAGCAAATTGATTATCCAAATCTGAGCGACTGGCTGCTCCAGCTTCGAGCCAAGGGTTAACTTGATGACGTTTAGATTTCATTGCGATTGCACCATTTTGAATTCATTGCCGTCAGGGTCAATAAATTGGGCTATAACGTCTCCCCATTCGGTCTTGGTCGGGGGGCGTGTAAACTTTATGCCTTTTTGTTTTAGCATTTTATGGGCCCTTTCGATGTCTCGAGTTTCAAAAATTATGCCGGTTGGTTTACCAATTCTTTCCTTTGACTTCAGGTACTCTTCGTGCCCCCAACTTGGATCGGGTTCGCCAAGATCTATCAGAGCTTCGCTTTTTCCAATGCGAAGATCGATACACTTCCAGTATAGGTATTCAGCGACAATTTCTGCACCGAGTTTTTCTTTATACCACTGAGTAGACTTTTCTAAGTCCGAAACTATTACCTCTACCGCTCCAATTCTATCAATAAACATGGTTAAAGATTTCTCCTCCATGGTATTAATTTGCATTCCGTAGAACATATTGTTTAGGGTCAGATCATAAGGCTCTATCATGTCCTCTGGAAAATTTTCATAATTAAATTACATGCTATCGAGATACGAGAGCCTGTTAGAGAAAGGAGAGGCTATCGATAAGGAAGGGCCCTCCGTTCTGAAAGAGTCGGAGCACATAATTAACTTTCTTAAAAGAACATGACATCGATACTTCAGATTGCGAGAGGTAATGTATCAGCTCAACGTTAATGTAAGCTTGAGATTCCTTGAGTTGCAAAAGCACGTAAGGAAGTATTCCAACATCGATCTTCTATTTCAAGCCATTGAAAATAAACTGCACTTCATTGAGCGGGATTATATATGAGCTTACCAAAATGAGATCATGTGTTTTCGTTTACAATTGATTTCAATTATCCTAGCTACGGTAAGTGCTATTGGAGTGATCGATTGATATATTTATAAGATTGCTCCGAGAATGCGGGTTGTTGGTTACTGCACTAGCATAACTATTAATCGAATTTAGAGCGGTTGTACTAGCATTGGTAATAATTATAGGCTTACTGAGACGGTAAATTATCTTGACAAGAAAATCTAGTATACCTAAGACCTATTATGATAAAATGCATTACTCTCCCAAGCTAGTGGCAAAGCTTTTACCAAGAAAACTTGGGCTCACTGACCATTGGTATAGACTCTTAATACGCTTCATTGAGAAGTACAACATAAGGTTACAAGGCACTCTTGTTGTAGAAGTGGGTTGCGGGCTTGGAGGCTTCTGTAGGTACTTGATAAAGAACAAAGCGCCAACTGTGGGCATCGACATCTCTGTTTCCGCGATTAGATACGCCCATAAAGTATGTAAAGCTACAATCGAACGAGATTATTTGCTGGGACTTATCGTATGCGACGCAAGACATCTGCCTTTTAGAGAAAGTGCCTTCGATCTCGTAGTCTGCGCCGAGACTTTAGAACATACCCATGACATATTTTCTTCCACAAAGGAACTGGCAAGAATCTGTAAGATGAGAGGGTTTGTTTTAGTTACCGCACCTAACCTAATACCTCGACTCTATAGTGATTTGTTAGATAGGATCATTGGATTAGGGCAACCGGAAATTATGACAAACTATTTGATGATTAGACGCACAATACAAGCAACTGGCCTGAAGGTAATTCATGAAGAAGGAACAGATTTCTTTCCAAATTTACTGTTGCCCGCGGATATTCCACAAGCGTACTTTTCGGAACTCGTTCCTAAACGTTTAAGGGGGGCGTTGAAACTCTCTCGAATTATTACAATAATCACAGACCCCCAGAGGGGTTTCTGGAAAATTCTGTCTGGAACCGCAGGTTTTGTTGCCGTAAAAGCTCCAACCTAGTACCATCTTCCGCACCGCATGACCCAGTAAGATTAAGACAATGTTCACCAACAATTAGTAATTACTAAATGCATCAACCGCCAAGGAGATAACGTAGAGGACATGGGTTTTCGAGATAAAGTGAAACCGCGTAAATCTGTAGAAGTGGCAGTGATTGGGGGATTAATCTCAGAGTACGTTAAGAGCGGTGACCCAAGAATCGTTTACGAGAAGCAAGTAGATACCTCCTTCGGTAGATCCGGACCTATCGCCTTGGTTAAGTTAGACGAATACAATACAATAGCATTTTTAGGAAGGTACGGCAGAAATGCTTGGGAAAGATCTCCGCCCTTTATTAACTATCTCGCTAACATCTACGCTCTAAAGGATCTGGGCATATCGCGAATTATATCCGTCAACGGAGTTGGAGCCATTAATAAAAGATTAAGCGTGGGACAACTTTTGGTTCCCCATGATTTCATCGACTTCACCAGCCAAAGACCGTTGACATTCTTTACGCGACGAGCTATAGGCTTCGTCCGTATGAATCCTGCATTTTGCCCCGAACTCCGAACTTTACTAATACAACTTTTCCGATTCTGTGGATTCTCCGTCTATTCCAGAAGTGTCTATGTCTGTATGGACGGCCCAAGATACGAGACTCCGGCAGAAGTTCGTATGTTGCGCAAGCTAGGTGCAGACATAGTTGGCATGACGGTGGCTACAGAAGCAATCCTAGCAAGGCAACTTGCGATGTGTTATGCCTCAATCTGCTTCGTACAAAATCTTGCTGAAGGACTAATTTCCTCGACTAAACCAGGCATTGAAGGCATGGTACCTCGACAGCAAAGACACAAAATACGTCACGCACGCTCTGCTATAAGAGAAGTGATTTCAATAATCCCAAAAAGGATCACTCCAAAGCGGCATTGTCTTTGCATTCATGCGTTAGACCAAGACAAAAAAGAGGAAGCTCTGCCGACCGACTGGCATCAATGGTTCTGATTCAGAAGGCGAACAAAAGAGAAAAGTCATCGAATAACCTTAAACATTCTTACATCCCCTCTAATTTTTGCTCTTTCAATCCTAAGGTATCCTAACTCGATTAACTCCTTAACAGAATTGCTAAACGTTCTGATCGACTTTGGATTTAATCCATGCTCTCTAGCTTCCTTTCTGTAAAAATTGAAGAGATTGCTTGAAAGGATTCTGGGATTTTTCTTCACGATTTCATAGATCAACTTATAATGCTCACCCATTTTCTCTAATTGATATTTTCTCTTAATCTCCTTAGCTTCTTCTAATGCTTTATCTACGTCTCCATCAGTAATCCTTGGTCTACGTGCTCTTTCAGCATTGTAGGCCGCATTCCTTAAGGTTTGAATCGCTATCCTCGCATCTCCAGCGGCCAAATCTTCAATCTTTTTAAGAATTTCCTTTGAGTAGCTGCTCGGAAAGAGTGCTCTGCAATCTTCGACTCTCTGTTTTAGAATTGTGAGCAGCTCTTGATTTGAGTGTAGAGGAAAACTGATCGACTTGAAGCTCATCCTAGAAGCCATTCTTTGGTCTAAGAAATATCTTCTCGTACTTGATATGTAGATAACTCCAACCTTTCCCAGGTTTTTCAGCATGTAGAAAACATCGTTGAGTCCTCTCTGGTCCAGCTTATCACTATCACTTTCATCATGCTGATAAACGAAGAAGCTTACAAGAGAAAAGAAAGGCTCGTTCAAGTGCTAACTAGGTTGGTGCGCACCGACCTGAAAGACTGAAGATTGATATTCTCCGAACGGACTAGTAGGAATAGATCCTGCCTGATAATTATGGATCTCTGAAGTTCTCTGAATCTGCATTTGGAATTCACTTGGAAGTCTAATGGGCATGAAAGGAACGGTTATCACCGATTCTTCCCCGAAGCCAGAACCACGGTCGAACATAGACTTGGTAAGAAGAGGCACTTCCTGAAGCAGCGCAGATACCTCTTCCTGTTTCGCACGTTCGAAATTCGTAATGAGGCGTTGTACTTTCTCATGTAGGTCGATAAGGTCAGACTGCATATACCGGGAAGCCCTCACGTAGTAGATTACAGGAAGATGCTAACCTTCGAGCTGTGTATGCACCATGCGGCCATCATAAGGCCCAAGGAGAGGAGTTTGGTGGATATAGCGTGTCCGAATTCTTCAGCTTCTCAGGATATTGCTAAGTGAGCCTCTTACGCTCGGCGATATCAAGATAACATTCAACATCAATGAATTGGCTCAAGCCTTCCTTACCAATATCCTCTGGCTAGGCAGTACTGAAATGAACTGCCATCCTTCAGCAAGATGGCTTTCAAGCTCTTTCTCGCCAACAATCCTTTGAGGATTATGTTTCCCCTCTCTAAGTTTCTTGAGCTCACCCTCGAAAAGTTCAAGCTCCTCATCTCTGCTCAATTCTTTCCCCAACTCTTTCTCCTTAGCTACTTTAACTTCAACCAAATCTATACCAAGCAGACTTTTTGCTATGCTTTTCAAAGCCTCTATTTTTGCTTCCTTGACTACGCTGGCTTCTTCTAAGGGCCTGGCTAAAGTTGTCAGGAATGGTTCGCATTCCTTGTAGGCTTTGCGCATATCCTCAATCATGTTTGGCGGCAGTACGCCTTTATTGGTTGAATACCTAGATTCTATATCGCCCTTATGCCCAGCTATGAACTGTAGATAGGGATGTGAAATTTTTCCTTTGGATTCAGCTATTATCAATTGAGTCTCTGCATAGGCTCTCAAAACATATGGACGCTTGAATACGCCAGCTGCACGCATATATTTCCTGATGAAGTGTGTAATC
>Ga0315312_1001828_pt1 | contig 15676 bp, 9 predicted proteins | sample TDP7_MG_FD_203629 | JGI IMG/M metagenome (GOLD analysis project Ga0315312, IMG submission 203629) | Freshwater sediment microbial communities from Lake Towuti, South Sulawesi, Indonesia - TDP7 | ecosystem: Environmental > Aquatic > Freshwater > Lake > Sediment | place: Indonesia: South Sulawesi... | reverse complement strand
CAAGGTCGTCGTCAGGTATCCTTTCTAGGCGTTCTCGAATTATGCTTGGCGTTAGTCGTTGGGCGCCCCCCTCTTCCAGAATTTCGTTGAAAGCCGTGGGTTTTGAGAACTCTATCTTATATTGGGGGGCCCCGCAATGAGGGCACTCCCTAGATTTCTTTGCCTCCTGCAATACTTTCTGAAAAAGCTGATCGGGCACTACTCCCATTAACCCACGGACCCGCTTGATTCTGGCCTTAATTTTGTCAATTTGTTTTGTGGGCAATAGTGCACGTCCACAGTTTCTGCAGACAGACCTGAGAAGATTATAAATTATCTTGGTGAATTCAACGTGAATTATGGGAACTGCCAATTCGATGTGACCGAAGTGTCCAGGGCAGCGTGTGGCTGTATTGCCGCATGTTTTGCATCGCTGTCTTGGTTCGAGAGTTCCCAACCGCCCGTCCATAAGCCCTGATGTTATGGGGGCGCCGTCCTCGTCATAGGTATCGGCTGTTTGTATCTCTGCAACAGACAACCTGCGCACATCTTGGGGAGAAAGCACCCCAAAGCCGATCTCGTCCACGATTTGGTGGACGGCTTCTTCCATCGCCATTTCATGCCCTCTCCTTAAGTTTTAGACGGGGCGCAACACAAAGACTCATCAACTCTTGCAGAAGGAGCTTGAAGGCATAGGAAACAATTACTGGGGAAATCTGTGCATTTTCTTCGCATAGCTTGCACACATATGCGCGTTGTCTAATATCGTAATACGCAATGTAACCGCATCTTTCGCAAACGTATAAGAGATATTTATCTGATTCTTCCAGCAGCCGATCCCGCAGTAGCATGGCCGCGCCATGTCCGAGAAGGCAGTCCCTCTCCATCTCGCCGAATCGTAGTCCACCGCCCCTAGCCCGACCCTCCGTTGGCTGTCTTGTGAGCATTTGAACTTGACCCCGCGCCCGAGCGTGAATCTTATCCCTAACCATGTGATGCAACTTTTGATAATAGACGATGCCTATGAAAATGTCGGCAACGAATTTTTCTCCTGTAACACCATTATAAAGAACTTCGCGACCCGTGTTGCTGAAGCCTAGCTCGACCAGTCTTTGTTTCAATTCTTCAGGCTCTTCGTTAATGAAGGGCGTTCCGTCAACTACTCTCCCTCTTGCTGAGGCGACCTTTCCAGCTATTGATTCCAAGAATTGTCCGATGGTCATTCGTGAGGGGATGGCGTGGGGGTTTATTATGATGTCAGGAACGATGCCGTCGGCGGTAAATGGCATATCTGCTTGAGGCACAATCATTCCTATGACGCCCTTTTGTCCGTGGCGGGAGGCGAACTTGTCGCCCAACTCGGGAATGCGTTGTTCTCGCACCCTGACCCTCACAAATTTGCTTCCGTCGCCGCTTTCCGTAATAAAAACTTCGTCCACAATGCCTGTTTCAGCAGGCCTCATGTCCACGGAGGTGTCCCTCATGGTGGGACCCCTAACTTCAAACTCCTTGTATTCTTCAAGGAATCGGGGCGGGCTAGTTCTTCCTATGAGAACATCCCCTCCAGCCACATCGGATTCTAGGCTGATAATGCCGTCTGATTCAAGAAAGCGATAGTACTGCTCTCCTCGATACCCTCGAATGCCTGGCTCTGGTGAAGTAAATCGGTCTTTTAATCCTCCTAGGTACTGTCGGCATTCAGCGTCATAAATTCGATAGAATGTGGAGCGAGCCAAGCCTCGTTCAATGGCTGCCTTGTTGAAGATTATGGCATCCTCCATATTGTATCCTTCAAAGGATAAGAGGGCAACTACGCAGTTTTGTCCCGAAGGGCGGAGATCAAATCCTATAACATCTATTGGCTTTGTTTCGACCAGTGGTGTTTGTGGGTAGTGTAGAATGTGGGAGCGGGAGTCAACCCTAAAAAGGAAGTTTGTTGCGTAAATCCCAAGGGCTTGCTTCGCCATGGCCGCCTCATAGGAGTTGCGTGGGGACTGGTTGTGCTCCGCATAGGGTATGAGGGAGGCGCATATTCCAAGGATGGTGTAAGGGGCTATTTCCATGTGCGTGTGCTCTGGCGTGATCTCCTCAAAGTTTAGGGCCACGAGCAAGTTCTCCTCTTCTTCAGCGTCAATGTACTCGACAATGCCAAGCTTCACAAGGTCCTCCCACTTCAAATCTCCGGAACGAATTTTTTCTATGTGCTCCTGTTGCAGTTTGGGTGCACCATCTTTCAAAACTATGAGGGGACGACGTGTACGCCCTTCATCGCAATTAACATGAACCTCCTCCCGCTCACCCTCATCCTCAGAAAAGTATGCAACGTTTATCTCCGTGGATATTTCGCCGCTCCTACGTTTTTTCCTTAATTCGGTGGCTAGTTCTTGAGGGGACCTGCAATAACCAACTAGGCAGCCATCCACGAAGACCTTGGCGCCGGATGACCGCAGCGTTGGGCTTGTATCTTGAACAGGAACCACGTCAAATTGATAAAGGGTCTGTTTCATTTTTTCAGGATTGATCCCAACAGAAATGGAGGCGGCCAAGGCAAGGTTTTTTACTAAACCGCAGTTTGATCCTTCAGGAGTTTCATTTGGGCAAAGCCTTCCCCAGTGGGTCGGGTGCAAGTCTCGCGCCTCGAAGTTTGGTTGGCTGCGGCTAAGCGGGGACTGAAGCCTCCGCAGGTGGCTTAAAGTAGAAATGTGGTTGGTTCGGTCAAGGAGTTGTGTAATGCCAACCCGTCCCCGACCCCAGTTTCCCGTCGCAAGGGCATGCTTAAGGCGGTCAGACACTATTCCAGGGCGGACGGCGGCGGAAATAGTGATCCTATATCTTCTAACACCCATTCTCTCAAGCTGATATTTTATGTCGCGACATAAGTTCCTGAAGGCCACCCTGAAAAGGTCGGCTAGAAGGGGGCCAGAGAGCTTTAGGCGCTTGTTTTTGAAGTGGTCCTTGTCGTCAGGTTTTCGCTTTCCAAGTTTCAACTCTATGGCGCGGCACGCCATCTCGCCAAGGAAGAATGCTTTTTCCTGGCGCTTGTCGGAGGTGAGGCCGATGTGGGGAAGGAAGTTTCGATCAATAATGTTCTCGGCCCTTTGGAGGCGGTATTCCTCTACCTGTCCATGTGCCACACGGTTCCCAATGTATATTAAAGCATCTGCAACCGTGTCCACACCCACAGCCTTTTCAAACGAGGCCTCCAATTGACTCTGAATGTTTTTCTCCGGAGAAACCGCTTCAGCGATGTCTTTGTCAGACTCTAGATCAAGCGCCCTCATCAAAATAATGAAGGGTATTTCGGTGGGGACGCCAGGTATGGAAACGTAGATGGCGCCGTCCGACTTAAGTCGTAACTGTATTCTCGCCCTAAAGCCGACTGTTGTTGAAAACACCTTAGCTTCGTAAACTGGCCTTGCCCCGCGCGTGTCAATGTCTACTAGAACGTGGTTTGGAGCCAGGTCCTCCATGGCAACGATAACCCTTTCAGAACCGTTTACGATAAAGTAGCCGCCTGGATCATTGAGGTCCTCTCCGCACTCAATAAGTTCTTCGTTGGTAAGCTGAGAAAGAAAACAAAGCTTGGATTTCAGCATCACTGGGAGGTCGCCTATAGCGATGAGCTCGGGTTCCTGCTCCCTGCCATCGATTACGGGAGTCATCTCCAGAGATATGGGCGCTGCATAGCTTAGGTTGCGGAACCGCGCCTCCTGAGGATAGATTTCGTGTTTTGTGCCGTCAACCTCGATGATGTAGGGCCCGCTGATTTTTGATATGGGATCAAGGACCCAAATGCGGCCGAGTTTTATCTTGTATGGATTTTCTGGAACCTCAATTTCTATTTCGCCAACTTCATTTATAACCTCTTGAAGACCGTGGTCAATAAATTCGTTGTAGGAGTCGAGATGCTGTCTAACAAGGCCCTTCTCCTCAAAAAAGGATTTCTGAAGGAGCAAAAGGTCGCTGGATGAAATTTCGAAACTTATTTTGATACCTCCATGAACCTAATTTATCATCCTTCAAGCATTTGTGGGTTAGCCTTCTTTCTAAACTTGAATATTCCTCCCAGGCTGACTGTCATCCAACCCGAAAAACCGGGCCTCCAGAGGCTTTTTTCAGCCCGTATTTGGGAAGCTACAAAACTAAACGATAGACCATGTTAATAAACTTTACTTTGCTGCTAAAGTTGTGTGCGTAGTGTAGTTGACGCGATGATTTTTGTGCCTTGTTCGTATTTTTTGTTTTTCTAAGCTATTTCTAGCCTTTGGGAGGGCCTAAATTCCTTAATAAATAATTGAACATTATTATATCAGAATCCTACACAATCCATTTAAATAACGGCCTAGGTTACCTATTACATGTATAAGAAGAATTTTTTATTGGGCTTAGCCTTGACCCTTCTGCTATTGACTATGTTTGGGGCGATGTTTGTAACGCCCGTTGCGGCAGACTCGAAGATATTGAGGGTTCCAGAGAACTATTCGACAATTCAGGCTGCTGTGGATGCGGCGAATCCTGGAGACACTATTCAGGTGGCTTCTGGAATTTATTTTGAGAATGTGAAGGTAGGTAAGTCGGTGAAGATCGTTGGTGAAGGCAGCGAAACCACCATCATTGATGGGAACGGAACTGATACTGTTGTTCGTGTAACTGCGGACGGTGTGGTCATTAGCGGATTCACCATACAAAGGGGAGTAAAAGATTATCGGTATTGCCCCGGCATTTATCTATATGGTTCTAGCGGCGCCACCATTAGTAATAATGTTGTATCAAACAATTCTTATGGGATATTATTGGAGCGTTCCGGGGATAGCATCGTTAGCAGCAACATGGTGATATATAATCATCGTGGTATAGAGCTAGTTTCTTCCAGCGGCAACATTGTTCGTGATAACATCGTGACTTTAAACAGGTATGATGGCATCTATCTGTTCTCTTCCGAGGGGAACACCATTGTTGGTAACATGGTATCATACAATGGGATGCCATTTCTTTCCACTCATGGCATTCACTTAGGGCCTTGTTCTAGCGGCAATATCCTTTATCATAATAATGTTGTTAACAACACGGATCAGGCGTATGAGAACAAGACAAATACGTGGGACAACGGTGTGGAAGGCAACTACTGGAGCGATTATGAAGGCGTAGATGATGGGAGCGGTGGTAGGGTTGCGGGTGACGGCATCGGTGACACTCTTTTACCCCATCTGGGATTGGACTATTATCCGCTTATGGAGCCTTGGAGTCAGGTCAGGGTTTTTGATGGCATCGTCGTTTTCAGTAACTCCACTATTATTGCAGGTTTCAATTTCAGCGCGCCGTTAATGCGGATTAGCTTTAGCGTCTTAGGCCCACCGGGCACGGTTGGCTTTTGCAATGTCACCGTACTTAAAAGTTTGTTTAGCGGTATTTTTATGGTTCTAATTGACGGCGTTCCGATAGATTATATTTTGTCGTGGAACGCTACTTGTTTCTTCTTATACTTTACTTATAGCCACGGTGTCCACAGTGTTGTGATTTTGGACATCTTTGGAATATTAGTTAAGTCTTGGTATAAGGGGGTTGGAGACCTTGGATATGACGAGAGGGCGGATTTAAGCGGCGACAGCTTCGTTGATGTTGATGACCTACAGATTCTGGCACATGAATGGTATAAGTTGTGATGGCTCTCACAGAGATTTGAACTTAGAAAGCTTTTGCCTATGTTCTTGTTCTCTAAGGGTTGTTTTGGGTATATTTGGATCTTGGTTAAGAAGTAGAGCATGAAGGCTAAATGAAAGAAAAAGGGTGGGGGTTTTCTAGTGTGATGGCGTTTTGTAGGCGGGCTTAGGAGCCCATTCTATGTGGCAAAGACGGTTTTTCTGTGCTTTGTTGACCGGTTTAGCTTCCCTAGGGCGGCTGTAGCAAAGGTGGCGATTATGAGTATGGGTATGATCATGACTGTGGGAAATTCTGGTATGAGCCAGATTTCGACCTTGTGGGTGCTGAGGGTGTAGGTGAAGTATAGGGAGGTGTGGGTTGCGTTAGTAGTTGCAATGAAATTGGTTACGTTTTGACCGTCTACTTGAATGGCCCAAGGAAAGGTAGCGTTGCTCTCTAGAAGCGCCTTTGGAATGGTGACGTTAAGGAAAATAACTGTTCCGTCTGGTCCAGTGACGTTGAAGCTGATTCTTCCTCCGACGAAGGCATGATTTGAGAAGCGGTAGAGTGTGCGTAGACCTGTTAGGTTGCTCACCGTGACGATGGGATAAGCAGTTCCATCCCAAATAACGGTGTAAACGTCAATGAGCTTGGCTGGGATAGATACGCCGCTATTATCCTTGAGCTTGACTTCTGCGAGGTGTATGTCCGTGGTTCCAGTTGCCTTGGCTTTGAAGGTAACGCTTGCAAGTGGTCCGCTGCCGTTAACCGTTTTTAACTGGCTTGTAAAGGCGACGGCTAAGGCTTCCATAGAACCCTGTGTGTTGTTTATCCTCCCTCCAGCCTTTAAGGTGTCCGCCTCCGGTCCAAACCAGCTGTAATCGATTGTTGGGTCGGTGCTATTTAGAAGGTTGGGGTTCCAGGTTAAGCCGAACTGCCAGGAGTTGAGGTTGGTAACGTTGTCGACGAGGATTTGGACTGTGAATTGTTGGCCTACTGATGTGGCCGTGATTGTGGGTTTGTCTATGTAGACTGTTGTCACTGGGATTTCGGGGGAAGCGGCTATATTGGGGACAATTGCGAGTATGCTTAGGGCGATTGTGAAGATGCTGACGGAAATTGTGCGAGATATTTTCTTCAATTTTCCACCGAACCTTAGTGTTATCAACCTATATTTGAAATTTTTGTCGTTTTCGAAAATTTTAGCAAATTGTTGATGGTTTTTGTGTTATGGCGAAGATAGGTTTTTGCGGGTGCCTTTGTTGACCAGTAGCACGCTACCACTTGTACCAGTTTGAGAAAAGGGGTGAGAGGGGGGAAATATTGTGCGTTTCTATTTCCTATTTGGGTTTTTGCCAGTTCCACCCTAGGATTTGTAGGTCGTCAACATCAATGAAACTGTCGCCGCTGAAGTCCGCCTTTGGGTCACCGGGTGGCACAGTCTTTTGCCAGTGCCATCCTAGGATTTGTAGGTCGTCGACATCGACAAATCTGTCCCCGCTTGCGTCACCTGGAAACCTCACCTTCACTTGGCCGTCGATGAGCGTGTTATCCGTTGTGTTCGTCTCGCCAGGAATTGTGCTTGTCTCAACTTTTATTGTGTAGTTTAGGAATGGGGAAGCGCCATTGGTAGTGCAGATGACGGTTATATTCCTCTCTTTCAGAGGAGCTAATTTGTCGATGGTTTGTAGTGGGCCAGCTTCGGTGTATGTTGCGTTGTAGAAGCGTGCGCGTGCGCTAAAGGTTTGGGTAAAATCGCCTTTGTTTCTGACGGTGACGTTGACGTTGATTTTCCAGCCGGGGTATATGTTTCCAGCCGGGTCATTCACTATATATAGAATGGGTGTGACCCGCGTTACGGCTATGTCGGGCGCAGGAATCCAAGGGCTCATGAGTGGATAGTAGTCAACTCCTTGCCAAGGTAAGTTGGTGTCGCCAACGCCGTCCCCTTTAACTCTGCCACCACTTCCATCATCTGTGCCATTATAGTCGCTCCAGCGGTTTCCTTTACCGGCACCATCATCCCATATGTTTGAGGATTGGTAGCGCGCGATCTGATTTATGTTGTTGATGAAGTTTTGGTGGCAAATGATGTTTCCGTTGCAGTATCTTAGGTAAATGCCGACGGCGTTGTCTGATACTGTGCCGCCAATGATCGTGTTGTTGTAGGAATTGTCGAGGTAGATTCCGTACTCATTGTTTGTGGTGTCTACTCTTTCTATTAGAGAGAAATTTGTAAATGCAAATAAGACTCCTTGCCCATTCTCTGTTAGGGTTAGGCCCTTTATGACAATGTTTGTTGAATTCACAACGGCAATGTACCCTGCGTCAGAAATTTCCTTGTCTTTTTCGTTCATCAAGTAGTAAATGGGCTTTGCACCTATTTTGTTCGAAGTGTCTATATCGTGGGTGAAATCTGATAGGGAATCGCCCGCTACTCCAAAGTTGTAGCCGTTGCCAGCCATATTATTATCTTTTAGAGTGTTGCCAGTACAACGGTTTAAGTAGATGCCGTACCCGTTGTTTAAGGTTATGGTGTTGCTTTTGATGGTGTTGCGGCTAGAATAGTTTAGGTAAATGCCGTTGTAATTATTTGATATGATGTTTTCGCTGATGGTGTTGCGGCTAGAATAGTTTAGGTAAATGCCGCTGGGGGAGGAGCTGCCACTGTTCTGTATTGTGAACCTTCTGATTGTCACGTTGTCGGATGCTACATAAACAACGGTTCCTGTCCCATTTCCATCAATAATAGTGTTGCTTGGATTTTCTCCAACAAGCGTTAAGGACTTATTTATGGTTACGTGTTCATAGTATGTTCCAGAGAATACAAATATGATGTTGTTTTGTGGGTCCGCCGCATCAACAGCCTCCTGTATCGTGGAGTAATTGTATGGAACAATCATTGTAGAGAGTCCGAACACTGAGCTGTCTTCAACATGTCGTTCTTGGTAGCTTGAGCTTACATACACTGTGTAAACGCCTTGCGTTGCCTCGCCTGGTATTTTGAAGGTTAAGTTGTAACTTCCCAAGGTGTCTGTTAGTACAATAGAACCGTTGTTTGTTTTCTGAAATCCAACAGCTGCTGCACCTCCCGCGCCTCCACCACCTACTCCAGTGATTTCAAATGCTGCTGACTTTTCGGGATTGTAGGCGATTCCGCCCTGGCTTGGGTCGCCAGTGAAGACGCTAGCGTAACCCGCTGCGCTGCCGTTGGAAATCCAGTTTGGAATCGGAACGCCGGGAAACAAATACCAAGTTTGGCCGGGTTCTAATGTAATCCCGCGTAACGGCGCGCCGAAGGGGGCATTTTTTCCGTCGTAGGCGTTTATGGTTACTTTCACGCTTTCTGTGAGGGGGCCGTTATTTCTTACGGTCACGTTGAAGTAGACGAAACGGTCGAACCCTATAAGGAAGCTGGTTTTGGGGTAGCCAAACTCATCGCAGGAATATATATTGACGATGTCGACGTTTCCGACTGGCGGATTGGTGCCTGTTTTTAGGGTTCTATAAACTATGGGCTTATCGCTTGGATCCACTACTTCTAGTGCCACCAGCCCGTCTATTGGCGACTCGCCTAGGCTAAAGTTTCCGTTGATTTTGACGCTTTCATTGTAAGCGTACAATAGTTTATCTGTCGCCACAGTGAGCACGCGCGCATAGTAGTTTCCGTCGGTTATGACGTGAGGTATGTCGTTTAAGTTGGGGTCGCGGAGTATGGTGTCGTAGAGGTCTAGGGTGCATGAAACAGATCCGTAATATGTGGCTTTGAAGCTTATGGTGGCGAGGGTCCCGTTTCCGTCAGCCGGCCCGCCCCATATATATGTAGTCTCGACCTTTACATAGCCTAGGTCTTCATGTATTTCCTTATAAAAGAAGGTGCCGCCAAATTTTTTTAGAAAGTCGCCCTCAACGACGCTTGTAACATTTAGGAGGGTGGTGTTATAGCCCATCTTGAACTTGGCAACTGAGAGGTTGGCAACATTGGCTATATTTACATTGATAGTGAAGACCTCGCCCAAGTAGGTGGCAATGGAGGTTTGGGGGTCCACGTAGATCAGGGCTGATGATGGGGAGGCGTTCACCCCTCTTATTAGGGTCACGCCTAGAATAATCGTTGCGATTAAGAATGTAAGCGTTATTTTTTTTCCTTTCATACTATTTCTACCTCGTAATGTTTAGGATTAGTCTTATATTTGAAAGTTTTCACGTTATTGAATATTTTATTTTTGAGAAAAGACAAAAAAGGGGGGAGATGCGCGCGCATGCGCGCAGGTTCGTGTTCTTTGTTCTATCAGGGTGCTTTGATGAGGAAGGTGTAGGATATTTCTGGGCACCATGGGTGTCCGCAGTTGCTCGGCCAGTCGTTGAAGAGGTTGACGTAGACGGTTGCCCATCCGCAGTAGACCCACTTCGGAATTTCCAAGCGGAACTCGAATGGGTATACTTCGTATGGAGCGCAGAATGATCCACCAGGAATGTTAAAGCATTCGATCTTGTCTTGGACGATTGGTACTCCGTCAGCGTCGTAGACGACAATAGTCAGTAGTTCATGCCTTGGCATGAAGGCCCAGTTCTTGAAGAAGACTTTGAATTCCATTATGTCTCCTGGGTTGTAGTACTGATCGGCTGGCGGCCAGTATGGGAATGCTACTCCACCTTTATATGGAATAACCTCTTGCAGTTCCATTACCCATGCTACTTGGAACCATAGAGTGTCTTCATACCATTGCTCGCACATGTAGACTTTCTGGTAGCAGCGCCACTTTCCAAAGGCGTATTCTGGATCGCCGCATACTGTCATTATTCTGAAGGTTATGTTGGCAATGCCGCTCCCATTTGTCATAGCAGTCCTGAGCAGAACTAGTCTTCCTTTTCCGTCGTATACCTCGAAGCTCACTAGGACGCTCTGCCTTGGCCAGTCGTTGTATATCACTTTGGCGAAGAGGGTCACTTCTTCGTCTAGGGCGTAGGTGTCAGCGGTCATGTTGGGTCCTTCACCTGTATAGTCGGTCAGGTAGCCTGACCAACGTTCACGCTCGGTGAAGCAGTCAATGCCGGTCGCAAACGGTATTATGACCAATTTTGCTGCTAATGCGGTGTCCTTGTTCATGTTTGGATCGAGAATGACATCGGGTTTGGTCACCACGGTTAAGTTGACAGTGTAAGTATCTGCGTAGGCAGGTGTAAAGTCTATTGGGCAGCCAGGATTGATCTGGCAGTCTATTGTGGTTGGGCCCAAAACAACTACGCCTAAGCTGTCCTTAATAGTCCATGTGCAGGTGGCAATGTCTATCATGTGGGTTCCGTTAAAGCCGCGTGCTGATGTGCTCCATAGGTGGATAGTCTGACCCAAGTAGATCCATGTAGCATTTTCGCTGATTATGGCATCAGGACCATATGGCGCAGGCGGTGGACACCAGAACCAAACGTTGTGCTGGTATATTGGAATAGTGTTTCCTACATTGTCCTTCATTTTAACAGTGGTGAAGTTCATCCAATGTCCTGCCAATTGAAAGTCTGTCAAAGCCTTAAAGTTGAGGGTTAATACAACACCGCTTCCATTCACATACCAAGGAGCCGCTGAAAAGCTGACGGCCAAAGCCGCCATCTTGCCCGTTGCGTGGTTTATTGCTCCTCCAAAGCTAATAACGGAGCCCGAAGGCCCGAACCAGCCGTACTGGATTGTCCAGCCGAGGAGGTCCACGACAGCCGGGTTCCACTCGAAACCGAGCTGCCAGGCTCCCAGGAAGTAGACGTTACTGACCGAGACGTTCATGTCCCAAGTTTCATTTGTAGTGTATGTGCAGGTTAGGTTCCAGAATCCAGTGCCGTTCCGAGCCCAGAGCTCAGCTTGAGTCGGCTGTCCATAGTTATAAGTAACATCTGGATCAGCAAACAGAATTTCCTTAAAGGCTCCCATGTGATTCGGGTCAAGGACCGGAGGATTGTCACCTACCCTATCCCAGTCGTCGAGGGCAGCCTCCTGAGCAGCCTGCGTAGAGAAGAAGGCACAGTCAAAGATGTTGGGATCTCTGTCATGTGTAGTTGAGTCTCCTGAACTTCCGCCTGGGTTTGTGGCACTAGCAGTTTCAAGAACCTCTGAGAACCTGTACTCATGAGCGTTTCCTGTGAACTCCCAAACACTGTCATGCCTGTTGTGTAGGCCAACAAAGACACCGAAACGCCACGTTTTGCTATTAAAGTCACCGCAGTGGGACTTGTTTATGGCTATCTCGAAGCAGTTGGTTGTGGAGTCGTTGGCAACTATGCTTGCAGGCAAACCAATGAACTCAACCCAAGGCTGAGTATCGCCCATAAAGAAGCCTATGCCCTTCCAGTGCCCTAACAGATATTGCCAGTTCCATTTCACACCGGTTCCGTCGCTTAATTTGACGTCAGCCTCTTGCCAAACCCACTCGTGCAAGCCGTCTCCGGCGACAGTAGGAGTTGTATCACAGACAATGGCGAGGTGAGTGCGGTTCCACTGACCTGGAACAATGTCAGCCAACCTGACAAGCATGTACAGCCAGTTGGCGTCGCTGGTTACCCTGAACTCCAAAAGGTCAGCTTCCATGCCATTATACGTGGTGGGATACGTGTACGTACCGTTTCCTGTATCGTCTCCCTCAATGTCCTTCCAAACGTACTCTCCACCTGAAGCTGTAGCGTAATACTTCCCCGTGTTCACCGCTTGAGCAGAAGCATCAGCAGCCCAATCGCTGGGATCACCATCAACAGTTATAGTGTAGGCCGAAACACTCGGAACCATGACAAAAGCAGCGCTAAGCATCCCTAGAACCATTATAGCCACTAGGAACAAAGAAATTTTCCTATACTTCATATCGATCTCCGGAATATACTGTTTACAATTAATTATTTAAATCATTTGAAACAAAGTTCCATTTTCTATTACCACACCAAACACAAACCCGCAACTTTCTACCACCATACTAAACCACAGCCCACACAAACCCCAAACCAGACGGCAAACCCCCAAAAAGCCCACTAAAAACAAATCAGTGGCGCCCTGGCCTAGCTCCAAACTATTATCCAAACTTGCCAAAATGCTTGAAAAGGTGAACAAATAGATTTAAGTAGTCTGCCAAACAATAATAAAAGGTGAATTAAAAATGTCCAACTACTTGAAAGAGTTTCACGAAAAATTAAGAGATTGGAAAGGAAGTTTAGTTAGAGTTAAGTCTGTAAAAAATATTGAACCAAATGCCAAGGAATACTTGAACAATTTGTCCAAAGAAGGGTTAATTGAAAGAGTGGAGTGGGGCTGGTACTGGGTTCCCACCAAGATTAAGGATATTTGGGATTTCTTGGAAAGAGATAAGAATTTTAAGGTAATTTCAGGTCAAACCGCTGCATCTTTCTGGAATTACGACTTCATTCATAGAGATGTTTATGTCTTGAAAGTTAGGGACAAATCTTATGGAAAAGCATTGAAAGAATTTGCAAAGAAAAGAGGCTGGAACGTTGAAGTAAAATATTCAAAAGAATTCTCCAAAATCAAATACAAAAAATTTGGAAACTTGTTAATTGAAGACATGGAAGACAATGTGATCGAATGCTTACAAAACTGGGCTTTTGCAGATGCCTTCGCAACTTTGTACGCAAACAGAGACAGGATCAATTTAGATAGATTGTACAAAGAATCTTATTGGAAAAGAATTTCCAAAACAAATGTAAGAGCCAGACAAGCCTTAGAATATGGTTATCAAAGAATAAATGAGTTAAGTGGAGAAAAATTGTTCTCAGCTAGAGAACCCAAATTGGAAGATGACTTTGTAAGAAGAGAAATCGACGAAGCTGTAGAAAAGGTTGTTGAACTTGGTTAAACATTCTGAAATAATGAAAATAAGAGAGAAAGAGCAAGGAAAATGTTAGGACATCCAGAAATATTGGAAAAGAAACTGAAACTGATAATAGAAGATATTTCGGACAGGAGATTTTTAGATTCGTGGAAAGGAACGTTCATCACAACAGAATTTACGGAGAAAACAAAAGAAGAAGTTCTGAAGGAGCTTAAAAAATTACTAAATTAATTTATTGTATAATACATCAGCTTTAAATTTTCCGAGATACTAATAATATTATTTCAACACAAATTTTTCAAAAATCAAGCGGAATTACTAACGCCTCTATAGCCAAAAAAGGCTCAAAAAATGCTTATTTTATTAACTTTAAGTGGCGCCCTGGCCGGGATTTGAACCCGGGTCGGGCGGGCGACAGCCGCCTATACTAGACCGGACTATACTACCAGGGCACAACCATGGAGCGCCAAGTTTCTACATGAAAACACGGTTCTAATTAAATTTTTCATTTAGCTGCCACGGCAAATTTTAGGTTTAACTTATAACAGTAAGCCGTATGGCCGTGTGTGCCTTATTTCCGCCCTATTTTTCAGCCATTCCAACCTTACAGAAGCCGCAGACCCACAATATATATTCCAACTTCACAAATCATAGATCCAAATTTGTTAAAATCCCTTCGGTGAGTGAGCAGACACGGTTCAAGCAGGTACGAACCTCTTGCCGGGTACAAACCTTAGCTTGGCCATCGTATGCTCACTCACAACTCGAATAAACGTATTTCTCCATACTTCGTCAACGCATATAGTAGGCAAGTGGCGGGCCCGCCGGGAATTGAACCCGGGACCACCGGGTCTCCTCCAATAGGTAAAAGCCCGATGCTCTTCCTTGCTGAGCTACGGGCCCTCGAATCCGCCTTTAAGGTTTACCTAACAAGGCTTTTAATACCTTTCTTTCCAATAATTTAGCCAACAATATTTCGTTAGGAATGAAAGATGGAAAAGAAGTTCCTAGAAGACTTGTTAAAGGAAGGGCTCCAGGCCCCAATCCATCTTTCTCTGTCCTCCACCTGATAAAAGCCCTAGAACTCATGGCAAAAAAGGGCCCCATTGGTCGAGGAAAGCTCTCTGAAGAGCTAACAATAGGCGAGGGGGCAACCCGCACCTTGATCAAACGGTTGAAGGACGCCGAATTAGTCGTTGCAACTAAGCCAGGATGTTCCCTAACGAAGAAGGGAAAAAGAATCTGGAATCGACTGCAGTCAATTTTTCCCCAAAAGGTCAAGCTGGAAAAAAGCGAGTTAACCCTAGCCCCCCTACAACATCGCAATTCTGATTAAGAGTTGCGGACACAAGGTTGGGTCAGGCATAAGGCGAAGAGACGCAGCAGTCATGGCGGGAGCCAAGGGGGCAACCACCCTCGTATTCAAAAACAAAAAGTTGATCCTGCCCACAATAAGCGAAGATGTGGCCCAAGACTTTCCAGCCGCCTTTAACCAGATCACCAAAACGTTAAAATTAGAAGATAATGACGCAGTTGCAATTGGCAGTGCCGACACATCAGAGAAGGCAGAACATGGAGCCTTGGCTGCCGCCTGGTCTCTCATCAATAACTATCAGATCAAATTACAACAATAAGAATGACATCAGCCGCCAACTAATGCCACAGCTAGAAAAAATAGGGCGCATTCTCTAGTTAATCAAGAAAAAGAATCAATATATCAGACTCTACTATCCCTTATTCCTACTCATTTCCCAAGCGTGCACTACGCTTGAGGCTTCAATGTTGATGTATCGCTGTGACGCTATTCTTATTCTGCGTTTCTAGCAGCCTGTTTGCCAGTTCCACCCTAGGATTTGCAGGTCGTCCACATCCACGAAGGCGTCGAAGCTGAAGTCTGCTTGTGGGTTATAGCCTGTGTCTCCTTTACCTTTTTGCCAAGACCATCCTAGGATTTGTAGGTCGTCCACGTCCACGAAGTTGTCGTTGCTGGCGTCGCCGTCGTGCTTCACCTTCATGGTGCCATCGGTTTTGGAGTTGTCACCCGGGTTTATATCGCCGACTACTACGCTAGTGTTGGCGGAAATGACGTAAGACGTACACTGTGGGAGTCCTGCAAGATTCCATGCGATGGTTTTGTTCGTCTCGGCTTTGGAGGCCAAGTTAGTGACGGTCGCTGATCCGATCAAGGTTCCGCCACGGTAGGCATAAACGGTGAAGGATTCGGTGAAATCGCCATT
>Ga0315312_1001827_pt1 | contig 15681 bp, 19 predicted proteins | sample TDP7_MG_FD_203629 | JGI IMG/M metagenome (GOLD analysis project Ga0315312, IMG submission 203629) | Freshwater sediment microbial communities from Lake Towuti, South Sulawesi, Indonesia - TDP7 | ecosystem: Environmental > Aquatic > Freshwater > Lake > Sediment | place: Indonesia: South Sulawesi... | reverse complement strand
AAACAAAACCCGGAATCTATGATACGAGAGACTGGAACGCTATCCGAAGCTGGGCAAAAGAACTCGCCCAAAAGGTTCGCTCATGACCCTGTGCGAGCTTTCAAAATTGATTGAGTAGCGCGCGAATCTTCATACATGCGCGGAACGTTATGCGAAAGGCAGAGCGCCAAGAGATTTGAGAAATGAAGAAAGGGGGAAAATCAATGAGTATACTGAACAAAACTAACGTGGAACCATCGGAAAGCCATCAGATGAAGGTCTTAATTGTCTATGACTCGGTCTATGGAAATACGGAGAAAATTGCCAAAGCTATCAGTGATGCTATTACCGATGAGGTGAAAGTGCTCCGTGTGGGTGAAGCGAATTCTTCCGAATTGAAAACATTTGACCTTCTCATCGTCGGTTCTCCGACCCAAGGAGGCAGACCGACACCGGCGGTTCAAGACTTCCTCAACAAAATTTCTGAGCCTGTTATTAAGGGTATCAATGTGGCTGCGTTCGATACCAGATTATCGACGAGACTAGTCGGAATTTTTGGCTATGCCGCAGGAAGAATTGCTGACAGTCTGAAAAGAAATGGCGGGACTCTCATAGCGTCACCAGAAGGTTTTTTCGTAAAAGGCAAAGAGGGTCCACTGAAAGAGGGAGAGCTAGAGCGGGCAGCCAGATGGGCGAAAGAAATTGCCAAATAGTTTGACTTCAATGTGTAACACAAAATGTGATTCGCGCGCGCTGAACACGACCGTTGGGCGCGCTTTTCCCAAGCCCCCTATGATAAGGAGTTGAAAGAAATGAGCACAAATCAAGAGCGTAACGCCAGCCTGCCGATCAGACGCAACCTCACGCTGATATACGCCCTCTCTTTCATAATCGCCATCCTCATGGCGGCTGCGTCCGTCGCCGGCCTCATGTACCGCACCATCACGTTTGAGCAGATCGCAAGGGAGATTGCAGAATCAACACAATAGCTTAAGGAGACAAGTTTGCAGAATTTCACTGAGAAGCAATCAGCGGTCACCTATAAGCAAGTCAATGATAGCTTGAGTCTTGATGACAAGCATTTTCTTTCCCTGATGCTTAACCCATTTTGGAAGACTGTTACACGCTATCTAACGACAAAGTGTGAGAAATGTGGCCGAGAGCGACTCCTCTCAGTCTTCGAGGTATACTCGGGAAATGGACACACTGTTTGTAAGCGTTGCTCATTGGCATCAAGAGCTATAATAGCTTTAGTCGAAGGTGTCTTGTTCCTACGTCTCGGAATTGATCGCAGAGCGATAAAGCAGCTATTGAAAGATCAACTTGTCAGAAAATGCGTACTGAGCGTGGCAAAGGGGATTGCCGATTTCGGAATAAGATATCCACAGCCGGCCGGCGCTCCAATAACCATTGTCTGGAACTTCACTAATAGATGCAACCTCAACTGCTTGCACTGCCATCAAGACTCTTCGCCTACATGCTCTTCTTCAGAGCTAACGACCTCTCAGGCATTCAAAGTAATTGACAATATGAGTGACGCTGGAGTAGTTATACTGACCTTTTCAGGAGGCGAACCGCTGTTAAGACGGGATCTCTACGATGCGATTGAAAGAGCTAACGACCATGGGATGCTATGCACAATCGCATCCAATGGAACTCTCATAACTCCTAAGGTTGCGGAGAAGCTCGCTAAAGCAGGTGTAAAACGGGTAGAGATAGGCTTGGACGGCGCAACTGCTGAAACCCATGATTTCCTGAGAAACAAGCCCGGAAGCTTTGATGCGACCATTGAGGGAATAAGAAATTGTGATGCTGTAGGCTTTGACGAGTTGGCAGTCACCATGACCTTGCACTCAAAGAACATTAATGAATTAGAAAGGACAATGGAGTTGGCGGAAAAACTTGGAGCGACGAGATTCTACCTTAACCGGCTTATACCTGCGGGCCGCGGGATAGAAGCCTATTACCTCGATGTGACAGCTCTAGAAAAGATTAGGGCTTTAGAAACTCTGTACAGCAAGTTCTACAAAAGCGTGACAGAAGGATTCGGGATGCAATGTTATGCTCGAGGGATGACCTACTACGCTCGCCTTGGGTACGAACGTTCAAATGGTAAGGTCTTTACAGTAAGTGAAGCCTTGTCAGGTTACGAAAAGATGTTCCAAGAGAAATTTGGACTTGAAGTTTCTAGGATTGTGAGAGAGCGTGCAACAGGTTTCAGCGGATGCTCAGTTGGCTTAACCTACGCAGGGCTAACCGCCTCTGGAGATCTGCTTCCTTGCGTTCCAGCACCGATAAAACTGGGTAATCTCCTTGAACAAAGCCTAGAAGAGATCTGGATTAACAATGAATTACTGAACTACATCAGAAACCGAAAAGCGCTCAAAGGTTCATGCAGAATATGCGAATACAGCGCTCTATGCGGCGGCTGTAGATACACAGCATACATCGCTCATGGAGACTGGCTCGGACCCGATGCTTCTTGTCCTTTCGGCCCAAGAATCTAGAAGCTTTTGGCCTAGACAGGAATCACACAATGTCCTGCGAGCACGGGCTGAATGCGTGTGCGTTCGAGTTCTATCGAAGGAAACTGTTCATGCCTCCACTTGACGAGACTGAGCCTAAGGAACCGCCTGATATCGCGAAACAACTCCTAGATTTATTTTAGCCGGAGGGAAATGATGTCATTTTGATTGCTGGTGTCGAGACGGAAGAGAAAGTTGAACGAGGTGCGAGAGCAGCTTCTTGGACGCTCGCTGAGTAGGATTCTCCAAATCTTCCTCAGCGACTATGACCTGCGGGTCCTTCTCACCGCTTCTCATCTTTTTGATCTCGTCTTCGAAGAGTTGTATCTCCTCTTCCTTGGTCAGCTCGCGTCGAGCCTAAAATACAAGGTATTTGCACCTAAAAAGTGGCGGGTCCGGAGGGAATTGAACCCTCGACCTTCGGGTTAAGAGCCTCAGCCTAATCCTCAGCCTTTCAGCTTTCAGCCTAGACCGCTGCTCTACCTGACTGAGCTACGGACCCGGATTCGTATCTTCTGATAGATTTTCCTCGTATTAAATAATTTTTTGTAGATTCGGTTACAGCTACTTCCTCTGTTGTGTTCGTTTGATTTCTGAGAGTTTTCGCAAGTGTTCTTTCTCTTGGCCGATAATTTCGTTAATTGGTTTGCGTTCTGAGTCTGGGACGAAGTTCATGATTTCATTATAGAAGAGTATCGAGTCTTTCTCCACGCCTATCGCTGTGTCGAGTGCTGCTGTAGGGGTCTTGAACTTTTTTGCTAGGAGCTGTCCAGCTTTTTCTTTTGTGAATATGTTCTCTTCCGTCAAAGCGTTCACATAGTTCAAGTATTCACCTTGATAAGACTCATAAGCTGGCTTGAATTCTCCAATTCTCTGTTGAATCTCTCTGAATGAGTTTCTATGCTTTCTCTCCTCTCCCGCCAGAAACTCAAAAGTTTCTTTGACTTGCAGCTTCTTCATAGCATTCGCTAGTCGCGTGTAGAATTCCTCTCCATTCTCTTCGATCTTGATGGCTAGACCGACTATCTCTCTTGCTTCAAACAGCCTTGCCATTCCGCTCACTCTCTCTCATGTAGATTGTCTTAACGCTTGAGGCAATAAACAGTTTGCTTATGAATACAAGAAGATATCTCTCAGCGCCGCGATATTCTAAATCTAGGTGCATTATTGACATTATGATTGCTCATTGATGGTGGTTTGATGGTAGGTCAACTGAAGTTCATTGGGTTGGGCCTGCATAGTGAGCTTGGAATATCCTTACGTGGATTAGAGGAAGCTAGGGAAGCTGATCTTGTCCTCGCTGAATTCTACACGAGTTTGATGCCTGGGCTTTCACTACAGCGGCTGGAGAGGCTTCTAGGCAAACCTGTCAAGGTTCTGTCTAGGTTGGATGTCGAAGAGAAGGCGGAGGAGACGATATTGAGTGAAGCCAGAACCAAGACTGTAGCCTTTCTTGTTCCAGGAGACCCTATGGCAGCTACAACTCACTTGGATCTAAGGCTGCGAGCTGAAAGGGCAGGCATAAAAACGAGGATAGTCCACGCCGCTTCAGTAACATCTGCTGTTTCAAGTGTGATCGGTCTACAGAACTACAAGTTCGGTCGGGCAGTAACAATTCCAATCGCCGAGGCAGGGACTATGCCTGAGTCCCCGTATGATTTCATCAAAGAGAATCTCTATAGAGGGCTGCACACTCTCGTTCTGCTCGACATAAAGGCGGAGGAGAAGACCTATATGACAATACCTCAAGCTCTCAAACAGCTTCTCGCGATGGGAGAAAAAGGAAGAGAGAGTGTCATAACAAATGAGACTCTTGCTGTCGGTATTGCTAGAATCGGCGCAGAAGATATGAAGGTCAAAGCAGGTAGAATTGAACGCCTGCAGTTATACGATTTCGGAGGTCCGCCCCATTCCATAGCTATCCCGGGGAAATTGCATTTCATGGAGGCTGAGGCGTTGCAGGTTCTTGCTGGTGCTGAGAGGAGTGATTTGGAAAAGAACATCTAGGCGAGGTTTCTTGCATGGCTGAGGATGCGAAAGAGCGTTCTAGACAATATATAGCGGCTGTTGAAACTGCTCTATCGGAGTTGAAGCCTATAACTATGCCCGCGATTATTGCACGGAGGGATGTAGAACGAGTAGTGGAGGTTGCGAAGAGATATCTTTGCGATTCTAAGTATTATGGTGAAACTGGGAAGGATATCACTTCTCTGGCCTCAATCTCATATGCTGAGGGTCTTCTCGACGCGCTTAGATTTCTGAAACTTGGAGAGTTCTCATGGCCTCAAGAGTTGAAGGCGAAGAGCTCCACAGTGTGAGCAGTGCATTACTGAGTCATCTCATCTATCAGTTTCTCAACTCTTCTTCTTATCTCATCTCGAACTTCTCTAAACTTCCTCACAGGTTGACCCGCGGTATCCTCTATCTTCCAGTCTTCTATCTTAGGGAGAAATGATGCAGGGCAGACATCTGCTCCGCAACCCATCGTTATTATTCAATCCGCTTTCTCAATCATTTCTGAAGTCAACAATTTGGGTTTCTTTCCGCTTATGTCCAATCCAATTTCCTTCATAACCGCAACAGCTTGAGGGTTCACCTTATCGCTTGGTCTTGTTCCAGCACTGATGGATCGCAAGTCGCTGGGAGCAAGACTATTGAAAAATGCTTCAGACATCTGGCTTCGACAAGAATTCTCTACACAGACGAAAAGAATCGTCTTCAAATCAAACACTTCAAGCGCGATAAGCCCTAGACAAATCTACCTTCCGGTCGCCGCATAGATAGTTGATTCCGATATATAGCACACATGATCCGCGATCCTTTCCAAATAGTGAGCTTAGGCCGATCTTGGAGTCAAGGATATGTAAATATGGAAGCGATATAGCTGATGTTGTGTTGAACCTTACTACGGTCAAGCCGCAAGAACCCTAACGACAGAAATCTCGAAGCTCTTAAGTCTACGTTAAACTGATAAACCCAGTGGTAAGACATTCTTATTTCAGATTGTGTACTCTCTGTTGGCCTATAGGAGGAGGTCATGATGGCTAAAGCGAAAGTTGTTCTTGCGACTGGCGCGTTTGATCTCCTGCATTATGGGCATTATCGCTTCCTCGAGGAAGCGAAGAAATCCGGCGGAAGGAACTCCAAGCTCATAGTGATAATCGCTAGAGACAAGACGGTTGAGAAGAGGAAAGGTAAGAGGCCTATTCTGCCTGAGGATCAACGTAGAGCTCTTGTTGAAGCTCTTAAGCCGGTTGACCAAGCGATTCTGGGCTATGAAGAGATGAATGTCGAAGCAGTGGTGAGGAAGATCAAGCCCGATGTAATCGCGGTCGGTTATGATCAAAGCGATATGCGGAAAACCCTTGAAGAAATCCTTCGGAAAGGCAAGTCTAGAGTCAAGATTGTTCAGATCGGTAGATTCGGTTCAGCTGACTTGAACAGCTCCTCAAAGATCAAGAGAAGGGTCATTGAGGAGTGGAGATGAATACTCGAACCTTGACTGAATCTCCATCTTTCAGTCCCAATATCTCCCTCAAATTCTTCGGAGCTACTATCTCTAACACATCTTCTCCGTAGTGGCTCCTCAATGCAGTAACTACGATTCCGTCAACTGTATCGTTTACCCTAGCTTTATAGCATTTGACTTGACCGAAGCTTCTCATCCCATTCATGAAGCCTTCCAATGTTATGGATGGATATGTTTCAAGGAGCTTTCTTTCTCTTTGACTTTGTTCCTCAACATTCAAGTTCAATGTTCCGGGATATGGGTCGAATCCTAGTTTCTCAATGAACTGTCTTCTATAACCCGGTTGGCTAACATAATATGCTCCTTCACCCAGTCCACTGAAAACTTCCCCTTTTATCAAGACTTCTCTCTTTGGTCCTTCAAAGATTGTTTGAAGCGTCATGTACATTAAGTTCAATTGTTCAGCGCCTCTTGGTGTGATCTGTATAAGCTCGCCTCTTGTAGCTTTCATCCTCTTGATATGTCCGAGTTTCTCAAGCTCGATAAGATGCCTTGAAGCTGTCTGCTGAGAGAATCCTAGTTTCTGGGCGATCTCGGTTGTCGTGCACTTAGCCTCCCCTATGCTTCCCGCGGTCTCAGCGATCTTGTATAATGTGATCAACAAGCCGGGTTTCATGATCTCATTTCCAACCTCCTCTTAACCGCTAGCTCATGCGCTACTCTCAAAGGTTCAGGACTGCCATTAATCGTGCAGTTTGAAGTTATTCTCAAAGCGTCTTCAAGAGAGATTTTATGGCCGATACTGATGTAAAGCGTTTTCCCGCTTCTCCTAGCAGCGAACACTGCACCAATCACGTCTCCCTCTTCACCGTAGAGAAAGTCTCCTTTGATCTCGCCGTAAAGTCTACTCTTAGCTACTCCGATAGTCGCTGAGTCAAGGAGGACTCCCACATGGCTTGCTAGACCGAACCTTCTTGGGTGGGCTATCCCTTGACCGTCAACCAGATAGACGTCCGGCTTCAGCTTGAGCTTCTTGGCGGTCTTAACCATTATGGGTGCTTCTCTAAATGCGAGAAATCCTGGGATGTAGGGCGTCTTAGCCTTCGTTGGAACCGTGATTGCTTCAAGAACCTTCAAGGTCTCATAGTCGACTATCGCGCAAGACCCTATCGCTTTATCGTCAAAATAGGCTACGTCGAGGCCTCCGATTCTCTTCAATCTACTTGGAAGGAAGCTCGTCTTCTTCACTCTTTTAGAGAGCTTGTTCTGCAATGCGATGGCTTTCTCTGCGGAGAATCTGCGGAGAGCCTGCAAGTCCCTATTTTTCCTTGATCCTCTTTTCCAAGCCTCTAATCGCTTTCTCGAGAGACATTCTTCTTATCTCGGTTACTACGTCTCCTCTGGTTGTCTCCACCATCTTTCTCGCTATATCCGTCTTTCTCCGGAACATCGGGATTATGGCTGCATGATTGAGTGAAATGAGATCTTCATAGATGTTCTCCATTAGCTTCAGCATCTTCTCAGCTTCAACAGCCATTCCTTTCCGGAGGAAATTCAGAGCCATTCTTCGCAGCTCGCCGATGAAGTCCAGAAGCCCAAGTATATATGGCGTTGATTCTACACCTATCTTCTCGAGTGAAGGCAACTTTCCCTCTTGAATTACGTGAAAGAGAAACTTGGCTTCCGCGTACTCCTGATACGCGACTACGACGTTACCTGAATTCCTCAATTCAGGATTGCCCTTGAGGACTCGCTCGATCCCTTTTAACGAATTTTCAGCTTGATGAAGAGTCTCTTTAGCTTTCTTCAGATCACCTCTATGCATCATTATGATTGCCATATCTGAAAGTCTAGTGGCAAGTCTCGAAACTTCAAGCATCTTCTCCCTAATTGAATCAAACTTCTCTAGATCAATCTGAATCTTTTCAAGATCTTTAGGCATCAAGCTCTGCACGACCGATTCTCAGCGTATAAAGCTAGTTGATTCCTCGCATAAATTATTTTGATAGGGCCCTATCTGGCAAGGCTTATTGGCTTCTGAAGCTTGCTGAGAAGGATAACTCTGCTATCGCTTGACTCGGCAAGTATGTTGTAGCTCAGCTCACGCGCCAACTCGATAGAGAACCCTTTGATCTCTTCGTGACTGGGCATATTCTCAAACCCAAGCCGTTGCCTCGAATAGCCTACGTACATATATGCCTTAGCCTCGACATAGACGGGAGCTGCATTCTTGATGAGCTTGGCATAGCTGACTGCATCCTTTAGGTTGACTCCACGAACAAGCGTGAGCCTTACTACCGTAGGGTTCTTGAAGCTGGGGATCAAATCAAGCGTCTCCTTCACCTTCTCCCATGCATTTGGAATGTGCGGTCTGCACGTCTTCAAGAACGTTCTCTCATCAGGCCCGTAGAGAGATACATAGAGCTGTGAAGGCTCAATCGACAGCTTAGCTAGCTTTTCAGGCATCGTTCCGTTACTGACTAAGAACGTCGTGAAACCTCTTTTACGGTACTCATCTAATAGACCTTCGAGTTGAGGGAAAAGCGTCGGCTCTCCGTCTAGGCTTACGGCAGCATGCTTAGGGCTTAGTGCTTCTTGATATTTCTCTCCGCTAAGCCTTCCGGTTAAGACGTGGTTCTTGTAGCCGCTCAAGATCTTTCTTTGAGCTCTGATACAGCCGTCGACGATGGTCTTGGGGTCATCAATGTTGGACATATCCCATGCATCCCATCTTACGCCTATGTCCTCGGGCTGGATACGCCAACAGAAGATACACCGCATATTGCATGCGAGCGTGGGCGTCATTTGTATGCAACGGTGCGTTTGAATGCCATAGAATAGCTGCTTGTAGCATGCCCGACCGTGAACCAAGCTCTGATGCAGCCATCTACACTTCTTTACGGCTGAATGGCTACCCACTAGCTGGTACTTCTGTCGTCTAAAGACCTCCAACATGGTCTTGGGTAAGGCTTCCTGCATAGGCTCAAGCTCGGCTAGGTCTTACCCCTCATCCTAGATAAGGACTTTATCCGCTGAAGACGTTTAGATTATACTTTTCCTACGGAAAAACCTCTACATGCCTGTCAAAAAAAGAATTAGGGAGATTTACGCTAGAATCAGAATCATCCCGTCGTTTGGGCTGGTGGCTGCGCTTCAGCAGGTGGAGGGGCAGGTGGGGGAGCGGGTGGAGGCGCGGCTTTCTTCACAGGCTTCTTCTTGACAACTTTCTTCTTGGCTGCTTTCTTCTTGACCTTCTTCGGCAAATCTCACATCCTCTTACTTTTGTTGGGTTTCCTCGATTTTTTAAGAATCTAATCTAAAGGGGAGACCCTAAAGAGAATATGCATTTCAGAAATTTAAGAGTTCGTGTGCGTTTTCTTGAATGAAGATGACTTTCCCACCCCGTTTACACCATTCCCTTGGTTATGTCCTTGCACCACGACTGCAGGCGCGATCACCCTTAAGATTCTATAGAGTGAATCATTGATTAGATAGCGTGGAGTAGGTTCGAGTGCCGACTATAACCTTGCTATCAGATTTCGGGTTGAAAGACAGTTATGTGGCTCAAATGAAGGCTGTTGTCCTATCCATATGCCCTAAAGCAACGATAGTTGACATAAGCCATCAAGTTGAGAGACACAATCTCAGAATGGGCGCCTTCATACTGGCTTCAGCTGCGCCCTACTTCCCTGACCGGACCATACATGTGGCGGTTGTAGACCCCGGCGTCGGTGGGAAAAGGAGGCCAATCTTGATAGAGACGAACAGATGCATCTATGTGGGTCCGGATAACGGCCTGCTGTTCTTGGCTGCGAAGGGTGATGAAATAAGGAAAGTCTACCATATAGTTGAAAGGCGTTTCATGGCGGAGCAAATTTCCGCTACGTTTCATGGTCGAGATATCTTTGCTCCAGTTGCTGCCCATATAGCGAACGGAGTCGAACCGAGTAGGATTGGTAGAGTGATAACCGACTTCGTGGTACCCGACTACTCTGAGGTTAGGATAGAGCGGGGGGCTGTCGATTGCGAAGTAGTGCACATAGATGGATTCGGGAATGTAGTGACGAACCTTCATTCTAGGGACCTAGGCAAGACGGTTGTGCGCTATGGGTTCCGGTTCAAGTTGAAACATAAGGGCAAGAGTGTTGAGTTGCAGCTCTGCAGAACGTATTCAGATGTCCAAGTTGACTCTCTTTTAGGTCTAATCGGGAGCCACGGCTTCCTAGAGATAGCTGTCAATCAAGGTAGTGCTGCGGAAAAGCTTGAGGTGGCTGAAGGCAGCAAGCTTAAGATTTCCCAATAGGAGTTGTTGCTCGGAATCGTTGAGATGTGGATGGGACATAAATTCGGGTTGGACACAGCCTACTTGCGCTTAAACGACGACGACTTGGCTCGGGAATATATGAAGGCGCATGACAAATTCGTCTTCCTCGCCGAAAACAACACCCAACTCAAAACCCGCGTGGAGACACTTGAGGAGAATAAGCGGTTGAGGTCGTCGCTTGAGACATTGAAATCGTCAACTGTCACAAGCGAAGCTTTGGAGCAAATTCAGAGGCAGATAAACGAGGCGATCGCGGAGAGCTTCCGAAGCGGCAAAGTGCCGAAGATCAAAATCGAACTCAAAAAGATATGGTTCTTGAAACCTAAAGTACACTAGTCTACGTAATTGCTCGATACGCTCGTCACCCCTCCAGATCTGATGAGAAGATGATCGTTAAGGAAGTTAATGCGAGAACTATCTTATCCAAGTCAAAAGTTTCCGATTACACGATTAATGCTTACGTTGGTTGTGAGCATGGCTGCACCTATTGTTATGCACGATTCATAAAAAGGTTCACTGGTCATAAGGAGGAATGGGGTGAATTCATTGATGTTAAGGTCAATGCTCCAAGCTTGTTGGAGCGTGAGGTCAAAAGGAAACGGGTTGGCAAAGTCTGGATAAGTGGAATATGCGACCCCTTTCAACCAATTGAAAGAAAGTATGAACTGACGAAGAGATGTCTTGAAATTTTATTGAAGCATGGTTGGCCAGTCACAATTCAGACGAAATCCCCTCTTGCATTGCGGGATATAGACTTATTGAGGAATTATGAGAAGATTGAAGTTGGGTTTACAATAACCACAGCCGATGATGAGATTCGGCGAATTTTTGAACCGAAGGCACCGCCAATTGAGGAAAGGGTTAAGGCATTAGAGAAGCTGCATTTTGCAGGCATTAAAACCTTCGTGATGATTGCGCCCTTGCTTCCGAGAGCTGAGGGTTTAGTGGCGCAATTGAGTGGAAAGGTGGATTATGTGCTTATAGACAGGATGAACTATCATTATGCAGATTGGGTATACAGAAAGTATAGGCTAGAATATATGATGAGCGATAAATTCTTTACTCAGCAGAAGGCGATTCTCACAGAAACTCTTGAAAAAGAAGGAACACCTTACCAGATACTGTTTTGACAAGTTCTTAACTGTTAGAATCGTTGCATCATAGCATAACCTGCAACCAACGTGCGCCTACACCTGTCGGCGGCGTCTTGGTGCCTGTTAACAAGATGCCACGACGAGAAGACGTAAACCCTAACAAACTCACTCTTCTTTCCTCCTGCCACAATATGCTTCATGCGGTCCCGAGCTCAGTTGAAGTAACCGTCAAATCGTAATCCTCATGGTTGAGGAAACGCTTTAAGCGTCCTCATGTTAGTCTCTGACGCTACTAGGAAGCTTATGATATGGCTCCAAGAGTCAGAGATATTATACGGAGTTTCGAGCCCTATCAATGGGAGCCCTCCAATGAGGAGATAGCGTCTAAGTTTGGCCTGAGACCTGAACAGATCGTGAGGTTTGATACGAATTCTTCGCCCTATGTACCGGTCGAATGGCTCTCCAAGCTCTCAGGGATTCTACTGGATATCGGAATAAACGATTATCCAGAATCTTCCTACAAGGCTTTCAGAGAAGCTATCTCTAGATACGTAGGCACCGATATTGAAAAGATCACGGTGACAAATGGCGCCGATGAGGCCTTAGACATAGTCGCCAAGGCCTTCATCGAAAGGGGAACCAGCATCCTCATCTCCGCCCCCACATACTCCATGTATCGAGTTGTCTCCGAAATCATGAATGGTAGGGTTATGAATGTTCTTCGCCTTCCAGATTTTAGAGATAATGTGGAAGGCCTCCTGAAAGTGTCAGCTCGAGAAGGCGGCGTAATCTTCCTCTGTAGCCCCAACAACCCTACTGGGAATACTACTTCAAGGGCTGATATCATTCGTCTCTTGGACGAGTCTCGATGCCTCGTCGTCGTCGACGAGTCTTACTTCGAGTTCTCTGGAAAGACCTTCCTAGACTTGACCGACAAATATGACAATCTAGTTATCGTCAGGACATTCTCCAAAGGTTTCTCGATGGCAGGGGTCAGAGTCGGCTATATCATAGCCTATGAGAGCACAGTTTCATATCTCAATAGGGTCCGGCCTCCTAACAGCATCAGCGTCATCTCACTCTCTCTAGCCGAGATCGCGTTAAACAATATACCTCTCATGAAGGGTTACGTTGATAAGATAGTTCGTGAACGAGAGCGCTTCATTAAGCGTCTCTCAGAGCTGAAGGGAGTCCATCTCTATCCCACAGAGGCGAACTTCGTCTTGATTCGTCTTACAGAGACCAAATCTTCTGACGTTAGCAACGACCTCTTAAGACGCGGCATCGTGGTCAGGGATGTATGTGGTCTCCCTATGTTGGAAAACTGCTTGAGGTTCTCAGTTAGGACTCAAAGTGATGATGATAGGTTGCTGGAGGCTCTGGAAGAAGTACTCGTTTGACCAGTAAGGGTTATCGCAAATGTATTAGATACCTTCAATACTTGGAAGAAATTTTGTTATGGCCTAGTCAACCCCATGTGCATCCAAACCACCAACAAGAAGACGTAAAGACTAAAAAATTAAACCCCCACAACTTTCACCCGATTTTTTGAAGCCGATTTGCGAGCTAGCGGGTCCAAACGCTTGATGGCATAGGAGGGGAGGGCGAGACATTTGCGGGGTAACGGGTAACCGTTTTGAAGGTGGGAGGGGGTAAGGCGGGTATAGTGGGTTTAGAAACTGTTAAATGCGATACAACCCAAGCACACTTCGGGTGATGAAATGATCTTCATAACCTTGGCTAGGTGGAAGAAGAAGCCGACAAAGGAATCGATTGCTCAGTCATCGAAGCTCGTCGAGCAGATGGTTAAGGAGGGTGGCAAGGTCGTAGGCATGTACTGGACGCTCGGCAGGTACGATGGCGTTCTCATAACAGAGGCGAAGGATGAGAAGTCCGCCATGAAGTCCCTCTTGCGGTGGGGCGACTTTGTCTCAACGGAAACTCTTGTCGCGGTGAGCAGAGAAGAGGCCGTCAAGCTCCTCGAGTAGACAGGGACCGCTTAAGCCAGCTACTCGAAGAGTTAAAGTAAATACCCATTTTTTTCGCGGGACCCGAGTCAGTTCGACCGCAAATCATCACGTCCGTACGTAGCTTTCTCACTGACAAGAGGATCAACGCAAGGCAGTGACTGATTAATTAATTAATCGGCGGTAGCTGTTGTGTGAGCTTGTGAGGGTTCTTCAAACTACCTTGACCTTTTCGTCCTCGAATTCGTTTCCGTTCCAGAGGTATGATTTTGTTTCATCATCTAAATTGGAGTATACCACGTAGGAGCAGTTAGGATAGAACGCTGAAGATTTGTCGATTTCGGAGACATGCGCAGGCCAGTGAGGATGACTGTGATAGAAACCAATCACCTCTTTAGATTCCTTCTCTGTTTCATCAAATACCTTCCACAATTCTTCCGGATCGATTTCATAACTGGACTGTGAAGCGAGAGCGTTTTTTGCTCGATAGACTTTTTCGACTATCTTTTCATCATTCTCCTTTCTACCCACCAGAATACCGCAAGCTTCGATCGGAAATGAATTCTTAGAATGCTCAGCAATCTCTTTCAGATGCTGTTTCTCTAATACCAACACCATAATCGAAGCGCCCTTGTGATTTTCAGCCTCGCATCTCGATCGAAGTATTCAAATGAAATGGTATTTTGAATATAGCTGTTTCATTGGATATTGAGTGTCGTATTCCCAGAATAATCTATGCGTGGGCTTTCGAGGTCAGGTATGGACAGCTTTGACAGCTCTTCTTTCTCGTTGAACTACTTCTATCCTCCATTCGGATAATTGCTTCTGAAACGTAACAAGTGGCTGTTAATTTCCAGCCAACACTAGGCAACGCCCTGTTTAAAGATTTCACATTATTCTCGACATAGGTGTATATGGACTTAATTCAGTGTTACCTGCAGTTCTTTTCCTTGGGAGAGAGGGAAGCAGCTCTTGCAAGACCCTTCCAAGAGGGAGTGTGAAAACAAATGGGAGACCGCTTCCAATACCAACATAGAAAATACCCTGCCCGGCAATCCGATGAAATGAAAAAAGAACGTCTTGGCAGTATACCGACCAAAGAAGAAACAGCAATATTAAAACTGCTTGATGAATATCTGAAAGAGAAAAAAAGAGTCTATAGGTCTCGCTGAAGTTCAAACTGGTGTTCGAGGATGAGTTTGCTCGAGAGAATTTGTAGTGGGATCGGCCACAAGTTGAGGAATACGCTTGTGATCACCGAGTCTGAAGACTTTTACGAGGTTGATTGGGCTAAGTACTGCATCCGCTGCGGGTATATCGTAGAGTAAGCCTTCTTCAGTCTTGTATGAATCGCATAGAATTCTCTCGTAAGCTTCTTTAACGACTTGCTTAGTGGTTAGAGAGTATTTGGGAGACGTAGGGTTGAGCTTCTATCGTTGGGAGGATACCCCTGAGGAGAGGTTGACCGATCTCCTCTCGCGAAAGCTTGTCGTAGGGAAAAATGAGATGCTCGCTCTTTTCACTTTGAAGAAAGGTGCGATCGTTGCGGCTCATAAACATGAGAGTGAGCAGATCTCGTTCGTTCTGAAGGGAGCACTGAAGTTCTGGGTCGATGGGCGTGAGATTGTGGTTAAAGAAGGAGAGCTTCTGCATCTTCCAAGCAATATGGAGCATAGCGCTACCGCTCTTGAAGACACTTTAGCCCTCGATATCTTCAGCCCGATTAGGAGGGACTGGCTGGAAGGATCTGACAGCTATCTTCGAAGATAGGAGAATACACCCAGCGCAACTTGAATAAGGTACAGATTAACCAGAGGTAGCAGGAATAGAAGGATATTCGACTTCATAGTTTCGAAAGTCTTACGGATGATGCTGAAGAGATCCATGCGAATGTGATGAATCCCCTAAGATCCCTCTTTCCTCTACTGTATGCTCGCTAACGCCAAAGAACTAAAGTGCTAAGAAGTGTTTAGGGTTTCCATCTTCTTTGTATGACAGCAAGATGCTAAACCGCTACTTTCCAAATGCTTTCAACCTCAAGCCAGTGAACAACTCTGCAAGAACGAAGCATGCAAATTGAAGCGTGTCTCTGAGAGGTTTGATGTTTGATTTACTCGATTCAATTGTTGCTATCGGAGTGTCAAGTATGCTCAGTTGAGCTTTCTTGGCTTTGATGAGATATTCCGTTTCTGTGACATATCTGTGACTTCTGATCTGCGGTAGCAGTATGAGAATGGTCTTTCTACTGTATGCTCTGAAGCCGCATTGTGTATCGTATAAGTCTAATCCGAATAACCTCAAAATCTTCGAGCATAATACGTTG
>Ga0315312_1001826_pt1 | contig 15683 bp, 11 predicted proteins | sample TDP7_MG_FD_203629 | JGI IMG/M metagenome (GOLD analysis project Ga0315312, IMG submission 203629) | Freshwater sediment microbial communities from Lake Towuti, South Sulawesi, Indonesia - TDP7 | ecosystem: Environmental > Aquatic > Freshwater > Lake > Sediment | place: Indonesia: South Sulawesi... | reverse complement strand
GGAAACTTGTACTGGTTGAGAAGATCCCTCATCTCCAGCTCAACAAGTTCCAAAAGCTCTTTATCCTCCACTAAGTCTATCTTGTTCAAAAATACAATTATCGCAGGAACTTCAACCTGCCTCGCCAATAGTATGTGCTCTCGAGTCTGAGGCATTGGACCGTCTGCCGCAGATACAACAACTATCGCCCCGTCCATCTGAGCCGCGCCAGTTATCATGTTCTTGATGTAGTCGGCATGCCCCGGACAGTCAATGTGCGCGTAATGCCTCTTCTCTGTCCCGTACTCTATGTGCGCCACACATATCGTTATCCCCCTCTCCTTCTCCTCAGGGGCATTGTCTATGGAGTCAAACGTCCTCTCCTTTGCCAAACCGTGCTCCGACAAAATCTTCGTCATCGCCGCCACAAGAGTCGTCTTTCCGTGATCCACATGCCCTATCGTCCCAACGTTCACATGCGGCTTTGTCCTCTCAAACTTCGCCTTCCCCATGATCAACAAGCCTCCTTGAGAAAGTCATTTGTGGCTGTTCACTCCAACATCTTTTTCTGTATTTCCGGGGGAACCACCTCGAAATGGAGGGGTTCCATGGAGTAACTGGCTCTCCCCTTGGTGAGAGACCTCATTGCTGTGGAATACTCGAACATCTCGGCCAGAGGGACCTCGGCCTTGACGACCTGTGTGTTTAACTTGGTCTCGAGGTTTTTGACCTTGCCTCTTCGGGCGTTAACATCAGCCATTATATCTCCCACGTATTCGGCGGGAGTCGTTATCTCGACCCTCATGATTGGCTCAAGGATAACCGCGGAAGCCTTTCGGGCAGCTTCTCTTACAGCGATAGAGGCCGCTGTGCTGAATGCGAACTGGGAGGAATCCACCTGGTGATAGGAGCCATCGAGAATGGTCACTTTCACATCAACCATTGGGTAGCCTGCGAGTGGGCCGCTGGTGATGGAATCGCTGATTCCGTCCTCGACCGCGGAAATGAATTCGTGTGGTATTTTGCCTCCCTTAATCTCGTTGACGATGGTGATTCCGGAACCTCTCGGCGAGGGCTCCAGGAGAACGACAACGTGTCCGTAGTGGCCGCGGCCGCCGGTCTGCTTGATGAACTTCCCTTCACTCTGGGCGGGCTCCATAATGGTCTCCCGATAGGCAACCTGAGGTTTGCCGACATTTGCCCCGAGCTTGAATTCTCGGATCATCCGGTCCTTGAGGACTTGGAGATGGAGCTCTCCCATCCCTGAAATGATGGTCTGGCCTGTCTCGGTATCAACCTTCGTCTTAAATGTCGGGTCCTCCACCGAAAGCTGGATCAAAGTTGACCTCAGCTTTTCGCGGTCGGCCTTTGTCTTCGGCTCGATGGCCATGGAAATCACCGGTTCTGGGAACCTCATGCGCTCCAGGATAATGGGATGCCTCTCGTCGGAGAGGGTATCGCCGGTGCCGACTTCTTTCAATCCAACGGCGGCAGCGATGTCGCCCGCGGAGACGACTTGCCTGTCCTCGCTGTGGTTGGCGTGCATCCGTAGAAGACGCATAATCCGCTCCCTCTTCCCGACGGAAGGGTTGTAGACATACTTTCCCTTCCTCAAAGTCCCGGAGTAGACGCGGAAGAAGGAAAGCTTCCCCATGAAGGGATCGTTCATGATTTTGAATACGAGAGCGCAGAAGTGTTCGCGTGGGTCCGGTCCTCGGAAGAGCTTGGCGCCTGTCTTAGGATGTTCGCCTTCGACCGCGGGGACATCCAGAGGCGAAGGGAGATAATCCACCACTGCGTCAATCAGGGCCTGAATCCCCTTGTTCTTGAAGGCGGCCCCACACAGGACAGGGACGATCCTGTTGGCGATACTCAGGCGGCGAAGAGCCGCTCGGATATCATCTTCGGTGACCTCTTCCCCCCCGAAATACTTCGGCATGAACACCTCGTCTTCTTCCGAGAGGTGCTCCAAGAGGAGTTCGCGGTAGTGCTGTGCTTCCTCGATATGTTCAGCGGGGACCTCGACGACGTCAAAGGTGGCCCCGCAGTCTTGCTCGTGATAGGTTCGGGCTTTCATGCCGACGAGGTCAATGTTACCGACGAACTTCTCTTCAAACCCAAGAGGCAATTGTACGGCGACGGCGTTGGCACCCAACCGGGTGCGAATCTGTTCGAGCACAGCGTGGAAGTCCGATCCCCGCCGGTCCATCTTGTTGACAAAAGCAACCCTCGGAACACCGTATTTATCGGCCTGGCGCCAGACCGTCTCCGACTGGGGCTCGACACCACCGACCCCGCAAAAGACCGCTATAACACCGTCGAGAACTCTCAGGCATCTTTCCACCTCGGCGGTGAAGTCCACGTGGCCTGGGGTGTCAATGATGTTTATGCCGTGGTTTCTCCAATAGCAGGTGGTCGCAGCAGAAGTTATGGTGATTCCTCTTTCCTTCTCCTGCTCCATCCAGTCCATGGTGGCAGTGCCTTCGTGGACTTCGCCGAGCTTGTAGATTTTGCCGGTATAGAAAAGGATCCTCTCTGTGGTGGTGGTCTTACCGGCGTCAATATGGGCCATAAGCCCGATATTGCGGGTCCTTTCGAGAGGGACTTCCCTTTCCAAGACTTTTCTCCCTGCGGTTTCGGCGATGCTAACGCTCATACCTCACTCTCATGCACGACGGCTCGCGTCGCTGCCGAGAAATTACCACCTGTAATGGGCGAAGGCCCTGTTTGCTTCGGCCATTTTGTGGGTGTCTTCTCTCTTCTTGATGGCGGAACCTTCCCCCTTGTAAGCGTCGAGGAGCTCCGCTGCGAGAGCGCGGGCCATGGGCACACCTTTCCTTGCCCTGGCGAACTGGATCAGCCACCTTATGGCCAGGCGTGTCCGCCTCTCCGTGCGGACATCCACCGGGACCTGGTAAGTTGCCCCGCCAATTCTCCTGGACTTCACCTCCAGCAACGGCTTCACATTCTCGACGCTTTTCTCTAACACCTCCAATACTTCCTTGTCCGGCACCTTGCTCTTGACGATGTTCAACGACTCGTAAAAGATGCGCTGGGCCAGACTCTTTTTTCCTTTGACCATAACGCAGTTGATGAATTTAGCGACAAGCTGGCTGTTATACGCTACGTCTGGGGCGGTTTTTCTTCTTACTGCAACTCGTCTCCTGGACATGACAGCAACCTCTTGTTCAAGCTTTTATTGCTCCTTGGGTTTTTTGGCGCCGTACCTTGAGCGTCCTTGCTTTCGTCCGTCAACGCCCATTGCGTCGAGCGTGCCTCGGACTATGTGATACCGCACTCCGGGCAGGTCCTTGACACGGCCGCCGCGGATGAGGACGATGGAGTGTTCCTGAAGGTTATGTCCTACGCCCGGAATGTAGGCCGTAACCTCGTGCCCGTTGGTGAGCCTGACCCTGGCGATTTTTCTCAGGGCGGAGTTGGGCTTTTTGGGTGTCATGGTCCTGACCAGAAGGCACACGCCCCTCCTCTGCGGGCACCTTTCGAGCGCCGGCGCTTTGTTCTTACGTATCTTTTTTCGCCTTCCCTTTCGAATCAACTGGCTTATAGTTGGCATAAAAAACTCTCCATTTTTCCCCCGGCAAAAACCCTGCTGCTGAGCAGGGCTTTCTCATTCCGAGGCACCGGTGGCTACCTCTGGCTTCTCCTCGACTTCTACGGCCTCCTTGAGGGGAAGGATGCTGCGATAAAGCGGGAAACCGGTTCCGGCGGGGATGATGTGCCCCATGATGACGTTCTCTTTGAATCCTTTCAGATAGTCAGTTTTCCCCGTGGCAGCAGCTTCGGTCAGGACGCGCGTCGTGTCCTGGAAAGAAGCTGCGGAGATGAAGCTATCCGTCCCAAGGGAAGCCTTTGTTATCCCTAAGAAGAGAGGGGCAGCTTCTGCGGGCTTTCCCCCCGCCTCAATGGTCTGCTCGTTGATCTCTGCGAACCTGACTTTATCCACTGCCTCTCCGTAAAGGAGGTCTGTATCGCCCGGCTCGACGATGCGAACCTTTCTCAGCATCTGCCGGATGATGATCTCGATGTGCTTGTCGTTTATCTCCACGCCTTGCAGCCTATAGACGGCCTGGATTTCGTTGAGGAGGTACTCCTGCAGCTCCCTCGGGCCGCAGACCTCCAGGATCTCGTGAGGGATTATTGGGCCTTCGGTTAGCTGCTGTCCCTTCTTAACCCTGGCACCTTCGTAAGCAGTGATGTGCTTGCCCATGGGGATGAGGTGGTTCTCAGCCATCCCGGAAGCCTCATCTCTGACGACGATCTTCCTTTTTCCTTTCTCGATTCCATGGAACTGGACAACGCCGTCAATCTTGGCTATCTCGGCGGCGTCTTTCGGTCTTCTGGCCTCGAACAACTCCGCCACCCTGGGCAAACCACCGGTGATGTCCTTGACCCGACTGATTTTCCTGGGGGTCTTCGCCAAGAGCATGCCGGCAGCCATCTCATCTCCTTCCTTGACGACTATGTGAGCTCCTGCGGGGATGGAATAGTAGCCGACGACCTCGCCGGTTTTCTTATCTTTCACCAAAACCTGCGGGTGAAGGTCTTCCTTGTGCTCGGTGACGACCAACCTTTCGAGTCCGCGCGAACCGCCGGATTCATCAACTTCCCTCTTGACGGTCACCTCCTCGATAATGTCGAGGAATTCGACTATGCCGCTATGCTCGGCGTGGATTGGGACGTTATAAGGGTCCCACTTGGCGAGAACCTGGCCTCTTTTGACCCTGTGGCCGTCCGCGAACTGCAAGATTGCACCGAGTTCCAGGCCGTACCTTTCGGTCTCGCGGCCTTGGTCGTTGACTGTGCTGACGAAGCCGCTCTTGTTGAGAACGATGAATTTCCCCTGGGGATTCTTGACGACGCGCAGGCCGCTGTACTTGACAGTCCCCTCGCTTTTGACGGCGATGCTGGGCTGTTTGAACACCTGCTGTATGGCTCCGCCAATATGGAATGTCCTCATGGTCAACTGCGTGCCGGGTTCGCCGATGGATTGAGCCGCAATTATCCCAACAGCTTCGCCAAGACCAACCATTTTGCCGTTGGCGAAGTTTCTGCCGTAGCACTTGCAGCAAATTCCTTCCTTGGATTCGCAGGTCAAAACCGAACGAATTTTGACCTGCCGAATGTCCACTTCCTCAATTTTCTCGACGGCAACTTCGTCAATTTCCTCTCCGGACCGGACGATGACTTCTTTGGTGGCGGGGTTAACGATGTCATCAACGGCGACCCTTCCCAAGATTCTCTCTCCGAGAGGAATGACCTCGTCGCCTCCCTGCTCCATGGCGCGGGCGATGACGCCGTTGAGGGTGCCGCAATCCCCTTCGGTGACTATGACATCCTGGGCGACGTCAACGAGCCTTCGGGTCAAGTACCCCGAGTCGGCTGTCTTCAAGGCGGTATCGGCAAGTCCCTTGCGGGCGCCGTGGGTTGAGACGAAGTACTCCAGGACGCTCAAGCCCTCGCGGAAATTGGCTGTGATGGGAGATTCGATGATTTCCCCTGAAGGCTTGGCCATCAGCCCTCGCATTCCAGCCATCTGGCGAATCTGCTGGCGGCTGCCTCTTGCGCCGGAGTCGACCATCGCGAAGACCGAATTGAGAGATTGCTTACCGGCGTTGTACTTCAGCTCCCGGAAGAGGGCATCAGAGATGTTGTCGGTGGTATGGGTCCATATGTCTATGATTTTGTTGTATCTCTCGCCGGCGGATAGATTGCCCGCACGGAAATCGCGCTCAACCACAGCGACTTCCTTCCGGGCCTGCTCGATGACCTCGTCCTTCTCGGGCGGAATAGTCAGGTCATCAATGGAAATGGAAAAACCCGCCTTCGTTGCGTACCCGAACCCAAGGTCCTTCATGTCGTCGAGGAGCTTGACCACCCTCTCCAGGCCGACGCGATGATAGCAGCTCAGGATGATGTCGCTGATTTTCTTTTTGGTAACGACCTCGTTGACGAACCTCACCTCGGGCGGCAATATCTCGTTGAAGATGACTCTGCCGGGGGTGGTCTCGAGCTTCTGCCCGCTCATGCGAACCATTATCCAGTCGTGGAGGCTTACATCTCCTCTGTCGAGGGCCATCATGACCTCATCCGAATCCGCGAATAGCCTTGTGGGTTTCGCTGGCTTTTCTTCAGCGACCGTCAAGTAGTAGCAACCGAGAGCGATGTCCTGGGTGGGACTCGCGACGGGCTTGCCATTGGAGGGGAGGAATATGTTGTTGGGAGCGAGCATCAGAACTCTCGCTTCCATCTGCGCCTCGACGGAAAGTGGAATGTGAACTGCCATCTGGTCGCCGTCGAAGTCGGCGTTGAAAGCCGTGCAAACGAGGGGATGAATGGTTATCGCCTTTCCCTCTATAAGCACCGGCTCGAAAGCCTGTATACCGAGCCTGTGGAGGGTGGGAGCTCTGTTGAGGAGGATGGGATGGCCTTTTGTTACTTCCTCCAGGATGTCCCAGACTTCCGGCGAACCGCGCTCGATCATCTTTTTGGCGCTGCGAATGGTGTAAACCAGCTCCTTTTCCTTGAGGCGCTTGATAATGAACGGCTCGAAGAGCTCCAGGGCCATCTTCTTCGGAAGACCGCACTGGTGCAGCTTCAGTTCCGGGCCAATGACTATGACGGACCTACCGGAATAGTCCACGCGCTTTCCAAGAAGGTTCTGGCGGAAGCGCCCTTGCTTGCCCCGGAGCATGTCGCTGAGGGATTTCAGGGGGCGGTTTCCGGCGCCCATTACGGGGCGACCATGCCTTCCATTATCGAAGAGTGCGTCAACAGCCTCCTGGAGCATTCTCTTCTCGTTGCGGATGATGACCTCCGGGGTCTTAAGCTCCAGTATGTTCTTCAGCCTGTTGTTCCTGTTTATCACCCTGCGGTACAAATCGTTCAGGTCGGAGGTGGCAAACCTCCCTCCATCCAAAGGGACCAGTGGACGAAGGTCCGGCGGTATGACCGGGACGCACTTCAAGACAGCCCATTCCGGCTTAATGTTGGCCCTGTCGAAGCCTTCGATAATTTTCAGCCTCTTGCTGATTTTCATGCGAGCCTGCTTGGACCTTGTCTTGTGCATTTTTTCCCGGAGGGTTTTGCTAAGATCATCAAGGTCCTCCGACTGGAGAAGGTCGAGGATAGCTTCCGCGCCCATTTTCGCGACAAAAGAGCCTTTGCCGTATTCGTCGAGTTTCTCCCTGTATTGCGCCTCGCTGAGGAGGTCTTTTTTCCGCAGAGGGGTGCCGCCTGGGTCAATCACTACATAGTCCTCGTAGTAGATAATCCTCTCGAGGGTCCTGGTGGACAATCCCAGGACATTGCCTATCCGGGAGGGCATTGTCTTGAAGAACCAGATGTGCGCAACCGGAACCGCCAGCTCTACATGGCCCATTCTTTCTCTGCGAACTTTGGATTGAGTGACCTCCACTCCGCAGCGGTCGCATATCACGCCCTTGAACTTAACCCTTTTGTACTTACCGCAACTGCATTCCCAATCCTTTGTGGGGCCGAATATCCTTTCGCAGAAAAGCCCTCCTCTCTCCGGCTTGAAAGTCCGGTAGTTTATAGTCTCCGGGTTCTTAACCTCTCCCCTGGACCATGACCGGATGACTTCCGGAGAAGCAACCCGAATAGTCACCTTGTCGAAAATGTTTTCTCTTTGATGACCAAAGACTCGATTGCCCACGGTCAATTCTCCTCCTTTGAAGAGGTCACATTTTTTCTGCCCGGACATCCAAACACAGGCTCTGCATCTCCTTGATCAATACGTTGAAGGATTCCGGAGTTCCTGCATCGAGGGTCTGTTCGCCCTTCACGATAGACTCGTAGATTCTTGTCCGCCCCGACACGTCGTCGCTCTTGACCGTCAAAAGCTCCTGAAGCGCGTAGGCCGCTCCGTAAGCTTCCAACGCCCATACTTCCATTTCGCCGAACCTCTGGCCGCCCATCTGAGCCTTCCCTCCCAACGGCTGCTGCGTGACGAGAGAGTAGGGGCCTATGGCACGAGCGTGAATCTTGTCGGCGACAAGGTGGGAAAGTTTCATCGTGTAGATGTGTCCGACCACAACTTCCTGGTCGAAGTGCTCACCGGTCTTCCCGTCGTATAGAACTGTCTTGCCGTTTTCGGGAAGGCTGGCGTTTTTCAGGAGGGCCTTGATCTCGCTCTCCCTTATGCCATCGAATACCGGGGTGGCCACCTTCAGACCGAGGGCTTTTGCTGCCCACCCAAGATGGGTCTCGAGGACCTGGCCGACATTCATTCGCGAGGGCACTCCCAGAGGGTTGAGCACCATGTCCACCGGTGTCCCATCGGGAAGAAAAGGCATGTCTTCCTCCGGGAGGATCTTAGCTATCACGCCCTTGTTCCCGTGGCGGCCAGCCATCTTGTCTCCAACCTGGAGCTTGCGCTTTGAGGCTACGTAAACTTTCACCTGCTTTATGACGCCGGGGTCAAGTTCGTCCCCTCTCTTGAGGCGTTCGATCTCCCGGTTGTGTCGCATCTGAAGCTCTTCGAGCAACTGCCTGTGCTCCATGAAGATGTCCTTGATCATGGCGGTTATCTCGTTGTCCGGCATAAGGTAGTTCTCGAGCCTGCCGGACTGGAGCATCTCGATATTCCGCTTGGTGATTTTCTTCATGGGGGCGATGATGGCCTCGCCGGTCTGGGAGTCAATGATCTCCACGTCAAGCTTCTCACCCAGAAGGAGGGCGGAGAGCTTCTCGTTGAAGTCGCGGTTAAGCTTATCCAGCTTCTCGTTGTATTCGGCGGTGAGCTCCTCTATCCGCTCTCTCTCCTCTGCTTTCTCCTCCTCGGTGGCATAGACCTTGTCCTTGCGCGAGAATGTTTTGGTATCCATAACGATTCCTTCGGTGCCGGCTGGCGCTATAAGGGACGAATCGCGAACATCGGCCGCCTTTTCGCCAAATATCGCCCGAAGAAGCCTCTCTTCCGGGGTCAACTCCGTTTCACTCTTGGGGGTGATCTTCCCGACGAGGATGTCACCGGGTCTGACCTCAGCGCCAACGCGAATGACACCATCCTCGCCAAGATTGCGCAAAGCCTCCTCGCCGACATTCGGGATGTCCCTTGTTATCTCCTCGCACCCCAGTTTGGTATCCCTGGCGCCGATCTCGAACTCTTCGATATGAATGGAAGCATACAGGTCTTCCTTCACAAGGCGCTCGTTGACAAGGATAGCGTCCTCAAAGTTGTACCCTCCCCACGGCATGAACGCCACCAGGACATTTCTCCCCAGGGACAGCTCTCCCTCGCAGGTGGCCGGCCCGTCGGCCAGAATGTCTCCCTTCTTCACGGCCTGCCCCGGCCGAACGGCGGGCTTCTGATTTATGCAAGTGCCGGCATTGGACCTCATGAACTTCTTCAGGGCGTAGACCCTCGGCTCTCTTCTTCTGCCGAGGGGGCGAACCTCGATTCTTTCGGCGTCAACGTAGGTGACCGTCCCGTCTTCTTCGGCGATGACCATGGCGCCGGAATCAATGGCCGCTCTCTTCTCCAGGCCTGTCGCCACGAGAGGGGCCTCCGTTGTCAGCAGAGGGACGGCCTGGCGCTGCATGTTGGAGCCCATAAGGGCCCTATTGGCATCGTCGTGCTCCAGGAACGGGATAAGACCGGAAACGACGCTGACCAACTGCCTCGGGGAAACGTCAACGTAATCCACCTCGCGGGGATCAACCTCCGCGAACTCCCCGTGGCTTCTTGCGGATACCTTTTTGTCCAGGAATCTTCCCCGCTTATCGAGGTTGACGTTCGCCTGGGCAATGACGAACTTCTCTTCCTCGTCAGCAGTGAGATACTCGACCTGGTCGGTCACGCGCCCTTTGACGACCTTGAAATAGGGCGTGGTAATGAAACCGAACTCGTTGATCTTGGCGTAAGTGCTCAGAGAAGCAATCAGCCCGATGTTTGGGCCTTCTGGGGTCTCAATCGGACAGATTCTCCCGTAATGGCTTGGATGAACATCTCTGACCTCGAACCCGGCCCTCTCGCGGCTCAGCCCGCCGGGGCCGAGGGCGCTCAGACGCCTCTTATGTGTAAGCTCCGCGACCGGGTTGGTCTGGTCCATGAACTGGGATAGCTGACTGCGCCCGAAGAAGTCTCGTATGACCCCAGAGAGGCTCTTCGGATTGATGAGCTTGTGGGGAGTGATTGCTTCGGAGCTCAGGTCGAAAAGGTTCATTCGCTCCTTAACGATTTTCTCCATCCTTGCCAGGCCGATCCGGCACTGATTCTCAAGGAGCTCCCCAACAGAGCGGATTCTTCTATTCCCGAGATGGTCTATGTCGTCAACGTTGCCGGCCCTATGCATCTGAAGGTCGATCATGTACTTGACAGCTTCGACAAAGTCCGATTTCTTCAGGGTAAGGGAGTCCCCCCTGCCGTCATTGTCCCCGTCGTTCAATCCCAACTTCTGGTTGAGCTTGTACCTTCCAACTCTCCCTAAGTTATACCTCTTCGAGTCGAAGAACATGCGTTTCATCATTGCGCGGGCGTTGGGTACGGTTGCGGGGTCTCCAGGACGAAGCTTCTTGTAGATGTCTATGAGGGCGTCTTCGTAGGTTTCGGTGTCATCGCGCTCCAACATCCTTACTATGGGGTGCTCGATGGTTGCACCCTCTGCGATGCAGATTTCTTTCACTCCCGCCGTAGAAAGGCGCTCCAGCAAGTCCGCTGTGACCTCCTCGCCGCTCCTGGCATACACGATTCCATCCTCTTCACCGGTGGCGTCCTTAGCTAAGAATTTCCCGGTCAGCTTTTCACTGGAGCCTGCCGACACCCCGCTTACACGGGGCTGGAAAAACATCTCCATGATTTCTGAGTTATTCGCGTAACCCAAAGCCTTCATGAACGTGGTGGCAAGGATTTTTCTCCGCCTTCTTCTGCGGTCAACATATACGTAGATGAGGTCGTTTGAGTCGAATTCCGCCTCCAGCCAGGAGCCCCTGTACGGGATGACCCGGAAAGAGTAGAGGGCTTCCCCCTTCGATTCAGCTTTCTTCTCGAAGAAGATGCCGGGAGAGCGATGCAACTGGCTGACCACGACCCGCTCGGCGCCGTTGATAATAAAGGTGCCTCTCTTGGTCATGATGGGGATTGTTCCCATGTACACGCTCTCCTCCCGGACAATGTCGTTCTGCACAAGCCTGAAGGTCACCCGCAGCGATACCGAATAGGTCAATCCTCTCCTCTGACACTCCACGTCGTCGTACTTGGGGACACCCAGGGAGTAGCTGACGTATTCCAGGATGCAGCTGCCATCGTAACTGGCAATCGGGAAAACCTCATTAAACACACCCTCCAGGCCTTGATTCAGCCTCTCGGCCGTGTGCTTGTGAGGCTGAAGAAAATCCTCATAAGATTTCTTCTGAATTTCAATCAGGTCCGGGATTTCCACGGTATCGGCTCTTCCGCCAAACCTGATACGTTCTTCCGTCCCCAGCTTCATAACAACCTCTCCTTGAGCGTCCGTCTTTGAATTTCCTTTCAGGAGTCCGGCTACTGGCGACGCGGCAGCTCCCGCGCTCGACAGATTTAGCTCTCCGACGGACTGGGTCTAATTTCGACAGTTGCTCCAGCCTGTTCGAGCTTGCCCTTGATGTCCTGCGCTGCCTCCTTGTTTACCCTTTCCTTCACTGGCGCCGGGGCCGACTCGACAAGGTCTTTTGCCTCTTTCAATCCAAGGCTGGTAAGCTCCCGGACGACCTTGATGACAGGTATTTTCTTTTCACCGGCACCCGCGAGGATGACGTCAAACTCGGTGACTTCTTCTTTTGGCGGCGCTTCAGCAGCAACGGCAGGCTGAGCGGCAATAACGGGGCCGACCGCGCTGACCTTCCAGCGTTCAGCGAGCTGGTTCTTAAGCTCGACTAACTCCGTAACTGTCAGCGATTCGATCGCTTCGACAAGCTCATCTCTGGTCAGCTTCTTGCTGGACCGCCCGGTTTGCGACTCCCCTTTTGACTTTGTGCCCCGGATAGATTCTTCTTTCGGTTCGTCCTTTTTGTCTTCCTTCGTGGGCATCATTTATCCTCCTGCTGTGTCCCCACGACTGGTGGGACCAATTAAGCCGACTTCCCTATTCAGGAACCGACCTACCTCTATTTTCAGCGACTGAATTTAGAACGAAGACAAAGCTGCGAGCCACCCCGCTCAGCGCTTCCACAAGCTCCGAAAGCGGCGAGGAAAGCGTCCCGACAAGCTCGCCGGCGCAAATCTCCCTGGGGGGCATGACTGCTACGGCAAGCATATCTTCGGCAGAGCGTACGCGCCCCTCAAAAAACCCTCCGAGTAATTTCAACTCCTCGTTTTCTCTGCCGAAATTGACGACCGCCTTAAGAAGGTCGAGGGAATCGTCCTGGCCGAAGACTATTCCTATCTGTCCTTTGAGAAACGCACATAATCCCTCCAGGCCGAATTGTCTCGCGGCGACCCCGAACGTCCTGTTTTTCACAACGAAGTAGCGACCGGATTTCTTCCTGACTGTACTCCTGAGCGTGTTCATCCTCGCGCTGCCCAGACCAGTGAAAGTGGTGACAATCAGCGAGGACGACTCGCCTATCATTTTGCCGATCTGCTCGACTGCGTATCCTTTTTCCGGTCTCACGGCTTTTTCACCCATACTGAAGCCCCCGCCTCGGGCGGGGCTGCCTCACCTGGCCGAGGCGGCCAGCTCCTTGAGGTCAATTCTCAACCCCGGCCCCATTGTCGAACTGATTGTGGCTGACTTGATGTATTGCCCCTTGGCAGCCGAGGGCTTAGCCTTCAACAGAGCCGCTATAACTGCCTCAGCATTTCCCGCCAACTTATCCTTCTCGAAGGAGATTTTTCCGATGGGGACCTGCACGTTGGCGTTCCTATCCATTTTGAACTCTATTTTCCCTTTCTTGACTTCTTCCACTGCCTGAACGATGTTTTCAGTCACTGTCCCTGCTTTCGGGCTGGGCATTAATCCTTTAGGCCCAAGGGTTTTCCCTAACCTTGCCAGGTCTCTCATGACCTCCGGTGAGGCAATGATGACGTCAAAATCGAGCCACCCCTTGGAGATTTTCTCAATCAATTCCTCGTAGCCTGCTGCGATGGCTCCTGCCTTCAGGGCGGCCTTGGCTTTTTCCTCCACCCTGGTTATCACTACCGTTCTCGGCACCTTGCCCGTCCCGTTCGGAAGGACAACCGTGGCCCGAACCATCTGGTCGGACTTCTTCGGGTCAACGCCTAAGTTAAAAGCCATCTCCACAGTTTCGTCAAACTTCGCCCTCGGGAACGACTGAATAACCTCTATCGCCTCTGCGAGGGTGTACGCTGCGCCTTTTGCCAGACCCGCCACTCCCTGCCTGTATCGCTTACTTCGCTGCACCGGACAGCACCTCTATTCCCATGCTCCTCGCGGTTCCTTCGATTATCTTGATGGCCGCCTGGAGGTCTCTCGCGTTTAAGTCATCCATTTTCAGCCGCGCGATTTTCTCGATTTCCTCTCGCGGGAGTCTGCCAACCTTCTCCTTGTTCGGCTGGGCCGACCCTTTCGCTATTCCTGCGGCCCTTTTGAGCAAGTTCGTGGCCGGAGGAGACTTCGTTATGAAAGTAAAGGACTTGTCGTGATATACAGTTATGACCACGGGGATGATCAACCCGCCGGGGGAATCTTTCGTAGCGGCATTGAACGCCTTGCAGAATTCCATGATGTTGACCCCATGTTGCCCCAACGCAGGCCCGACCGGTGGAGCAGGGGTAGCCTGGCCAGCCGGGATGTGCAGCTTGATTTTCCCTGAAACCTTCTTGGCCATTTCAACTCCTCCTTGCTAAGAAGCCTCCTATGGGGCAGATTTTCCCTCCCCGACAACCGGCTCCATCACGTCCTTTCGACTTGCCAGTACTCGAGTTCCACAGGGGTTGACCTCCCGAAGATCGAGACCATAACTTTCAGCTTTCCCTTCTCGGGGTTCACCTCGTCCACTACGCCGCTGAAGTTGACGAAAGGCCCTTCGGTCACCTTGACCGTCTCCCCCACGTCGAAAAGGACTTTCGGTTTGACCTTCTCTTTCTTATCTTTCAAAGAGGCCAGAATCTCTTCCACCTCCTCGTCCGGCATGGGGGTCGGGTCGCGGTCACCGAGGAACTTCAGGACGCCGGATGTCCCCCGCACAAAATGCCAGGTCTTCTCATTCATCTCCATGTGAATCAAGAGGTAACCGGGATAGTGAAGCCGGACAGTTATCTTTTTCTTCCCTCCCCTGACCTCCGAGACGCTCTCCGTAGGAAGCACAACCTCAGAGACGACGTCACCGAGTTCTTCTGTCTGTGCGCGGTTCTCCAGGGAGGTTTTGACCTTGCGCTCCTGCCCCGAGAGTGTCTGCACCACGTACCACTTCTTAGCCATCTGGGCACGACCTCATCAAAAGTCCCATTGTCTCGTCGAGCGCCGACTCCATCAACTCTCACCGCGACACATCACTTCCGGCCGCCCGTGATCAACCCGATAATGGCGTTCAGTAGCAGGTCAATCACCCCAATGAAAACCATCAACATCAACATAGATAATATGACAAGGCCCGTGGAGTTCTTCAGCTCCCGGCGCGTGGGCCACGAGACCTTCTTGAGTTCCTCAACGACCTCCCTGACAAAGCCCCGGATCGCTGAAACCGTCCGCAGGAGAAACTCCCTGACCGGCCTTATCAGAAGGAGCCCCGCCGCTAAACCCAAAACAATCAGCCACCAGACCAAACTTGCCTCTCCGCCATCACGAACCTGCGGACATGCGCCAGCACAACAGCCGGTCCTCGCCACAACGCCCGCCGTTCTGACAAGCACCAGCCCCGGAATGGTAAAAAAAGTCTCTCTCCAAGCTCCTCAGCTCGAAGGGAATAGACGATCCGAGGCCGGCATGGCGCCGCAACGCCTCCTGGCGAGGACCATGCCCGATAAGCCATGGCAGGCCAGGAGGGACTCGAACCCCCATCAGCCGGATTTGGAGTCCGGTGCTCTACCCGTTAGAGCTACTGGCCTATCCAGTGCAAAATACAATCAGCGAGTCTCTTTATGTGGAGTATGCTTCCGACAGAACTTACAGTATTTTTTAAGCTCCAAGCGCCCTGAGGATCGCTTCTTATCCTTGGTAGTGGTGTAATTTCTTCTGTTGCAGACGGTGCACGCCAGAGTGATGATTTCCCGCATAATTACTGTAGGATTTCGGTGACGGTTCCTGCGCCGACGGTTTTGCCTCCCTCCCTGATGGCGAAACGGAGGGCCTTCTCCATCGCTATGGGGGAGATAAGTTCAACCGTAAGATTCACGTTATCCCCAGGCATGACCATCTCAACTCCCTCGTCCAGCTTCACAGTACCTGTCACATCAGTTGTCCTGAAGTAGAATTGAGGCCTGTAGCCGGAGAAAAAGGGAGTGTGCCTTCCCCCCTCCTCCTTCGTCAGAACGTACACTTCCGCCCTGAACTTGCTGTGAGGGGTGATGCTTCCAGGTTGAGCCAGAACCTTCCCTCTCTCAACCTGCTCCTTTTCTATCCCCCTCAGCAATACCCCTATGTTGTCCCCAGCGACCCCCTCATCCAACGTCTTGTTGAACATCTCAACCCCGGTCGCAACCGTCTTCAAAGTCTCCCCCAACCCAACTATCTCCACCTCGTCCCCTACCTTTACCTTCCCTCGCTCAACTCTCCCGGTAGCCACTG
>Ga0315312_1001825_pt1 | contig 15688 bp, 10 predicted proteins | sample TDP7_MG_FD_203629 | JGI IMG/M metagenome (GOLD analysis project Ga0315312, IMG submission 203629) | Freshwater sediment microbial communities from Lake Towuti, South Sulawesi, Indonesia - TDP7 | ecosystem: Environmental > Aquatic > Freshwater > Lake > Sediment | place: Indonesia: South Sulawesi... | reverse complement strand
CTAAAAAATCGTCCAATATCACCATCGTCGCGGGATGGATGCCGGTCGCGGCGATGCCTGTGTTCCTGGCGCGGCCATATCTGAGCCTGAAGCCCCCCTCCCGCCCAGGTTGAGAAAGCACAGGCCTACCGGCGATTATCTCCTCGAGGTACTTCTCCCCCTTCGGGTAAATCGGACCGGCTTCCTCCGCTGAAGGCACTCGCGTCACGAGCTCCGAAAGCCAACCCCATCCATCGATGTTGAGCTTATTCACGTGCTTCAGTATCTTCGGTGCTTTCTGCAGGACTCCTTCAACTAAAGCTAGGACCGCCCCCCCACGCACGAGATTATGCCCTATGCGTTTGAGGTTGCGGTAGGCGGTCACGGTGATATCCCGCTCCGTTGGCTCGCCGGTTATCTCGACGGGAATATTTCTGACCGCTGTGCGGATGTCGTCCTGCGATGGAGGTGTATACTGCAGGTGAGCAACATCCGTCGCGTAGAGGTCCACCTCCTCGACGAACCTCTCGATCTCGTCGTCGATCGGTTTATATGCGCTAAGATACAGCTTCCGGCGAACGAAGTCCCCGGTCAGGACCGCGAGGGCCGCTGCAGTGCCGCCGGCTGACCTAATCGGGCCAGCGAAGTAGAGGGCAAGGTAGGGGGAGCCATCGAAGTTCTTCCTTATCTCAACGTGAGTTATGCCCTCGAGTGGAGCCGCGGATGCTATGCCCTCCGTGATTATCGCTAACGAGGTTCGAACTGCCTGCTCCGCGACCTGACTGTCCCCGAACTCGCCGAACTTGCCGTCGACGATCATCTCAGCGATTTTAAGGGCAAGTTCTTCGCGCGGTAGCTCCTTTTCAAGCCTCCGGATGACCTCGGCCACACCCGGGGGCCCGACGAGTTTCTCGACGCGGGCGGCGAGGTCTTCAGCTCGTGGGATCTCAGGGTTCAGTTCAGGGTCGAGGCCTAGCGAGCGAGCTTTTCTAGCTATTTCATAAATTTCATCTATCTTTCCCTCGAGGCCTTTGAAATACGCTTCCGTGTTTTGGCTTGCGACTACCATCAAACCACCAAATCCCCGATGCTCCTGATCACAAAATCTGGGGCCACCTTCGTGCCTCGAACCCTCTTGACATCCTGTCTAGAGCTCACGCCCGTCAACACCAAGATAGTCGTGAGCCCGGCGCGCTTACCAGCGAGCACATCTGTGTCGAGCTTGTCCCCGACGATCGCAGTTTCGCTGGGTGTTGAGCCTAGTACCCTGAGCGAGATCTTTATCATGTGGGAGGAGGGCTTGCCGATGACGACCTTTGGCCGTTTGCCGGACGAACCCACCAGAGCACCTATCATCGCGCCCGCGCCTGGGGAGATGCCCGTCTCGGTTGGGTAGAGGCCATCTGGATTCGTCGCTATTAGTTCGGCGCCTGCGAGGAGCGCCCGGAGGCCTGCAGTGATTTTTTTGTAGGTGATTGTCCGATCCATGCCAACTACAACGAAATCTGCTTCCTCAGCGCGGGCGTCGGGTAACAGTTTGAACCCAGCTTGCCCCAGCTCCCGCTTCAGCCCCGGCTCGCCGATCGCGTAAATTCGGGCGCCCGGTGTACGCCTCCGCAGGTAAAGCGATGTCGCGTACGCGGACGTCACTATTTCTGGCTCTTGTGCCGCTATGCCCATCTGCGCGAGCTTGCGCGCATATACCCGGCGGGTGTACGCTGATTTGTTCGTCACGAATGCTAATTTTTTCCCCTTCCTCCGGAGGTGTACCACCGCTTCAGCAGCTCCTTTAACAGGGATCTCACCGACGTAGAGCACGCCGTCCATGTCGAGGATAAACGCCGAAAGCCTGTCGACCGCGGCTGCAAGCCTATGCAAAGTGTATCACCATGACCTGATGCGCCTGGAGGTCGACGATCGGCACTATCCCCGGCGTGGGTTTGACACCGAGGCGCTTCATGTAGCTCGTTGTCTCTTGGAAGGTGCCCGAGTTGACGACTATGGTGTCGCGGTAACTTTCGCATCCGTAAACGTGCATGTGGCCGCTGTGAAAGACATCGGGGACGTCCTCGATAACGAGATAATCCCTCTCCTCGGGTGCTATCGCCGTGCGACCTCCGTAGATGGGGGCGAGGTGCCTCTTTTGAAGCATCTTTACCATGGGTGGGGTTGACCTCTCGCGGTTCAGGCCCGGGATGGTCGCCACTAAATCGTCGAAGCTCCTGCCGTGGTAAACGAGAAACTTGACGCCATCTATCAGGAGCCATACGGGATTGCCGACCATCATGGTATTAAGGTCATAGAGGGCAGCCGTTACATCCTTGGGCAAGGCCGGCTGTGGCTCCGAGGGACGAACGGCATCGTGGTTGCCGGGCGCTATCACTATTGTTATGTGGTCTGGAACCTGAGCAAGCAGCTCCGTCGCGGCATCGTACTGCTTGAAGATGTCATGAATTAGCAGCTCCTCCTCCTGTTGAGGATAAACACCCACCCCATCGACGAGGTCCCCCCCTATGACCAAGTATTTGACCTTGCCCGCGAGCTCGCGCTGGTGTGGGTTGCCCATCTCCCCGCGCAACCACTTTAAAAATTTCATGAATGCGTCCTCGAGGAACATCTCGCTGCCGACGTGGAGGTCCGATATCAGTGCTGCGCACACGGGTTCTGCTGCACGGGCTATCTCGCGGGGCATGGGCATATCTGGCCAGACGATGTTGTTCACGAGCAAACGCGGGGTGCCCTCACCTTTTCGCACTGTGGCTTCAATTCCTATCACCTCGTCGGGAACCACCTCGACGGCTTTTTTCATCAGCTCGTGACGCCCCTTGAAAACCCATGCCGCTGCCCTGCCGCTTTGGTCTTCAACCTCTAGGAGCACATGACCTCCGGATGTCTCGCGCTTCTCGGCAACTATCCCTATTATCCTGACGGATGCACCATCTTCGTACACCCTCAAGTTGCCTATCGGTATCGCCTCGCGCAGGTCCGTCCTTTTTCTAAGGATGTTGTTCAGCCTGTCATAGCGGTCCCTGAACAGCTTCACGAAATCCTTCAGTTCCCCCTCGCTGTAGCTACGCCCCGTGATGTCTTGGAGCACTTTGATGCGGGGCTCGATATCCGCCGCCTTGGGTTTGAATCTCAGGTGAGTAAGCTCCGGCACCGCCCTTGCCGCCTCTTGGGCTGCGGCTGTGATTTCTCGCGCCTCGGGCGCTGGACGTTCAACTGGTGGAAGGATTAGTCCAGTTTCGGCACCTGCCTCAAGGATTTTCGTGACGAGGTCCTCGGTGATAACCGGGGGCTTATCGACCATCTCCTCCAAGCGGGTCAACACCTGCTCAGCCGCCAGCTCGCCGTCCGTCCTTTTCCTGAGTAAATCTAAGGCGGCGGGCGTTATGTGCACATCCGCATCCATAAACTTGCGAACTATCGCACCTTCGTCCATTGCAATACCTCAAGCAAAGGTGAGCTGACGGGGTAGCGTGAGCACCTCCAGATTTCCTATGGAATAGTCCTCTTGGATCGCTGCCCTCGCCTGCATAGAGGGGATATTCAGCACGATCTCCTTCGTCCTGCCGTATCGGCCCTTACTGATTATCCTAGCGTTGATGATCCCCATCATGTCGAGCTCGGAGATCAGATCGCTGACGCGGCGCTGGGTCAGGACATCTAAACCGCTCTGTCGGCACAGTGAGCGGTAGACGTTGTAGACATCACCTGTGATGATCTTGCGGACCTCGCGTTCTCCGAGGAGCACTATGCTGTAGAGGACGAGCTTTGATTGTGTCGGCAGCGTCCGCACCACCTCGACCATCTTGTCCTGCTCGATCTTCTGGAATGCCTGCCTGACGTGTTCAACTGTGATTGCCTCGGCGCCCTCGCGTTCCCCGAGCTCCCCCGCCACGCGCAGCATATCGAGTGCCCGCCTGGCGTCGCCATGTTCCCTCGCCGCATGGGCTGCACAGAGCGCTATCACGCCGCCGTTCAGAACACCATCGACAAAACTCATCGCTGCCCTCCTCTCCAGGATGTCCTTGAGCTCAAGCCCGTTATAAGGCGGAAACACCAGCTCCTCCTCGCTCAGGCTGCTCCTGACGCGGGGGTCGAGGTATCCCATGAAATTCAGATCATTTGAGATGCCGACGATGCTGACCTTGGCTTTTTTGAGGTCGGAGTTCATGCGGGTCAAGTTGTAGAGGACCTCGTCGCCGCTCTTCAGGACCAGCTTGTCTATCTCGTCCAGGACTATCACCGCGAGCTGCCTGTCGTGGTCGATCGCATTGAAAAAACAGTGATAGACTTGGTCGGTTGGCCAGCCAGTCATCGGGACCTGCTCGGGTAAACCAAGCGAGCTCAGGTATTCTCGGCCGTTCCTCTCGCGCATCTTGTCCAAGAAGACATTCGCGAGCGTGGCGAGGATGCGATATTGTGTGTTGACTACCTCACAGTTTAGATAGACCACCCCCACCTTGCGCGGCGCGCGGTCGCTGACGCGCTCCAACTCCTTCACCACGTACTTTACCGTGGCTGTTTTACCCGTGCCCGTCTTGCCGTAGATGAAAATGTTTGAAGGGGTCTCCCCCCGTAACGGTGCTGCGAGTATCCGCGCGAGCTGATGTATCTGCTCCTCGCGATGGGGCAGCTCCTCAGGCGTATAGGTCGGGCGCAGGTATTCCCTATTTTTGAATATCGGCCTTGTCCCCAACAACACGTCGAACAGGCCCTCTGAACTTCTCACCATTTTTCCCACCTCCTCTCAGGGCGAGGCGAGGCTCAGAGGAGGTTGATCATCATTTAACACTCCCCGGACCGAGGACTGAAGGGGTGTCATTCAGGTCCATACCTCATCATCGCCTCAAGCCGTCTCCCCGATTTCAACCTCCTTTTCAATCAGTTTGTCCAGCCATCGCCCCCAGTCCTCTAAAACACTGGCTAAGCGGTTGACGGTGAATCGCTCCTCTGGCAACAGATTTTCCGCGTTGGCGGGTGAAAGTGCTGCCCGCAGGAGTTTGTGAGTTCGAATTTCGGCTAAGGCCTCAAAAGCTGCCCGGAACTCCTCGACTTCGTCCGGCTGGCAAGACGTTTGCATGCTCGCGGCGCGTTGGGCGACAATTGCATAAAAGTTCGATGGTAAGGGCCCAAGCCCGGGGGCCCGTTCCTCCGCCAGCATGAACTTTCGTAACTCGGCTGTCGTGAGCTTTTGAGTCGGCTCCACAAACTTATGTCGCTCGAGCAACTTGACTTCCCAAGGTTCAAACTCTGCCTCCTGCCCGGCCACGAGGGGGCCCATTCGCCTGCCGACCAATTTTATCTCGGGCAAATCTTGGAGGACTCGGACGCGCTGCTTCAATTTCTCACCTATTTCACCGTGCGACTAACCATCCCCTGCTTGGGCTCGTACAGGTGCCCGCGCCTGAGCTCCTCCTCGATCATCTTTTCGACGAAGGATGCGCTGATGCCATCGGTCTCGGCCATCCTCTTGATCTGCTCCACAGGGGCCGCTCCGCCGTACTCTGTCTCGAGATCTCGGATGATGTCTAGGACACGCTGGAGCTTCTCGCGCTGAGACCTGCTCCTCCCTGTCATCAACACGTCTATGTCGATCTTCCCCGTCTCCGTGTCCACGCCAGCCTCGCGCAGGTAAAATGATACTATTTTGATCGCTCGATTTGCGTCCTCGACCGTCACATGATCGCTCAGCCTCATTCGGGCGTTGGCCTTCGCTAACCTGATGAGTGCCTCGAGCTGCCTGGGTGTGATCGGGACAGGTGCCTCCCCACTTTCGGCGACGCTCCTCCACTTGACGTAAAAGTTCTCGATAGTCTTCAGGACCTCCTCGTCCTCAAACTTCGGATCGATGTTCTTTCGCGCATGCACGATGAGTTTCCGCAACATGTCGACGTCGAGGGGTGGTTTAACCACGCGGGTCGGCTCGCGGTGCAGCTCCAACATGTGGTGGGCGATGGTGCGGTCCCTTTCAGCAAGCGGCTCGTCTCGCATGATGAATATCAGGTCGAATCGCGATAGGATTACCGGCGGGAGGTCTATCTGTTCGCTTATGAGCCTCTGTTTGTCGAACCTGCCCCCCTTCGGGTTCGCCGCCGCCAAGACAGATGTGCGGGTGTTGAGCGTCGCGACGATGCCCGCCTTGGCCACGCTGATCGTTTGCTGCTCCAGCGACTCCAAAATTGCGCCTCGGTCCTCATCGGACATTTTGTCAAATTCATCGATACAACAAAGGCCTCCGTCGGTGATGACCAGCGCTCCGGCCTCCAGCGTCCACCCACCACCTATTTCATCCCGGACTGCAGCCGCCGTATTGTGGACCAAAAAGCCATTTGCGATGAAAGAGTGCGACCCCTCAACAGTCATGTCATAAACATATTGGTGCCTCGATGGAACGATCCGTATCTCCTTTATTTTCGCCGGCGCATACTCCGTATATTGATGGAATTTTTTCCTGCCAATGATTTCTTTTAACTTTTCCCCTTTGCGCCGGACCGAGAATCCTATAACTTTGGCAAACCTGTCGATCGCGGCATTCTGGGTTATTAAAATTCGATACTGTTTCTTCGACTCAATCAAATGTCCATCGCGCATCACTGCCGTTCTTGGCCTTCTTTCCGTGAGATATGCAGGAATGCCTAATCTGAACAAGATGTTTTGGATTTGTTCGGCGAACTTTCTGTAAATCGTGGTTATCTCGATCCCTCCCCTCTTGCCATCTCCGTGATTCCTGCGATCGTAGACCGACCCATCCGTATCGAACAGGCCGCGGAGATATGCAGCCGCCAATTCTCTGGAGCAAAGGATCTCTCGAGGGATGAACAACTCTTTCGGTTTTTGAATGCCTAGGCCTCTCAACAGCTCGAAGACGGCACGATTTCCAAACCTGAAATCCTGAGCGCGTTCCTTCGATGGGGGGCTGACCTCCACTTCTTTCCCGAATAAATCCCTCACCAGCCGGACATACTCCCCTTTCAGATCATTGTTTGAAAATCGTACCACCATCGAATTCTCCCTTTTTCTTTCGGAGAGTGAACCGTCGCCGGCGATCAAGCCCACGAAATAAGCCAACTTGGGGGACAACTTCGTCGGTAGTTTAAAGTAAATTCCGTAACGCAACTGGCCCTTCAGTTCAAGCCCATCCAAAATCTCGCTCACATCGACTTTAAAATGTGAACACAGTTTTCTGAGTTCTTCCAAAGTCATTGCTCCGCGGACATCATCATGCAACCACTCGTAATACAATTTATCCTCTGAAATTCCTAGGGCCTTCGCCAATGCTCTTTTTTCCTTGACTTTGGGAGAGAGTTTTTTGAAGATCTCGGCTCTATTCTTTATTTTGAGGGTCTTTGGGTAAAAGTGGACGATGCTTGGATACGGCGAACTCCACCCTCCATAGTTCATTGGCAAAATAACGCGATCATCCGTTGTTAATTCCTTTGCTTTTTTCCATCCCTTCTCAGTCATGACCCGTGTTTCAAGCGTTACCTCTATTTTCTTCCCATATTGGGTAAGGATCTCGACCATTTTTTGAGGAGCCGGTATCTTCCATAACGAGGTTATCGCATTTGCCCCGTCACTGAACTGGGGAATCGCCTCCACGCCCATTGCTGTGATCTCAGAAACTGGTCTACCGCCAAAGTGATTTTCAACCAAATCCGCGATTGGGATCAAACCATTGCAAACCCAAATCAAGGAGTTTGGAGCGACGCACAACCCTGCACCCGTCGCCTTCTTGCCTGAGGTGTAGAGGCCCCGGGGAGCGACCTGCGATACCCATTTGAGTATCTCCGATTTTGCCGTGTTATGTGAGATGACCCCGTTAGCGATAAAACGATGACTTCCGGGAACCTCGATATCGTAAACATCAGCACGACCTGCAGGGCGAACGATGACCACGCGCTCGCTGAGTTGCTTCCCCCTGCATTTCCACGGATTAAGATTTCGACAGTCCACAACAAGTTTGGCTAGCTTCGTGCATTTTTTCCTTGACCGGAAACCGATGGCCTTTGAGAACTTGAAGATGGATCTCGCCCGGCGTATCGTGAGATTGTTTCCCACAATCCGGGAATGAATCCCAAAGCGGAGGAGAAGTATTTGGACGTCCCTAAGGAGTTCGATGTTTGTCGCCTTGAGCTGGATTCCTCTTCTACCCCTACCTTTTGAAAAGACGCATCCATCGGCCCCGAAAAGCCAGGCCAAGAACTCGGCAACCACCTCGTTTCCCGATCTCATCACAAGGGTGGGAACGCGCTTTTCTCGGAGGAAATACAAGTTAGCTGCAACATCCACGCTATGGACTTCAGCTTCAACAAGAGGATGTCTCCTTCGGATTTCTCTTTCCCCTAAATACGCGCGCCTCCGTTTGACCCTCCGAACCTTCAGGGATAAACCAAACTTCCTTTCAAGAATGGAAGAAAGTAGAGGGAGTAGATCTTTTTCCTCATGGTTGATGTGAAAACCCATTCGATACCGTCGGACCCAGCCATCCCCTAGCATGTACCCGAGGAATGCAGCGACTTCCTTATCCAGCCGGGCGGGGAGCCTACATCTGGGGCGCGGCCCAAATTTTCTGTCTAATAAGCGCCATCCGGTCTCCACGGGCGCGGTTATCGAACATGAAATCCAGGGAACCGTTACTACTCGGTCGCCCGGGCGGATTTCATCCATCCGCCTCCATACTCGAACAGGTGGGCAGGGAAATCGTTGAGATCGCTGCTTTTCCATCACGAGAAGAGGGTGATTGAAGGTTCCTCTGATGGATTTCCCAGTTTCAGTCACGATTTCCAAAATCGGCTGGTCACGGTAGACGTGAAATCGTGTCGCCATATCCCTTCTATATCCTTGACCAGTCAGGACCTGTTTTTTTAAAGGTTGAAGATGTTCCGACCCTAACTCTCCTATCTTCACGATGGCTCCGTTCCCCAACACTATGCGCTCATCTGCGACCAAGCACCCAGGATCGCCAGTTAATAAAGTATGGGTGTCGCCTCGGATCCTCGTGCCATCTGGCAGGTCGACCGGCGAGCAACCGAAGAGCTGCAGCGCGATGCCCTCCTTGACCGCCTCGTAGCCGTATATGCTGGGGGCGATCGATTGAATGACCAAGTTGCGGAGCCAGGGGTCCTTTCCCAGCTCCTTTATCCTCGCCTCGTCCTCGGGGCTGAGCTCTGTCTCCTCGACCCCCTTCTGCATGACCTCGATGTGGTTGATGAACAGGATCTTTCGGAAGGTCGTCTTGCGCTGCTTGGGCACGCCCTCCTGGAAAACGCGCAGGACTCCTGATGCGACGATGTGATTTCCCGGCACCGCCTTGTCTACGAAATCGTCCTTTATGATGCAGTCGAGCTGCCTCGGCATCCTCCCGCCCCGGAGTTCCTCGGGCCGCTCTTGGACCCTAATGCTCTGCCAATCGCGGAACTCGGAGCTCTCGACCTCCAGCTTGAATGGACCGCGCCTCGAGCAGTTGGGGTTCTCACAAACTAACGGCTCCCTGAAGACCTCGTCAATCTGCATCACCCGGTTGGGCTCCCCGCACCTGAGGCATTTGAAGACGGCCTCCTTGACCTCCGGCTTGACCTCGCTCGCGCGCGTCATGATGCCCTCGACCTGGATGAATTTACCGACCTGCTCAGCTCGAATATCGCGTATCACTGTGGTTTTGTCCAGCCCCTTGACGCGCAAGCGCATGCCGGGCAGCTTGGTCGTCTCCGTGAGGATGGCATCAGCCGCATCGAGGAAGTCGTTTGGGCCGTCCAGCAGGGCCTTGGCGACCCCCATGTCGAACTCGAGCAGCTGTTCGAACTCGACCACGAGGGATTTTTGGCCTGCCGCGGTGAGCCTGCGGAGCTCCTTCAGGACCTCCTTACGGTGCAAGAACTTCTCGAGCTTCTCCTTTGTCGCTTGATCCAAATTATGACCTCCAAATGGGGCAACAGGGGAGGAAGTGCTGGATGTGATTGATAAAAGTGACGGTGCAATTTTTGGAATTTAGATTTAAGAAAGGGGAAATTATTGAAAACGTCCTATTAATTGTCGAGTAAAAATTTTTGATAGTGGAGGCTAACGCTGTTCTCGCATCGAAACGCTTGGATAGGGGTCCTTTGGGATGGATTGTTATCTATATTCCCCTTTTGAGCGATTGAGAGCATTTTTTAAGCGGTTTTAGGGGAGAGGTCACCGAAAGTAATCGATTTTTTAATTATGGGTTCTTTTCCACCTTATTTGAAAAGAGAGCTTTTCCGCCCCTGAATTTGTGAAAATATGGTGTTATAGAGGAGTTCCAGGCGAAACATAGGAAAGCAGGGGAAATGTAGGTTGAAAAGCTTTAGCTGTGACTTAAGCTTCCGATTTTAAATTTTGAGGAACCACTTTGGCCTACTCAATGGATCCTTATGTAGTCGTAGGCCTGCGTCGCTGACTCAAACGCGTAGTGAACTCGCTGATAATCGCGCCTGAACTCGACAACATCCGCCGCAACCCGCTCCGGCGCTTCCCCGTCTATGACCGCGCGCCTGATGAACTCCGCTATTTCGCCCATTTCGCGCTCTTTCATGCCTAGCCTGGTGACCTCAGAGGTCCCCAACCTTATTCCGCCGGGGTTCTTGTAGTGCCTCCCCTCCCTGATGTCCCAAGGCAGGAGGTTCCGGTTGAGCACGATGCCTGCCTGCTCGAGCTTCTTCTCCAGCGTCCCCCCATCGCCGTACTTCGTGATATCGATGACGATGGTGTGAGAGGCCGTGAAGTTCTGGTCTGGGCACAGGACCTTGAATCCGCGTTCATACAGCGCCTGCCCAAGCGCCTTGGCGTTCCTGACGATCTGGGCGGTATATTCCCTGCCGAACTCGAGCATCTCGGCTAGGGCTATCGTGAGCGCGGCGACCGCATGTAGGTGGTGGTTGCTCACCAGGCCGGGAAATACCGCCCTGTTGACCGGCTCCGCCAGCTCCCCCTTGCATAAAATCATGCCGTGCTGCGGTCCCGGCAGGGTCTTGTGGGTGCTGCAGGTGACGACCTCCGCCCCCTCCCGCAGGGGGTCCTGGAATTGACCTCCGCCTATCAGGCCGATGACGTGCGCCGCGTCGTAGGCGATATGAGCGCCCACTTCCTTTGTAACCTCGACGAACTCCCTCACTGGGTTGGGAAATAGGAACACGCTGCCGCCGAAAAGCAGGAGCTTCGGCTTCATCTCCCTGACCCTCTTGATGGCCGCGTCGACATCGATGTTCATCCGCTTTTCATCGAACGGGAAATATTCTACCTCCAGCCCGTGGACCGCACCAGCAGTGCCGCCGAACTTCTTCTTCCCCATGCTTATGTGCCCGCCGCAGGGGATCGCGAGGCACATCATAGTGTCTCCGGGCTCGGTCAAAGCGGTGTACATGGCTAGGTTCGCGGCTAAGCCCGAAACCGGCTGAACGTTCGCGTGCTCAGCCTTGAAGAGCTGCTTGGCGAGGTCGATGGCGAGCAGCTCGACTTGGTCGATGTAAACACAGCCCGCATAGACGCGCTCACCAGGCCAGCCTTCGGCGTAGCGATGTTGAAAATCACAAACCAAGGCCTCCCTCACGGCTGGACTTGTTACGTTTTCACTAGCTATTAGCGGTACAACTGACTTGAACCATTCATGATGTTGTCTCAAGAGACCCAAAGTTTTATCGAGGGCTTCCCTGCCTGTTACGGTTTTGTTTGTCATCCGTGTCCCTATACTGATTGGTTTTAACTTAAAAATGTGGATTGCGATTGATGGCTATTGCGAATTTGCTGAGCGATTTCTAAGTAACGAGATATTTTAAAGTCCCGTAGAAAAAATAAGCTGGGAGGTTATCATGGACCAAGCTCTGCTTAGAAAACTTTAGGGAGGTCCTTATTTGCGCCCTTTCAGACCGAAGAAAAAAGTAATCCTTGCCGTCCTCATATTTCTCGGCATCGTTTCCGCTTTCCTCTATTTCTACCTGCACACAAATGAAAAAGTTGATTTTGAGTTCCCTAACTTCCCCGCATCGAGCGTGGTCCTTGCCGTGGTAGGCGACTCTAGCGGCTATAACATTGTAAAATATCAGGGGGAAAGCTTAGATCCCCTTGCCTCTGCGAGGGGCCTATTGGAACGAAGCGACATCTTCCTCTTCAACATGGAAGGAGTACTTCTCCCTCCCGAGTACCTGGGGTTCTCCACTCAATACCCGAACCAGTCTTGTTTCGTCTCACCCCCAAGCTTTGCTAACTATATGAAAGTGGGAACTCTGACTATAGCGGGCCTCGCGAACAACCACATCTTGGATGGCGGAGAAGTAGGAGTGGAAGAGACGAGGGCGGCCCTCGAGGGAAACGGCATCCATTGTTTCGGAGCGGGGAGTAATGCGAGCGAAGCCTGCCAGCCACTGCTCCTGACCGCTAAGGGTATCAAGATAGGCTTCCTCGCCTACAATTTGATCAACGAGTCGGTCTTTTCTGCCGGGGAAAATAGTCCGGGCGCGGCTTCTTTTGCGACGTGTGATGTCACTGATAGCATCCGTCATCTAAAGGAAAATGCCGATGTCGTAGTTGTCGTATTACATTGGGGGACATCATGGACACAGGAGGTCACTACCTCTCAAATCGCGACAGCCGACCAAATGTTCCAAGCTGGAGCAGACATCGTAATTGGGCACCATCCCCATATGCTCCAAGCCGTCAAAGCATACGAGAATAGATTAACCATCTTTAGTTTAGGAAACTTCATCCTCAGGCCTGACTACGCCATGCCTTCAAACGCTCACAACTCTGTGATCGCTTTTATCGAGATCGCTGAGGGAAAAGTTCGGCAATGCTGTCTATACCCGATGAGGCTTGATGCTCATGGAATCCCGGAGCTTCCAACAAGGGCAGAAGCAAAAGCCATCCTCTCCGACCTGGCTGACCTCTCGGAAGCGTTTAACACCCAGATCGAAATGGACAATTATGTGGGCATCATACACATTTTACAATCCAACTAAAAAATGATAATTCCGAAACGCTAGGCATGGACCACGGCCGAAATGGTAGGTCTTATCATTTTTAGAATGGCTTCCGCCTGAACCTTGACCGGGCGCTCGGAGACCTCTATCGCCTCCTCGGGGTCCTTCAAACGAAAATTACAAGCTAGGCGACCCCACTTAAAAATTCAAAATCAGCGCCAGAAATGGGAACTAAAGTAGCCTCTTAAGAGCCTCGCCTATGTTCCATACCTCGATTATGCGTTCATCGGCTATCTTATCGAAGTGACGGTCATTTGTTATCAGAATAGAACCTGTTTGCAAACAAGTTGCAGCATGCAGAATATCCGCCTTGTCTGGCGTTTCGATATACATCTTGCATATTTTCCTGTAGTTCTCAGAAACTTTGACGATTTCCATCTTGGCCAACAATGTGGAAAGGATCATGACGGCCGTCTCGGATTTCAAGAGCTCGGTGTAGCGGAGCATTTCCTCGGCCAAAAGGTCGTCCCCAACTAGCTTTATGCGCGGGTCTTCCGCTATCTTAAGGATAAGTTTCAGGGCCGCCGTCTGTTTTTTGGGCTCCTTTATGGCGGATATAAACACATTGGTATCAAGCAAGAAGGTCCGGGTATCTCGCCTTGATTTTCGCATGGATCTCCTTCCTGATGGTTTTGACTATGGAATCGACGTTTTCCCGAGATAGCTCTTCCTCAAGCCTCCTAGCTATCTCCTCAACATCAAGCTTTTGCAGCAGCAGCTGCCCCGCGCCTCTTTTGGTCAGGAGAAATTTCGTCCTCTCCTGGATGCCGAACTCCTTACGTAGGCTTTTGGGAATTACTATCCTTCCGGACCTGTCGGCTTCAACTATTTCAACCATAATACCACACAAATAAACTATGGTAAAATGGTATATATATGTATTGACATTGACTCTTCTCCAGGGAGATCCAACTTTTAAGATCCAACAATCCCGGCTCAATTTTCAGCAAGACGTAATTATGGGATGGAAGAGCTTTCTGAAAATGCTAGGCGTGAGCCACGGCCGGAACGGCAGACCTCATCATTTTTAGGACGGCTTCCGCCTGAACCTCGACCGGGCGCTCCGAGACCTCTATCGCCTCCTCTGGGTCCTTCAACATGTGTCCCGTGGCTATGCATACCACCCGCTCATCCCCGCCGACGACGCCCTGTTCAACGAGTTTCCTCAGCCCGGCTATCGTAGACGCGCTCGCGGGCTCGACGCCCAGCCCTTCAAGCCGAGCAAGCGACTTTTGTGCTGAGATGATCTCCTCATCTGTAACCGACTCGGCCGTGCCCCCCGATTCCCGGATCGCTCGAATCGCCTTCGGCCCGTTCACAGGGCTGCCTATTCGTATCGCCGTGGCTATCGTCTCTGGCTCCTCGACAGGCACGAATTTGTCCAATCCCCGCTTGATAGCGTCCACTATCGGCATCGCCCCAACTGCCTGGATCCCCGTCATCATCGGCACTCCCTTCGTCATCCCCACGGCCTCGTACTCCACGAAGCCCTTGTAAATCGCCCAGATGTTCGCGCAATTTCCCATCGGGACTACCACCCGATCTGGCACCTCCCAGCCTAGCTGGTCCGCGACCTCGAAACCTATGGACTTCTGGCCCTGCAGCCTGAACGGGTTCACGGAGTTCAGCAGGTAGATGTCCCTCCTCTCATCGCATATCCTCCGGACGACCTCGAGGGCCTGGTCGAAGTTGCCCTTGATGCTCATCACCTCGGCTCCGTGCATTATGGCCTGAGCCAACTTGCCCAGCGCCACCTTCCCGCCAGGCAGCACCACCAAACATCTCAAGCCAGCTTTCGCCGCGTATGCCGCTAGGGATGCGGATGTGTTGCCCGTGGAGGCGCAGGCGACGATCTTGGCCCCGAACTCCAGCGCCTTGGTCACTCCGACGGTCATCCCCCTGTCCTTGAAGGAGCCGGTTGGGTTCGCCCCCTCGTTTTTGACGTAGAGCTCTCTCACTCCTATCTCTCGCTCGAGGCGGCGACACCGGTGAAGTGGCGTGCCCCCTTCATGTAGGGTGACGATTTTTGAGTCATCGAAGATCGGCATGAAGGCGCGGTACTTCCACACCCTCGGCGGCTCGGCCTTCAGGCGCCCGCGTTCCAGTTTTTCCGAGAGCTCCTCGAGGTCAAATTCGATCTCGAGCAGCCCTCCACATTTTGGGCAGATGTAGAGTCTCTCGTGCGGGTCGAACTTGACATGGCACTCGATGCATTCATATTCGAATTTCATGGGATTCCCGATTTTAATTCGAGGGGGTTGGTAAATACCTTCGGTGAACTACAAAGGCATAGTGTCTAAGACGAATGCCTACCTCCTTTTTGTATCATCGAATCTATAGAGGGGAACAAAAGGATCTACTGCGGCAAGAAACAAGTCACATCGAACACTGACTCAGAGCTCCGTAGAGAGCTCAAGACTGAGGCTGCTCCCTGGGTGGCGCGCAAAGGCTTTTTTCGGCAATTTTTTGTTTTATGCCAATTTGTGCTCAATTTTAGAATATTCATGCAGAAAATAAACCCAAAATAAAATAATGCTGCCTAACAAAATAATGAAAACAATACTCTTAACAGGCAGAAGATCCGGAGTCAAAATTAATGCAAGAGGAGATGCATGAAGAAATGCTATTTCGAGAGGAAATCTTTTTCTTGTCTTGGGATGCCGCATATACTTAATCGATGTGTAGTAAAATAACGCATAAAAAAAGAGTAT
>Ga0315312_1001824_pt1 | contig 15698 bp, 21 predicted proteins | sample TDP7_MG_FD_203629 | JGI IMG/M metagenome (GOLD analysis project Ga0315312, IMG submission 203629) | Freshwater sediment microbial communities from Lake Towuti, South Sulawesi, Indonesia - TDP7 | ecosystem: Environmental > Aquatic > Freshwater > Lake > Sediment | place: Indonesia: South Sulawesi... | reverse complement strand
TACCTTTGTCTGCGCTTTTCTCTCTTCTGTTTCTGTCGGCGCACTCGCTTCTTCTTCCATTTCTTGCGGATATTAACCTACCCCTATCTGCTAGTAGACGCATTACTTTTCTTGGGGCATTAAAAATCTTGTGGTGTCACCTATGTTTTTTTGAATTCTATCTTTGTTTTCTTACCAGCCATTTCTGAAACCAAATCGTGTTCATAGAATCTAACAGCTATGTTTTTCTTCCTCAGTTCCTTGGCTAGTGCTTCTATGAAAAGCCCCCTTCCCTTAATTAGGAACTTCTTGTATAACCATTCGTTCATGCTCTTTCTTTCTAGGTCATCTATATCCATCCCTGCTAACCACTCAAGCGCCTCAAAATCTAAGATTTTGTTAACGCCACAAGTAGGTGAGCCTCCGATGCCTATGATTCCAACAACCTCGAATCCGGAATCTATATAATCTTTTATTTCTGTGATAACTTCTTTTGCAATCTTTCGATAAATCCTCTTTGTGTTCCAAACAAAGATGCGTAGGAGCGCTTTCCTTAGTCTGTAGAGCATTGTGTTTTTTGAGTCCAGACCTTGCCATACATGCTTTTTCAAAACACCGCCCCATGCTTTCTGTTCTGGGCACTTTAACTGAACCATTCCAATGCCTTGATTTTGTACTTCATCTACTATTTCGTCAATGCATCCTTTTCTGAATGCTCCGCCTAAATATCTGGTGTTTTCATTAAGTATGCAGTGAGATACGAAAACCACTTTTTTACCTCTCTCATCTCTTAGTTTCTCTGTCAACAGCTTTATTTTTTGATCCATAATATCACATAATTTCAAAGGCTGTATAACATTGTCGCCTATGTTTTACTAAGTTGAAGTTGCCTTGAGAGTTTTTCACTAGGGCGATAACAAGAATCCAAAACTGAGACTATCTTCTCAGATTTCTTTCTTCCAATGCCTTCAACCCATGAGAATTCTGCAACTGAAGCGCTGAAAACCTTTCTAACTGTTCCAAATCTCTTTAACGCTCTGTCAGCAAGTTTGGGTCCAATTCCCGGAAGACTGGAGACCAGTGACAACTGAGCTTTCTCAAGTGAAACCATTTTTGGCTTTTTCTGGATAAAGGGTCCTTTTGGCTTAGCAAAATATCTGTGTGCTACCAAAGTGTAAATGAAGTCTGCGGTTTGTTGTGCTTCGGCGGTGAAGAAGACGCCTAAGCCATATTGGAAAGTTAGAGTAGCTAACGCCCCCCAGAAGGCTCGAGGCTTGGACATCTGTTTTGCAATTATAGACATCTCTCCCTCCACTACCAAGACTGGACAACTGTAAACCTCGCATAAACGGTGAATTTGATCGAATAGTCTGCCAGAGTAAAGCGACTTTACGAAATCTCTTTCATGCTTTCGCTCAACTGCGCATTCAGATGAGACTATATAGTCGCCTACGTCAAGCATTCGATACTCAACTTGCAAACCAAAATGTCTTAGTAGTTCTGGAATGCCCGACAGTCTTTCTCTTTCATCAACGACAACACGAAACTTACTAGACATAACCCGTTACTCCAAAAGCAAGACTAGTGCTGAAGTGCACAAAAACATTGTGAATACTTGTCCTTTTTTTATTGTTAAAGTTGGATTAGTGTGGTTAATAATGGGATTTTGATAAAGAGCCAAACATAAACAGCGAAGACTAGCATACTAACCGCAATGGTAATAAGAAGCACATCATAACGTCTCAACTTCAGCACATATAAGTTGGTTCTTTTCTTGCTTGCGCCCCAAGCACGAGACTCCATCGCTTCTGCAAGTTCCAAACTACGCCTAATAGCACTTACAATTAGCGGAATAAGAATCGGAATATAATTCCTAATTCTCTTAAGAAAGTTTCCTTTTTCCAGTTCCAGTCCTCTTGACTTTTGAGCATCCATAATCGTTAGCGCTTCTTCAGCCAAAACAGGAACAAAACGCACAGCAGTCGTAAAAGCGAAGCAGAATTCATAGGGAACATGACTCTGCTCCAAAGCCAATCCCAAAAGGTCGGGAGAAGTAGTTAAGAAAAACATGGAAAAAGACTCAATCAAAACTATGAAGCGGAAAGTCATGGCTAAAGAATACTCTATGAGAGATGCTGAAGGTGGAAAACGTGGATACTCAGTGTAGAAATAGTTGAAACCAAAATTAAATACGAAAATGAGAGACGCCAAAAACGAGGCTCCCTTCATAGAGCGTATCCATTCTCGCTGAACACCAGCAACCAGTACAAAGGGTATCTGAATAAGAAACAATATAACAAGCGGCAATAACTGATAAAACATGACCGCTATCACAAACAAAATACAAACATAGAAAAATTTAGCCCGCGGATCCAACCTATGAATCGGCGATGAAACACGCCTAAATTTCAAACCATCAAAAACGCTCATGAATGCACCTCGAGAAAGTCAAGCAGAATCTTCCTAGCCTCGTAAACATCGATTACATTGGTTGGTAACCCAAAGTCAGTAAGTTGCATGAAAATTTGAGATATCTGTGGCGGCACAATGGAAGCCTTTGTAACAAGGTTTTCATCGGTAAGAATTTTATCGGCGTTTCCATCCGCCACAATTTTTCCTTCAGACATCAAAATTACGCGAGGATTACATTCAGCAACAAACTCAACATCATGAGTAACAATCACAACAGTTTTCTTCTGCTCCCTCAACTGAATAATAAACTGACGCAGTTTCTCCTTCTGCTGATGGTCTTGACCAATGGTTGGCTCATCAAGAATAACAATCTTGGGATCCCAAGCAAGAACAGAGGCTAATGCAACTCTTTTTCTCTCTCCACCACTAAGCATGAAAGGAGAAGTCTGACGATACTGAGTCAAGCCCAAAAGGTTAAGCGCCCATGTTACTCGCCTCGAAATGACATCCTTCTCAAAGCCAAAGTTTCGAAGGGCAAAGGCAACTTCTTCCTCAACAGTTTCGCAGAAAAGTTGATGATCAGGATTCTGAAAAACAAAGCCGACACTTCTGGCAAGCTTTGCTATACTGACATCTCGAGTATTTACATTATCAACTAAAACGTCGCCTTTTGTGGGTCTTAGTAAACCGTTAAAATGTTTGACTAGGGTTGTTTTGCCTGCACCATTTTGCCCCATAACTGCCACAAAATCTCCATTACTGATGGTGAGTGTGACCACCCTCAAGGCTTCGACGCCCGTTGGATACTTGAAATACACGTCTTTAGCTTCTATCACGTGTTAAAACCTCCCGCAAGAGTTGAGCCGCCTCTTCTGAATTAACGGGAACTTTGCTAAGGCGTGTTCCATCGTCTTTCAGAATTTGATAAAGTCTCGTTGCTTTTGGAATGCCAACGCCAATTAATCGTGCCTCTTCAGAGTTGAAGACTTTGCGAGGTTCACCATCTAAAACGACTTTGCCCTCATTCATTACTATTACGTGATTGGCATATTTTGAAGCCAAATCCAACCTATGTTCGACTAAGACAACAGTGATTCTCAGTTTCTTGTTCAACTCGTTAATCACTTCAAAGATTTTTAGTGCGCCGAGTGGATCAAGAAAAGATGTTGGTTCGTCAAGCACCATTACTTCTGGCTGCATCGCAAGCACAGACGCGATGGCAACACGTTGCTGTTGACCCCCAGAAAGCTCATGCGGTGCTCTCTCACGAAGGCTTTCTATGCCGGCTGTTTGAAGAGCCCAGTCAACTCTCTTTCGCATTTCGTCTCTTGGCATTCCAAAGTTTTCAAGTCCAAAGGCTACGTCTTTTTCGACAGATAGTGCGAATAATTGGTTTTCTGGGTTTTGAAAAACGAAGCCAACATGCTTAGCGAGTTCGTGAATTTTGCAGTCGGCTACTTTGAGGTTTGCTACGGTTAGGTTGCCTTCAAGTTTTCCGCTGTAGAAATATGGGATAAGCCCATTGAAGCATCGGCATAGTGTTGTTTTTCCGCAGCCACTTGGACCTGTGAGAATTACAAAGTCTCCTTTTTCAATTGTTATGGAGACATCTTGAATAGACTGCTTCGTTGCGCCTGGGTAAGTGTAAGTTAGATTTTTTGCTTCAATGAGAGCCAAACTTCAGCCTCTTCCATCGGTCAGCGATTTCAGTTGGGAGTAGCGATTTATGAGTGGCTACTCTAAAACGTTACTACCCATTTTTGATTTAGCACTCTTTATGTTGATTGAAGTAATAATGAAGATTAGAGGCAACTTAGCTAGTTTGGTAACCTTTTTTCGTGATGCTTTCCTTAAAAAGTCTTGCGCAACGTTTTAGGCTGGCTTCCAAGTCTCCAACTCCGTTTACACCAGCTGAAAGTGAATGTCCGCCTCCCATGCCTTTAAGATATTCACCCAACGGATTGGCTATGTCACGTCCCAAATGTATTCCAGTTTCCTTATAAAACTCCTTACATGCCCTAAGGCTGATTTGAATCTTTTCTCCCCTCTGCCCAGCAACTACAGCTACATGAGCGCCTAACCCAATTAAAGCCCGTGCCCCAGATGCCTGATACGCACTTACATGAGAGAAGGCGAGTAGCCAATCATTAACCTTCATCAGTCTCACTCGCCTACAAGCCTTCAACCGCGCTATACGTTCTGACTGATCCATAGGCAAGGCAAGCAGCGAAAGAGTTTCCTCGGCTTTTACTCCTGCGTCGATGAGATCAGCAACAATCTTTAATGTGCTCGATTTTGCGAGGACAAAATGCCTAGTATCAAACGCTATACCAAGAAAAACAGCTTTAGCTTCGATTTCTGATAGGGTAAATCCAGATTCCTTAAAGAATTTATAAACAATTTCACAGGCAGAAGAAGCCTCTTCATCAGATATACATAACGCTGCAAGACGCTCCGTTTCCGGATGACTTGCATGATGATCAATCACAACAAGGGGAGCATTCACAGCCTTAACAAGTTCTCCCCACTCAGCCAATTGTTGAATAGTGTTTGTATCAAGTAATGCAATGACATCTGCTTCGTCAATGCGTGGCTGGGTTGTCAATGTCAAGGGTAAAGAAGTAAGTAGAAATTTGGAAAGTCGACTTGGTCCCTGAGCTGCTGCAATTTCAACTTTCAGTTCTGGTTTTAGGCGTTGAAGAAACTTTGAGAAAGCGAATGCAGCGCATATTGCATCTGGGTCTGCATTTTGATGGCACAATAAAACTATCAGTTTAGCATTTGTTTTATCTAAGAGCGAAATTACCCCTTCGATTTGCATGCAATATCCCTCAAGTATTCTTCGATTGCACTGAACGCCTTTTGTTTGGCTTCATCAACTAGTCCTTTAACATCATAGTCCTTCATTAGAGGCGACAGGACGATTTCAATTTCAACGTTTACCGTGATTGGTTTGGTTCCTTCAACATCGATAGTTATGTCCAGCGAAGAGACTCTATGTTTTGATATCTTTGACGAAATGTAGTCTCTTGCTGCTTTTTCTCCAATTTCGCATAATTCTTCCACTTGCTTAAAGGTAAGTTCTGGTATCCCTATTTCTTCCAAAAATTTTTTCACCTAAGAAGACGGAGGCGACAATGGTCGCAAGTCTTGTTGAAGTTTAGTTTGTAAATCTTTCACTTGACTGCGCAAACGCTCTTCCTGCTTTCCAAGAACGTCGACTCTCGTTTTAAGGAGTTCTTTTCGCTCATTGAGTTCATTTGTCGCATTTGCTTTCTCAGACTTTACAAGAAGCGAGCCGATAGACTTGTAAATCACTGTAGCGTCTGTTAGTTTTTCTAATTCACTTAATGCTTGCTCCACCTCGGTAAGTTCAAGTTCGAGCTGCTGCTTCTGCGTTAAGACCGTCTGCAATGTTTGTTGAAGCTGCTGAAGCCTAAGCAACCTTTGCTGAACTTGCGGTGGAAGCCTTGAAAGCTCGTCACTCATTTCAAATCCCTTTCTTGTAGCCTCAATTACGGACAAACCATCTAATTAAGGTGTTTCCCACAGAAAAAAGACATAATCATTTTTTGTTCAGTTCTTCTATGGCGAGGAGTGAATCGTTTATGAGCATGATCCATCGTAGGTAAGAGTTTATCGAGGCTCTTAGAGCAGACGTATCTTCTGCCTCAAAATTCAGTATTAAACTCTTCTGTTTGCTAGTAACTTTAACCTTAGAACGTCTTGTGGATGGATGCATTTTAGTTTCAGGTTTCAAAGCCTTCAAAACCATTTCCAAACGCTTCTTAGACGGAAAATGCAGAGTAATCTCTGTAGAGGCTTTCATTTTCACTCATCCCAGATAACTCTTGAAACATTTATGCGAGGTCCAATCTCAATCGATGAAGGAAGAAGAACAAAAGTGATTTGAAACCTATCCGAAGTAGTACTTGAAATGCGCATGACTGCAGCAAAATTTGAAACTATGTCTTTGCCCACAAATACTGGGAGGTTAAAGAAATCTCCAAGCGACTGCACCAATCTTTTGACTGTCAAGGAGTTTTTAGAAGGCATCAGCATAGCGAGTGATTTGATAGGCTTAGTTCTTGCTTCAAATTCTCTTCGAAGCCGTGCACTTGCAATATTAATTAATGGAGGAAAAGGAGTTAAGCCGGAAATACTTGTTCGAAAGAATCGAATATTTGCAAATCCGTCTTTCCAGCGATCAATAATAACAATGTGGTCTGCATGAAGTTCAAGCGCTTTTTCTGCGACTCCGTCGAGGCTTAGTTTGCCACGGTTAACACGAATAACATTTGGTATAGAGTGTGCAATGTCATTGCAAAGGGTTCTTATCTTGTCTGTTGGTTCTCGCGACGTAGTTACCAATACATTTTTCCTAGTAAACATTGTTTTCAATGTATTCCTTATTTCTCTAAAAATAGTTTCCTCTGACATATAAAGAACAGTTTATTAAAACCCGAATGGTAGCAGTCTAAGGTTTGATATAAAAATTAGCGCCATTGAAATTATGAAGAAATACACTGCAAGACGATAAGTTAATTCTCTACTCCAAAAACCAACCTTATTTAGAGTCGCAAACGTCACCGTCAATATGATGAAGAATAAATTTATGAAATCAATGTACCACCAAAAATTAAACGGAACATAAGAGCGATATGGGAAATAATAGATAACTGCTTCCAAAGCAAAAAATAATATCAAAGAAATTATTAGAATCCATTTTGCGTTTTGTTCTTCTGCCATTCAAAGCACCTTACGTCACTTGAACACTCTCAAATGATAGACCTCTTAAAAGAGTTTACGATTGTATACTCAATATGAATGATAAATGAAAGATGGGCTACTCTTTTTCCTCTTCTGCAGGAATTTCTGTAGGTGGAACTAAACCTTTTGCTGCTCGCTTTGCTACAACTCCAAGTTTAGTAACTGGAGAGTATGCTCCACCTGTGAAGGTGAAGCTACATTTTCTACATTTCCAGACCCCTACACTTTGTCGCCGAACCGACTCCATGCCACATTGCGGACATTTGTGTGCTTTCTTCACCTCTGAAATCACTTTAACATAGCGTTTCCTAACAGTAGAACCGTAGCGTGCTCCAAATCCTCTTGTCGGACCTACTTTCTTTGTTCGGCGTCCCATCAGCTTTTCATCACTATTTTTCGTAGTTCTTCAGATTTTTCTTTAGCTATTTTTGCGGCTTCCAGAATTTGCTCTTTAGAAAAGTAGCCATATCCACCTTTTTGTACTGCGCAAACTTTGCCGTCTTTATCCATAGTCATTGTGATACGTGCGTCCATGACTTGTTCTTCTTCCAGCCAAGGGTCGACTACTATTTTGTCATTTATTTTGGCAAACGTAACTGCTATTGGATGGTTCACTACTGGAAGCTGAGTGTAACCTGGTTCCACTTGAATTTCGTCATTCTTCACTTCATAGTTGAACATTTTAGTATTCAATAAAGCCGCCAAAGCCGCCATAGCAGAAGCATCTATTAGATTTCCGTCATGATTAAGAACATAAACGTCAACGAAAACAACAAAGACTTTTTTCTGCGGCTTTACACAAAGCTTTTCCGTTGCGATTGCCTTGGATTCTCTAATTCCTCTGTCAACGATTCTTGCAAGTTCTATTGAATTTTCATCTGGCGGTCCTGGCTCAAACGTGGGTGACGCTAACGGCACCAGTTCCGCGTTTACAGTTAGAACACCTTCGTTTGGGACATCTGGAAAAGGCTCACCTGTTTCAAGCTTAACTCCAACCATGACTTCAGTTTTGCCTAAACGTATACGAGCAGACCCTTCAGCTCGTTCAATAACTCCTACTTCAAGCTGAATATTTCTGTACTCATTTAATCCTCTTTCATCTAACCTTTTTCCATGCGAAATTAGCTCTGCAATTCTCTTTTGTCTCACACGTACAACCATAGCTGGTATAGTCATTCTTCTACTGCCTCCTTTACAACATATTTTGCCTTCAACGCTTCCTTCTGAAGTGCGTAGACATGCTTGCAACCTTCCACTGCCATGTTGACTGCTTGCTCAAACTCATCTGAAGTTAGTTTTCCATCCATTTGAAGCAATGTTATAGCATTGAAATTGGGCATGAAAGCTAGAGGCATATCTGCTTCACCTGCCTTGTCTTCTGTGTCAGTTAAATCAAGCACTAAATGGCCTTCTACTTTTCCTGCTGCACAAGCTGAAACCAAGTCTCGCATTGGAATTCCAGCATCTGCCAGAGCAAGAGAGGCAACTGTGATGCCTGCGCATCTAGTTCCGCCATCGGCCTGCAGGACTTCTATGAAGACATCTATAGATGTCCGCGGATAATATTCAGCAAAGATGGACGGTTCTAAGGCTTCTCGAATTACTTTTGAAAGTTCTATTTCTCTTCTTGATGGTGCAGGTGACTTTCTTTCCTGTACTGAGAATGGCGCCATATGGTAGCGGCAATGAAGCAATGCTCTATCAGGCAGTGCTAAATGTTTTGGATGCAACTCCTTTGGGCCATATACTGCTGCTAGGATTTTGTTTTTTCCTTGTTCAATGTATGCGGAGCCATCGGCGTTTGCAAGAACGCCAACTTCGAGTTTTACGGGTCTTAACTCGTTTAGTTTTCTTCCATCTACTCTAACATCATTTTTATTGATTAATTTTTCAGATGACTTTTTAGACATGTTTTATTCCTCCTTTTTTCTTCTAATCATTTCCCTTATTCGGTCTGTTAAGCCACTTGTGTGGGCTTCTTCTTCGATTTTGCGAATAGCCATTATTGCGATTCTTTCGTCTTCAGGAGTTTTGCCGTTAATGAGAATCAATCCGTTCTGGCCGATAGAGATTTGGCATCCTGTTTCATCTTTTATCATGTTTACCATTGAGCCTTTTCTGCCTATAACACGGGGTATTTTTGTAGGTGTGATTTCTATTATTTGTCCTCGTGAGATTTTTCCAAGACCGGGCTCTCGAACGGTTAGTAGTGGGTCGCATGTTCTGTCGTATGAAACTATTTTGGCTATGATTAGTTCATTTACATCGAAGATTGAAGGTAATTCGTCTTTTCTTGGTTTGAAAGGTCGGTCGAGAACTTCTGATGCCCGAAGTGTGGCAAGATAAGGAGCGTTAATATCTACTGTCCAACTGCTCAAGCTTACTTCAACGACTTTTCCTATAACCGTGTCTCCCACGGATGGAATGTAGAATGACTTTAAGGCGACAACGTAGATTTTTCGATTTTCATAGTCGACAAGTCCGATGCGGGTGGCATAAATTTTGTCACCTTCCTTGTATGTGTTGTCACCTGTGATGTAGTCTCCTTCGGCGAGTAAATCGCCTGGCAGTACGAGTTGTCTTTTTTCATAATATGTTGACAAATTTATCACTTCTTAACCGTTTATTATACCATTTTTGCTTCGGCGTTGCCTTTGGTCATTTCTCCAAGTTTTTCTAGGAGAGGTCCGTAGAGTCCGCCGGGTATTTCTATGGTTGCGGTCCATGAGCCGTCTGGTCGCCATTCTTCGTGTTTTATTGTGCCGAAGCCTTTGACTGTTCCGTAGACTTTGCTTGCGTATTCTGGGGGTATTCGAACTTGTACGGAAACTTGTTCTATTTTGAGTGGTAGTATTGGTCTCAGAAGTTTTATTACTTCTTTTGCTTGTTCTTCAACTTCTTTGAATGGGTCTATTGAGTAATGTATCTCCCCCATTGCTTGTTCTATGCGTAATGGTGGATGTGGAAGGTTTGTTCTTGGGTCGATGGCTTGTCTTGATATAAATGCGATAATTTGTTTTCTTTTCTCTTCGGTAAGCTGTTTTCGTTGTTCAGTTGTTAGTTGAAGTTCGCCTTTTTTTAGAATTGTGTCGGCTATTTTGAGGGTGTCTGTTGTTCCAAAGGCTTTTTTTAGTTTGTCTTCTGCTGCTCTTGAGCCTTTGCTTGCGTCTGTGTAGATTGTGTCAGTGACTAGGACTTCGGTGATTGATGAGGTTTTGCCGAGTCTGTAGGAGAAGGCTGGTTGAGGTTTAACCAAGATTTCGAAGTGGTCGCTGTCTCTGGTTATGCGGGCTATTGTGAAGCGGTCGCTCATTTGTCTTCACGGCTCTCTAAACCCCTTTCGGTAAGTCTCAATTTCTTGGTCGGATAATATTCTAAGCTTCTTTGTCGTGGTTGGAATGACTGCAATTTTAACTCTTGGCTGTTCTCCTCTTGACTCGAAGGATTTGAGGAGACACTTCATTGCTAGTTTTATTGCGTCATCTAGGGTCATGTCTTCTTTGTAGTCGTCTTTTAGGATGTTTTCAACTGTTTCGCGGCCTATTCCTACTGAAGTCGCCTTATAACCCCTATATGAGCCGCTTGGGTGAGTTCCAAATATTCTATTACCTGTTTTGTCTACTCCGCCAAATATGATTGAGACTCCGAAGGGTCTTACTCCTGCATGTTGTGTGTATAGTTGCTTTATGTCTCCGACGCGTTTTGTAACCGTTTCCACATCTATTGGTTCATCATACATTAACCGATTACTTTGTGCGTAAATTCTAGCTTGGTCCAATAGTATGCGGGCGTCGGATGACAAGCCTACTACGGCTGCTCCAAGATGTTCATCTACTTCAAATAGTTTTAATGTGAAGTCTGGGTCTTGGAGTTTTGTTTCCAATTTTTCTTCTGCGCCTAATACAACGCCTTCTGAGCATGCGACACCGATTATTGTTGCTCCCCTGTTAACGGTTTCTAATGCATATTCAACTTGGAATAGTCTTCCGTCTGGTGAGAATACGGTGATTGCTCGGTCGTAGGCGCCTGGCGCAGCAAATACTGACATGGTTTTTATCACCTCACGTTTCATAGCGTGGTTTTGCCTTTTCAAGTGTGAAAGCTTAACTAAAAACCTTTTCGTATCTACAATTCATTCTGACTCATTGGTTGATGGTGGTGAAAAGCTTGAGTCTAGCAAAAGTCTATCGATCCCCCTTATATATAGATGGCTAATAGGTTGTTTTAGAGTTTGATGTTTGCTTTTCGTATCCTAATGCGCTTCAGACAAGTAGATATTTATTGGAGAATGTGTAACTAACTCCAATGGTGAATCATCCAACGTTTCTTAGGCTTTAGAAGTCATACAGTTAAAACACTAAATGTTAACTCTTCGCAAAGATTTAATAAACCAAGCATCTAACGAAAATAACACGAGAGGAAGGCTTCATGAGCGCAAAAATATTCAAGAAAATCTTAGTTCCCATAGATGGGTCAACTTCTTCAATTAATGCAGAAGAATTAGCAGCTCTTATGGCTAAAAAGTTAGGTTCCGAAGTGACTGTTATTCACGTAATTGCCCATGAATTCAAGAGTCCTAAACTGCAGAGGTTCACTCCAGAAACACCCGAGTTTGTTCATGGTGGCGCTCGTCCGCAAGCCATATCCTGGGTACATGTTCATCCACCGCCTTCCATTAGTATACCAGAAACAACTCTCAATGAAATCTCAAATTGGTACATCCAAAGAGGAAAAGAAATAATCACTGAAGCTCAAGCCTTATTCAAAAAGAAGGGCATATCTATAGATCAAAAACTCATAGAGTATGCTGACCCCGCTGAAACAATCATAGGAGAAGCCCGAGAAGAAAATTATGCTTTAATAATCATAGGACAAAGTGAGGAAGAAAAACAAGAGCCGCACTTGGGAAGTGTAGCGAAAAAAATTCTATATTATGCCGCAACACCAGTTTTGGTTGCTAGGAACAAGGGACGAATATCAAAAATATTAGCTCCAATTGATGGTTCCGCAAATGCAGAAAAGGCACTTCAATACGCAGTCTACTTGGCTGAAAAAACCGGTGCTGCAATGACTTTGCTCTACGTTCAAGAGTCTGGTCTCTTCAAATTAAGACCTGAAGTGACCAGAGACATTGGAAACAGCATCCTTTCTAATGCTGCTGAACGAATCAAAAGAATAAAACTAGACCAAAAACTAGAATCAGGTGATCCGGCTAAAGTGATCGCCCAAACCGCCAACAAAGGAAACTATGACTTAATCGTCATGGGAAGTAGAGGTCTTGGTGTTGTGGAACGGTTTCTGTTGGGCAGTGTAAGTGATCATGTCGCCCACTATGCAGACCGTTCCGTTCTCATAATAAAATAGGAATCCGAAACTTTCATGCGTTAATTATCAGTTAATATGGGCGCCTAGAAACGCGAACTACTCAGATTGCATTAGTCTAATAGATTTAGCAGAGAGCCTTTAAGAAAGAAAATTTTAGTAACCTGCACCATGAAGAAATTGTAGAGGCGATAATTATGCCTTATATTCAAGTGCATTTGGTTGAGGGAAGAACCCAAGAGCAAAGAGAAAAACTAGCCAAAGCAATAACAGACGCCACAGCAGAGATACTAAAAGTCAGAAAAGAAGACGTCTGGATAGAATTCACCGATATGCCAAAAACACACTTCGCAACAGGCGGGATCCTAAGAAGTAGCAAAAAATAAACTCGCGTCCCTCTTTTTTTCTATTTTTGAAAAGCCTTATTTTCCTCTGTCAAACTATTTGGTTACTCTTTCGCCGCAAGAAGAGATGAGCCATGTTTGGTTATATGGGCAAAATCCTCCACGTCAACCTATCAAAAAGAAAATTGAAAACAGTCAACTTATCACCTCGTCTGGCTAAGTTATTTATAGGTGGGAAAGGATTAGGCACCAAACTTCTCTACGACATGGTTCCGCCAAAAACTGACCCATATTCGCCAGAAAACATTGTTGTATTCGCCACGGGTCCGTTTGTTGGCACGCCAGTTCCTTTAGGCTGTCGCTACACCATAGTTACCAAGTCGCCTTTAACAAACATTTATTTAGACACTAACAGCGGAGGATTTTTTGGTCCATACCTTCGTTTTGCAGGCTACGACCTAATCGTAATAAGCGGAAAAGCAGACAAACCCAGTTTCATATACGTAAACGATGGAACACCAAAACTTCTAAACGCTGAGCATTTATGGGGCAAAACAACACACGAAACAGAAAACATCATCCACAAAGACCTGGGCAAAAAAGCCTCAATAGCCTCTATCGGGCAAGGGGGCGAGAATTTAGTCCGCTATGCATGCGTCACAAACGACACCCACAGAAATGCTGGACGAGGAGGTTCAGGCGCAGTTCTAGGCTCAAAAAGGCTAAAAGCCATAGTAGTCCACGGCACAAAACAAGTCCCCATAGCCAAACCAGAAAAACTTCGCAAAGCAACAGTTGAAATCTACAAGAAAAACCGAATAGATCGACTAGGCACACCAGGCGTACTGCAAGACGCGCAAGACACTTCTTCGTTGCCTACAAGAAACTTTCAACAAGGCTGGTATGAAGAAACAAATAAAATTAATGGCAAAACCATGCGCAGAAAAATAGTCGTGCGAGATGTGCCATGCTTCAACTGCACAAGAGCATGTGGCAAACTCTCCGTCATAAAGTCTGGACCATGGAAAGGCGCAACACTTGTGGGTCCAGAATACGAAACCTTAGGCATGATAGGCTCAAACTGTGGAATAAGCGACTTGGGCGCAATCGCATACGCCAATCTTCTATGTGACCAGCTTGGATTAGACACAATTTCAACAGGCGTAGTTATAGGATTCGTAATGGAATGCTATGAAAAGGGTATACTAACAGCCAAAGAATTAGACGGACTAAAGCCAACTTTCGGAAACGCGGAAGCAATGATGCCCCTAATAAGAAAAATAGCCTACCGAGAGGGAATAGGCAACCTGCTCGCAGAAGGAGTTAAGCGAGCTTCAGGAAAAATTGGAAAAGGCTCTGAACAGTTTGCAGTTCATGTGAAAGGTGCAGAACTACCTGCATGGGAAGCCAGAGGGGTAAGGGGCAGAGGCCTAATGTATGCACTCTGCGAAGGCGGAGGCTTCCACACGAAAGGCTGGGTTAGCGGCTCAGAACCGCCAAAAACGTCAGCATTGCGTAAAGTGAAAAAATTCATCCTATCACAGAATAAGGCAGATTTCCGCGACTCAAACGGTTTATGCATGTTCCTCGAAATCGAATGGGAAGAAGTAGCAAATCTACTCAATCTAGTAACTGGGTGGAAACTAACTCCAGACGATTATCTGAAAACTGGTGAAAGAATCCATACGCTTACAAGAGCATTCAACGTAAGAGAAGGGTTCAGCCGCAAGGATGACAAGTTGCCGCCAAGACAGATGAATGAGCCAACACCAAAGGGAAAGGCAAAGGGCTGCAAAGCCTTCATCTCCAGAGAAGATTTTGAAAAATGCTTAGACAAATACTACCGTCTCAGAAAATGGGGCAAAGAAGGAAAACCGACTTACAAGACATTACTCAAACTTGGGCTTAAAGAAACAGCTAAAGACCTGAAGAAGCGAAAAATCATAGCCTAATTCCCTGAAGACAACGTTTACACTTCATTTTTACTACGATTTCAGCTGTTGTCTGTGTCCTCATAGTACTTTTCTTTGTACATAAACCAAAGGAAAGAGAAATCTAGAAACATGCTTAAATCACTATCAAAGCGATATAAAGAATAATTTAAGGCGATGAAAAATGAACTATGAAGAAGTGTGGAATGTTCTTGCAGATTTGATTACTGAACTTCGAAATAAAGGACAAATCATTCCAGCAAATGTTATGAATGATCTGCGTTCAGCCAAAACAATGATACAGGTTTTCAAGGCTGATACCACACACATCGAAAATATTCCAAGAATCGAAATTTATCTAGAAAACGTAGAGGCTCAGCTAATTTCCATGGCACAAGATAAGGCTGGATCAAAATTTGTAGCAAAGTGGATGGAAAGACTTGAAGAAGCTAGAAGAAAAGTTTCTGAGGAGAAAGAAAAGTCTGTAAGGTTTGTTCCAGGACTTCCTAGAGACAAGCATTGGGTGCGAGTTCAAATTTCAGAAGAGACTCCTCAAAAAGAAATTGAGAAACTGGCTAATGAAAACAATCTGTCACACAAAATACAAAAGGACGGATATATGCTCGTTTATGGCGATGACGAAAATGTAAAGGCGTTTGTTAAAAAAATGGCTGAAAAGTTTCGCGGCGCAAGAAGATAACGAAAACTTTGAGTTCTTTTCATACAAAACAGTTAAAACAGCTTGATTTTATTTATAGAATAGTGTTATAGAGGAATCTTAGCTAACTTGATGAATCAAAAAGGGAGGAGGCGGCTTCACAACGCCATTCATAAAGAAAGTTGAGTTAAAAGACTTTAAGATGTTTGGAGGTCCAAAGACCACTCACATTATCTTAGATAAGGGCTTCACAGTTTTTACTGGTCCAAATGGAAGTGGAAA
>Ga0315312_1001823_pt1 | contig 15703 bp, 14 predicted proteins | sample TDP7_MG_FD_203629 | JGI IMG/M metagenome (GOLD analysis project Ga0315312, IMG submission 203629) | Freshwater sediment microbial communities from Lake Towuti, South Sulawesi, Indonesia - TDP7 | ecosystem: Environmental > Aquatic > Freshwater > Lake > Sediment | place: Indonesia: South Sulawesi... | reverse complement strand
CTTTGTATTGGCTTCTGTGGGCCTCGTCGGCGATTATGATGATGTTTTTTCTGTCGGTTAGAAATGGGTATTCTTCGGCTTTCTTTTTTCCGAATTTTTGAATCGTGGCAAAGATTATCCCGCCAGCAGTGGTTTTGATTGTTTGTTGCAGGTCTTTGATGCTTGTTGCTTGTTTAACTATTGGTAATGATGCGAAAACTCCGTAGAGTTGTTCATCTAGGTTGTTTCTGTCTGTTATGAAAAGTAAGATGGGGTTTTCTAATTCCCTCACCTTTAGTACTTTTCTGGCATAGAACATCATTGTTAAGGATTTTCCTGTGCCTTGTGTGTGCCATACAACGCCGATTCTTCTGTCTTCGGGAGTTTTTCCCTCTAGAACTGCTTTCTTGGTTGCTTCGACGGCTTTTCTTGCCGCGTAGAATTGATTGAACATTGCAATTTTGTATGTGACGCTTTCGCCAACGGTTTCGTAGAGTATGAAGTCTTGTAGATATTCCATTAGGTGCTCTTTTCTGAATAGTCCTTTTAACAGAACTTCTAGCGAAGTCATATGTTGGCCTGTTGGTTTGTAAATGTAGTGATAGTGTTTTTCTTGGGTTTCTTTTGCTTCTAGGTCGTTGTCGTCGAATATTCCTTCCCACATAAAGAATTTGTCCCAGTCGCTTGTTTTGGCTCCATGTTTTGTTTCGAGTCCGTCGCTTACTGCGAGAATTTGTGGGTAGACGTAGAACTGTGGGATGTCGTTCATTTTGGTTTTGTGGTCGTAGTAGGCGTCTTTTGCGATTTGGTCTGCATTGAAATTCTTGAATTCAAAAGCAGCTATTGGCAGGCCATTTATGAAGATTACGAGGTCGGGTCTTCTGTGCATTCCGTTCTGGTATTGATATTCGACTGTGAATTGGTTTGCGGCCAGAAATTCGTTGTTTACCAAGTTTTCAAAGTCTATGAGTTTTACAATTTTTGTTCTTTCTTCCTGTTTTTCCTTAGTTGTTATTTTTACTCCGTTCACTAGCATGTCATAGAAAATTTTGCTCTTCATCAGAAAATCTGGGTGTTCTATGTCGGCGATTTTTTTGTGAACTTCTTGTAGTTGTGTTTGTGTGAGCCATGGGTTGAGTTTTTTAATTGTTTCAATGAACCTCTTCTTTAGAATAGCATGTCGGTAAGAGTCTCTCTCTTCGTTCTCTGGAGAAAGTTCGTAACCGCTAACATATGAGTAACCGAGTTCTTTTAGCCAGTTTGTGGCTGATTGTTCTACCATGTAATCTTCTGTAAGCTCTGCCACCTAGGTTTCCTCCGCCCTCAACTTTCCAAAAATGAGTAATGGTAAAAGCGCATCTCTAGTATTCCTTAGAATAGCGATTTGCTTCTGATTCAGGATAATTTTCTGGAAAAAAGGTTCTACTATTTGATTGAATTTTTCAAGGGTTGGCTGGGGTGGAATCAATAAGGGAAAGGTTTCTAGTTCCTGTGCAGTTATCGCATCGAACGTTGTTCCTCTTTCTGAGGCTTTTAAAGACTCACCGTTTACTCTTAGATACAGATAGATAAAAACCCAATGTCTAGACCTTAATGATGCAAGACCCCTTCCTATAATATATTCATCATCTGCTATGTTCAATTCCCCAACGGGAGCCCTAACTGTCACCAAAATGTCATTAGGTTTCGCTAACTTAACAATCTGGGAACAGTAAACGCTAGTGTTTGGAACATACCTACCGAACTGACCTTTACCTTGAATGAAAGGTAGGCCTTCTCCTTGTTCATTATAGTGTTTTGATGAGGGGGATTGCCCCATGATGATTTTACATATGTTGCTTAACTTTCCAACAGTAAATCCTCCTGGGATCTCTCCCATCTCGCTATTGACAAATTCACTATCTTTAAAAGGCTCAAAATCAACAAACCAACTCTTGAAAATAGCAAGCGCCGTCTTCTCCAAAACATCATTTTGCTCTTTTTCATTCTCTATTTTTTCAGATAGAGCGAGATATGTGTCACCTACGAAAACTTGTTCTTCTTTTGGAGGAATAGGGATTTGTAATTGTGAGAACACAGTTTTTTTCAAGTGTGGAACAGTCGTACCGACATTCAGAGAGTCGACCTGATATTTAAAATTCCTAGAGCGCATGTAAGCGAATAGATATTTCCCGTAGATGCGGGTCTCATTGGGTCTTATCGCCACCATATCTTGAGCCATGCAAAAATCAACCGGCTCCGGAACTAGGCATACTACTCCTGGAGTTCCTTTGTTTACAATTATTATGTCTCCAGGTTTTGGATGGTCCGTAAACCAAGTTTTATACGTTTCCTCCGACACGTAACGTACTTTTTCTTTTTTTGGATACAGTCCATCTTCCACTATGCAATTCGTTGCAATTAAGACGAATCCGCTTTCACTTGTCGGAGGTGTTGCTCCCCTATTATCAACTACATGAGAAATTAATTCAGTTAATGGTGCCAACTCCCAATCTTTTGGTATCTCCCCGATCTTTGTCGGTTTAAATTCAGTCTCCCACGTAAACCTCAGCATTTTTACACCTTAAACCCCAAAGCATTGAGCAATTCTTTGAGTCTCTGGGTTAACTCTTCGTCCTGCGAAAACAGTTCCGATAATTCTTCTGAGTAAACTTTCATTCTTTCTTCAAAAGGCGTTTCATCTTCATCTGCTTTAATTCCAACGTATCGGCCGGGAATGAGGACATAATCGTTCTCATCGATTTCTGTGATTGTAGCGACTTTAGCAAAGCCAATTTCACTTACCTTATCATTCGGCTCTCCTGCTTCGAACATCCGGAATTTTTCAACAATCTTTGCTACATGATTTTCAGAGAAAATGACTTGTCTTCTTGAGACCTGCGTGAACATTTCCTTAGCATAAATGAATAATGTCTTCTGCTTCATATGTGCTGGTTTTGACTTTCGTAGGAACCAGAGTGAAACGGGCAAGCTAACATTATAGAAGAGCTTTGAAGGGCAAGCGACTATGCCCCAAACCAAGTCATCTTCGACTACCTTCTTTCTGATCTCTCCTTCAACGCCTGCTCCTGAGAGGGCGCCATTTGCCATTACATATCCTGCCTTACCGTCTGACGCTAAATGGTAGATGTAGTGTTGAATCCAGGTAAAATTTGCATTGTTCTCAGGCGGTACTCCATACTTGAATCTCGGATCATCATAAGTAACTCTATCAGCTCCCCAACCACTATCATTGAAAGGGGGGTTGGAAACAACATACTCAGCTTTCAGATCAAAGAATTTGTCATCATGATAAGAATCACCAAGCCTCAAATCTCCTTCAGCACCTCTCAAAGCCAGATTCATCTTACATATCTTCCAAGGCATAGGCTTCGAGTCTTGCCCATAAATCGTAAGCGTGTTCTTGTCTAAACCTTCTCTTTCCATTTTCTCCAAAGCCGAGACGAAGAACCCACCGCTCCCACACGCAGGGTCAAATATCCTTCCAGTCTTCACGTCTAAAACATCAACTATCAACCGCGTTAAGGACCTTGGAGTATAAAACTCGCCACCTTTTTTCCCTTCTGCTGCAGCAAATTTACCTAAGAAATACTCGTAAATTCGCCCGAAGATGTCTTTGGCTTTGTGTCCAAGTTCAAACTGAATTGAGGAGAAAAGATTTATGAGGTATGTAAGGTCTAGTGCATCAAGGTTTATGCCCGTGTAATTTTTTGGTATGGCATCCTTCAGCTGCTTTGGATACTCTTCTTCCAGGATTTCAACCGCTTTATCGAGAATCTCTCCGATATTTGGTTGTGTCGCGTTCTTGACGAGATAATCCCATCTTGCCTTTTCTGGCACATACAAAATGCCTTGCTTAAGATAGCGGTCTTTATCCTCCAAAGCCTGCTTTCTAAACTCGTCATAAGATATGTACTCCTCGCTGTTAGGATCCGAAAACGCTTTCTCAAGCTCTTTCCTCCTTTCATCAAAAGCAAACGACAAATACCTCAAGAAGATCAATCCAAGAACAACATACTTGTACTCGTGAACCTCAACCTTCTTTCTCAATTTGTCAGCTGCTTTCCAAAGCTTATCCTCAAAATCAATATCTTTCCCTTCGGTGAGCCTTTCCTGAACGACCATAAAGTCACCTATCATAGCTAAATTTTCTATGAACCTTATCAACTTCGGGGCTTATGTTCTTTGCGCATCAGAAGAACATATGCAGCAAAACAGAGCGACTCAAAAAACGTTTAAACTAAAACAACATGAAAAAGAAACAGGAATCAACTATGGTAAAATGCCCTAACTGCAAGAAAGAGGTCGCCAAACCCAAGAAAACATGGACCTATGGAATATTCAAAGTGCAAGCTTACTCATGCGACAACTGCCATACAGACTTCAGAGACTACATCAAAGCAGGAAAACACAGCTTCACCCTAAAACTCAAGAAAGGCAAAGGCTTCGTCAAAGCTTAACAATCAAGAAGCCACCATTTTTTTCCTTTGGTGGCTAATCCCGATCCTAAGCATGTCGCCATGGCAAACATATATGGCTAATCACGCTTGCTTGGATATCTTCTTTATGTCATTTCCAATTTCCTGAAGCATCTTTTCCAAATCAAAAAGAAGAAGTAAGTTATTTGCCTCAGCCTCGCCAGCTCCTTCAATTGAGGGCCCTTTACGTCTTGCTCTCCAAAGTTTTTGAATTGACTTTGGAATGAGGTGCAAGTATTTTGCAAAAAGTCCTTCAACCTTCACTACTTCAGGGGGTGTTAACCAAAACTCTCCTGGCCATTGTGGCTTAAAATCGTTGGATTCGTGCCGCATTCGTGCTTTCATAAGCAGAGGATACAGTGTTCCGTACACATTTTCAAAGAGCTTCTCTTGATCTTCTCTCTTGAAACGTTGTCTCTGGATGAGGTAGGCACTAGCAAATCCGATGGCACCACCGACTATCGCACCCAGCAATGTTGCAAATATGGTAATGTATTCATTCATCCTCGCTATCCAATTCTTTGAGAACGTCTTCGCCGTCTCTCGCTTAAAAGTTGTTCTTATTTGATATACGACAAACTCATCTGCTTATTCTTTTTCTTCGTAGTAGCATAGTCCTGCTGTGACACCTGCTGTTACAGCAAACCATAAATCCGTTAGTCTTGCTTAGAGCAAAAACTAAAAATATTAAGTGTAGAGATTACGGTAATTAAAGGTGAAACTGTTTGGATGTTGCTGAAGCAACTTTTAATGACATCATATCGCCTGCTGGGTTCAATTTATTATTCCAATATGGCAAAGGCTGTATTCTTGGGAATGGAAAGAGTGGGAGGATCTTTGGGAAGACCTGATGAACTTATATGAAAGAGTGCACAGAGGAGACTCGTCTGAACATTTCTTGGGTGCCATTGTACTAAAGACTGTCGAAGAGAGAGTTGGTGAAATGACGAGGCGAGTGCTAATAGCTGACGAGGCGAGTGCTAATAGACGGGCAACAGCGGCTTACGACACTACTTTTAATTTGTGCGTTATTGAGGGATAGAGCGAGAGCTGAAGGCAAAGATGGTCTTGCTAATGAAATTGATGACTTCATCTTGTTTAATAAATATGCCAAGCAGATTGAAGATAGGCCTAAATTACGCCCCACTCAAGCAGACCTTAAGCCTTTTAACCAGATAATCAATGGCGAACTTCATTTACCGTTCGACTACGGTAGTGGATTGTATTTTGCTTATGATTTCTTTAAAGATAAACTAGAAAGTAACAAAGATAAATACGACCCAGAGGGACTGTTAAATACCATAAGGAAGCTGAAGATAGTTACAATTAGACTACACGAAAAAGACAACCCAAACCGTATATTCGAAACGTTGAACTTTAGAGGCAGAGAGTTGGCGCAGTCTGATCTCGTCAGGAATTATTTCATGATGACGATCAAAGATGCAACGCGGGCGGATAAAATTTACAATGATGTCTGGTTTCCGACCCAGCAAAGTCTTGGGTCGAATACATCAGAGCGTATCCAAAATCTTGAAGCATTCCTTCGACACTACATAGTGATGAATGGACATCAGTTTGTCAAGGAAGACAAGGTTTATGCAGAAATGCGAGAGCGGCTAAAGAATTTAAGTGAAGATCAGGTGATTTCAGAGCTAAGGACGATTAACAAGTATTCGCAATACTACGTACGACTATTGTATCCAAGTAAAGAAGAAAACCCACAAATACGCAAAGGGATCGAACGCTTAAACCGACTGAAGATTGGTGTCCATTATCCATTTTTGCTTAAGGTTTATCATGCGTTTGACTCAACAGACTCAAAAATTAGCGAGGACGATTTCTGCAACGTCTTGAAAACTATCGAATCATACATCGTGCGGCGATTCTTCCACGGGTTGCCAACACACTCCCTGAATAGACTTTTCGCTTCTCTTAGCGGGCTACAAGAAGACAATCTTGTAAATTCTCTTCGAAAGGAACTCGCTGGTAAAGAAGCATGGAGAGCTCAGTATTGGCCAAATGATGATGAATTTGAGGAAGACTTTCGAACTGTTCCAATGTACAAAATATCTTCAGAAAGATGCCACTTTATATTAGAAACTCTTGAAGAAAGTTTTGGGCATCCGGAAAGAGTGAAGCTTGAAGAGTTAACAATCGAACATATTATGCCGGAAACGCTTGATCAAGAATGGCAAAAGCACTTAGGAGAGAATTGGGAAACAACACGCGATAAATATCTGCATACCATAGGCAACTTGACTCTCATTGCTGGACCACCAAACTCAGCAATTTCCAATAAGCTATTTCCTGTAAAGAAGAAAGAGTGGTATGCAAATTCCAATGTTGAACTCACCAAAGAAATAACCCAAAAATGGGATAAATGGACTGAAGTTGAAATCCGAGAGAGAGCTGACATTCTGGCAAAAAGGGCCGCTAAAATTTGGGCGCGTCCTAAGTAGCTATTCTTGGTAATAGCTTAGTCCTACATTGATGTCTGTTGTTATGGCGAACCGTATAATGGTTGCCGTTATGTTTCCTTGGCTCATTATGTAAGATAAGCCCCTGAAACTCCGTTGAGAAAGGCTAGGACTGCGGACAGTTTAAGCTTAAACTGGAATACCATTTCACTTGCATTGGTTTTTACTAGGAGTATCTCTGGAGTATGGTCTCTGCCATGACCCGTTCCCACTGTCGAGGCTGAATTTGAGTTCGAGTTCAAATTTGAAGTGCAATTCAAGAAATTGCTTTATTTCTGCCTCGTAAAATAGTTGTTGGTGTTGAATGCTTGCCTATTTTCCAGCAGAGCGTTAGCGCAGTCTTGTATGAGTGGCTTCTGAAGGAACAGAAAAGACGTCATGCTCATAGCATTCAAGATGTCATTCGCCGGATTTTAGAGGAGGCTAGGGCGGAGGCTGAGAAGCATGGCTGCTAGGCTGAAACATGCTGCACAGGCAACCTTTGCTAAGCTTTTCGGGCTTCACTCCGCGCCAACCAAAACCCAGACTGAGATACAGCGGACCTACACGGGTTTGGGCGCCGAGTTCGGTCAACCCATAACGGCTGCCAACATTACTTTTGCTCTGAAGCGTGAACCAGTCGCACACCGCATCGTTTTTGCTGTGGCGCATGATGTTTTCGACAACTGGTTTGAAGTGGAGCCTCTGCAACAGGAAACCGCTGAAACGGAGAAGGTGGATAAGCAGAAGTTCAATGAGTCTGTGCGAAAGGTTCTGTTGTTGCTCAACGCCAAAGACGTATTTACGCAGGTTGCCATTTTCGAGAGAGCCTATGGCTGGTCAATAGTTGTTTTGGGCTACAAGGATAAAGGCGCCACGTTGAAGGCGCCTGTTTTGCAGCCTGAGAAAATCGTTTCGCTGGAAGCTTTCAGTCCGCCGTTGATAACGAGCGTTGAAGTGGACAAGCGCAAAGAAAGCCCTCGGTTTGGCTTGCCATTGTTTTACAAAGTTAAGATAAGTGACACGGAAGAAGTGGAGGTTCATTTTAGCCGTGTGATTCACTTTGCCACCCGCAAGATTGAGCTAGGGTACAAGGGCGTAAGCGTTTTAGAGCCTGTGTGGGATGACTTGACGGTTCTGCGGAACATTCGTTGGGGCATGGGGCAAACCATGTACCGTTATGGTAGCGGCTTTCCCGTGGTCACGGTTAAAGGCGCAACTAAAGAGCAGATTGACGAGTATAAGCGTGAGTGGGGTCCCCTCACAGCCCAAACAAGCATGTGGTGTGATGAAAACACAAGCATCGAGTTCAAGGGGTTGGCTGGCAGAGCCCTAGACCCTGAGCCCTACTACACGCCCATCATGGAGAACATTAGCGCCGGAACAAGCATTCCCATGGCTATTTTGCGAGGCGCCCAAGCTGGGCAGCTGGCTGGAAGCGAAGTGAATGAGCGTGAATATTTCAAGCTGATCAGCGACTGTCAATCTCGCTACGAGCCCGGCATCATGGACCTGATTGACCGATTAATGGAGACCAAGCAGGTCCCAGATGTGCATTACAGGATTAATTGGCTTGGCGGCTTCGAAATCAACCCGAGGGACCAGGCTGCTGCTGAGCTTGACAAGGTTCGCGCGTTGGAAGTTAGAACCAACTGGATGACTGTGAATGAGATTCGAGAGGAGCAGGGTTTAGAGCGGATTCCAGGCGGTGACATAGTCTTAGGCTTAAGCAAGATTCAAGCTGGCGGCTTTTCAAGCTTAAACACAAATGTGCTTAGTAAACGCAAGTGGCAGCTTGAACGCAAATTCGGCAAACCAGTGGACAGGCTGCTGGCTGACAAAATTGGGAAAGGCGAAAGCGTCAACAAAATCTGTCGCGACTTGGGCATAAGCACCCAGACCTATTACGCATGGGTTGAAGAATACGGATTACGGTAGAACACTCTCCATCAAAGCATACAAAATCGAAAAAATGGCAGCTGAATATTTCGTGCTGGTCATTTAGTTTTTGAAGAATGCCTTTCAGATTTTTCCTTAATGGGGATATAGATTAATAGTTCTGGAACAGCAGATGAGCTATTGCTTTCAGTAAAAACATCTGAGGCTGTAACATCAACTATCTGTCGTGTTGAAACAAGACCAGAGGTTTTAAATATTGACTCCGTATTGTGATCCTTTCGCATTTTTCAACTCTCCATTAGAGCCTTTTGACCTAATTAATATGATTACCTTCTCTTTCTTATATTTTATTGTCTTCTACCCATGCCTCACTGAGTATCCTTTCTTGGTAACCTATCACCGGAATTGGAATGCCAGGTTGAGGAAGTTCAACTCTCTTAACTTCTTTAACCGTACGAAAGACATGTGTCAGGTCATCTGACTCCATTATTGCTCTATTAAATTCACTTGTTGTAACATTTGCGGCACCAAGGACGGTTTCTGGGTGATAAGGAACGCTTAGGTTAAGTAATTTGTCATACTCTTGGTACAGTTTTACAATATTTTCTTCTAATTTAGTTGGCACATCTATTATGTTCAATTCGAGAACCTGCTTTGCTTCTTTGCGTCCTATTAGGTAATCATGGGAAAAACGTTCTTTGGTAATGATGCTAACGATTCTTTCGACTTTTGCCTTATCAGCAGTGTGATGGGACAGTAATGTTCGCGCCAGGAATGCTATTTGCTCTCGTGCTCTATTAACAGCTCCAAGAGTCAGCGGATGGACACCTCCAGATAATCGCTCAAAGACTGTTGATAATGACGCATCCTCTTTCAAACCAGCCACTTTTTTTGCAAGATCCAAGTAGCTTATGGCATCCTCTACGTTAACAGGAACTCTCTGAGCAACTCCCGGCTGACCCGGTACTGGGATGGTAGGCCCAAGAGGATGATCAACCGAAGGATCTACAGGGCTTAGTTGCCCCATTTTGGTCATAACTATGTTGTCTGCTCCTAGCGAAATCAACGTTGCGCAACTTAAAGCTTTGAAAGGTATGATAACATTAAAAGAATCACAAAACTCTTTAATTAGGTTCACTAGACCATAGCCAGCCATTGTAATGCCGCCTATGCTATATAGGTAAAGGTCTATGCTTTTTTGGTGACCCATTTTTGAAAGATGATTAAAGCAAAGAGGAAATATGTCGCTCGCTATACGTGTTTCCAAACCTCTTCTATCACCAGTTACATAAACTAAGACCCTCGATTTTCTCTTGCGTTCAATGGCTTGAATAAGCTGCTGTCTCTCGATTCTGCTCATACTTATTCTTCCAGACTTCAATGCCTACATTGAGGGATTTACTACTTATATTTTCTTATTCTCTAGAAGTGTAAAATCTCAAGACATTGAAAGCTGAAAACCAGAGCCTGCGTATCCCGCGCACTGCTCCCTATGCAACTTTTTGTGGAGTTTGATAGAACACTCTTCATTTTGGTTCGCTGAAATAATATACCACTTTAAGGTTTTCTCTCTTGGTGAAAACGGAATGAAGTTACCATTTGGAAGACGCGTAACCGCAATGCTGCCTTATGCACTGGCTTTCTTCATCCTCTTCTTCCTTGCAGGCGTTCTATTAACCACAGCCATCACAGAGATGGGAGTAACAGCACCCATCTTCACATCCATGGCTATTCCACTGGCTTGTGGAGCCTTGGCTTTCCTCGGAGCCCTCGGCGTTGCTATGGCCGAAGATGCAAGTGAGTCAGTCTCTTCCTGAGTAACGCTTGAGTTCCCAAAATGGTGCGGGTTCAAATCCCGCAAGGAGCTGGGTCATGCATGAGGAAGTATGCTTTAAACAGTGTTCAAGCTGACAAGTTTGAAGTCACCGAAGACGAAAGGACGCTCACTGTGTCAGCTGTAATCACGCGGGAAGGCGTGTACGACTATGACGGCATGCTAGTGTATGAGCCGGCAGAAGAAGTTGAAAAAGCAGCCTTCACAGCTGAAAACGCTTGGATTGTCGAAGATCATCCGCCAGAAATAATTTTGTCCAGCCCAACACTGATCCGTGGCACTGTCCGCAACCCCAAGTTTGAAAAGGACCGAATAAAAGCTGACTTAGTCTTTTTCAAAGACCGTTGCAGCCCAAAATACTTGGCAAACATAAAAAATGGTAAGGCTCGAAGCGTCAGCATCGGCTTCTTCTGGGAATGTGCCTCAGAGCCCGGTGAGTGGAAAGGCAAACACTACGACTATGTTAAACGTGACATTCTCATAGACCATGTAGCTGTCGGCGACTGGCAAGGAAGATGCAGCTATCCAGCATGCGGGATAGGCGTGGACACACTAAAAGGAACAGACCCTTATCCAAACGAGCACAGTTGCAGACTCAGAAACCCAGAGACGCTTGACATTGTTGGTAGCGGGACTAGAGAGCATAATGGCAAAACTTACCGTGTGATTTATGGCAAGCCGAAAGGCGAGAAGGATACTGGTTCGGTGGAGCAGGCTTACCGCTATCCTGTGGAAACTTGGAGTGAAGATCAAGCTCGCAATCACTGTCAAGAGCATGACGGAGGTTTTGAGCCCGCAACAAAGGAGAAGGAAGTTGATAAAGTAGAGAAAAATCAAGGTGAAGAGGGAGAGGGCGAAAGAGAAAAGCTGCGCAAAGCTGCAGAAGAACGAGAGAGGAAATACGGCATCAAATTCCGTGAAGACGAAGGACATTTAACTTCGCCTGAAGGCTACCCAACAGACGAAGACGACTACGGGGACCCTGTGAATTACAAGTATCCGCTTATACCAGAGGACCGTTGCAGCAACGCTTTAGCAAGGTGGGGCGCTTTCCGAGAGGAGTACGAGCAAAGCGAACGCAACATTGTCTACGAGCGCATTGTACGGCGTGCACTACAATACGGCATAGACGTAAACTATAACCCAGATTTGCCCGAAGCCAGAGCTCTACCTGCAGATGTGAAGGAGAAACTTGAAGGCTTTGAGGCTGCAGACGCAATAATCGCCAGAGTGAAGGCTTTGATTGCTCAGCTAAGCGTGGCTTGAATTAGCTTAAGTGCTTAAGGGGCTTCTGAAGATTCTAATAGTGCCGGGGGTTAGGTTTAAACTTCGGTTTATAAAAATAATCATTAAACTTTTTGTATGAATTCTGTTCCTTTGGAAAATATCGGTTTAAATTATCGGCGTTAAAACTCGATTCTTTTTCCTTTCAGAAAAATGTCGTCTAATCGACCTTAAAATACATTTTCGAGTGATATTCGTGAATGTTGACTTGTTTTGTTTAGATTTCTCGTTCGGTTTCGCATTATGAAGGGGAGCTTTGACTTCCCTTTCGAGTGTTGACGAAGGCTCAGGGTAGTTTTTGAGGCCTACTGCTATAGAAAACAGTTTGGGTAACTCGTTCACTAATATATAGGAAGAAGAAGGGTTTCTGAAAATCAATTGACGAGATTTATAAAGACAGTTTTCTATTACTAATTCGGTAAGTCTGATGATTGATCTGGTCCTTTGGGTTGCCGTGTTGTTGATTAGCATTTTCTTCTTGTCAAAAAGTGCAGATTGGACGGCTGACTCCGTTGTTGCACTGACTCACAAATTGAATACCACAAAGGTTGCTTTGGGAATACTCTTGGTCTCGCTCTTATATATCCTCCCGGAACTTTTGGTTTCACTCTTTGCAGCTATTCAAGGTGAACCCGAAATAGCCTTTGGCAATATTGTTGGGTCGAATATCGGCAACATTGCATTTATGATAGGGCTTTCCACCATGTTTTCAACGCTTATAGTTCACAGAAGAATGATAATACGAGACGGTATTTTCCTTATGGTTACCACAATTTCTGCTTTCGCTTTTATGTTGGATGGTCTTGTGTCGCAAGCTGAAGGAATTGTCCTTCTGTCTCTAGCTGTGTTTTACATCATCAATGTGTACGAGCAAGAAAAAATTGAGGCTCCGGAGGAGAGGGAGAGAGAAACTGCAGAAGTCGCAATTGAATTCGACTTTCTGACAACTCTGACTGGAAAGCGCCTCGAAATAAGAAACGCTTACGCTTCCTTCGCACTTGGAATGATCGTATCGCTGATTACCGCAGATCTCCTCGTACGGTCGACCGTCAATATTGCTGGCATTCTTGGAGCTTCTGAGTTGTTGCTGGGAATGACCGTTGTCGCCTTGGGGACGTCTTTTGCGGATATTGCCACGGCAGTTGCGGCTTCCAGAAAAGGACATGGTGACTTGGCTGTCGCAGGTTGTCTTGGTGCGAATTTGTTCACATTGATGATTGTTCTCGGACTCACGGCACTCATAAATCCGTTGTCAGTCTCAAGTGAGACGTTACTATTGAACGGCAGTGTTTTCCTTTTCATAACTGCTTTATTCTTCGTTTACCTGATGACAATGAAAATTGGAAAACTGAAAGGTCTTATACTCCTCTTTATCTATGTGGCCTTTTTGTTTTTGATAATAGTTGCGGAAATTTGAAAAAGGGTACATAGAGTTGGCTCATTTGTGGGTGTTGGAGTGTCTTTATGCTTCTTCTGCATTTCTTTGTTAGATAGACAGATCCTTTGAACACTTGCGCAAAGTTTATCTGATTGTGTATCCCATACTGGGGGAGGGGATAAACATGAGCGTTCACAAGAAACGTGAGGATGTTATTAAGCGGTTGGCTAGGATCGAGGGGCACTTGCGTGGGGTGAGGAGGATGGTGGAGGAGGACAAAAGTTGCCCAGAGGTTCTTCTTCAGCTTGCTGCTGTCCGCGCCGCGCTAGACAAAGTTAGTCGAATGGTTTTTGAAGATCATGTAGAAACTTGCGTTTCAAAGGCAATAAAGGAAGGTACGGGTGAAAGCGCAGTGGCCGAACTAAAGGAGGCTCTCGCAAGATTTCTGTAACATGGCTTAGAACATTGCAATAGGATCGGTGAATTCGTGAAACTCCTAAATCATAGAACTTTTATCTTCATTCTTAGTTTGGTTACGACTATAACGAGTTGGGCATTATCTTATCTTAACATACTTCCCAGCCTGATAGTCGATGGGCTTGTTCTCTTTGCTGTAACCATCGGGGGTGCCTCTATTGTTTTGGGTGCAATTAAAGGGGTTCTCTCCAAAAATTTCAATGTTGACTTCCTTGCGAGTATAGCTATCGTTACTTCAGTTCTTGTTCGGGAGTATATAGCTGCTGCAATTGTCGTCCTGATGTTATCTGGAGGCGAAATGCTGGAAGATTATGCTTCAGAGAAAGCTACCACAGCTATTGAAAAACTGATTAGATCAGTTCCCCAAAAGGCGAGAGTGCGCCGGAATGGAAGGGAAATTGAAGTACCCATCGAAGAGGTCCGGTTAGGAGACATCGTAATTGTAAAACCTGGAGAGAAAATCCCTGTTGATGGTTTAGTCATAAGAGGAATGGCAACGGTCAATCAAGCAACGATAACTGGCGAATCGCTGCCTGTGAACAAGATTGTGGGCGGTGAAGTCTTTGGCAACACCATTTTAGAGTTAGGTGCCTTGGAGGTTAAAGTAACTAGGGTTGGTGAGGACACAACCTTTGCTCACATCATCAAACTTGTTAGAGAGGCCCAAGCTCGTAAAGCCCCCATAGAGAGAGTAGCTGATCGTTACGCACGGTGGTTTACACCAATAATTTTAATCGTAGCCAGTTTGGCATTCCTTGTAACCGGTGATGCATTAAGGGTGATTTCGATTCTTCTTATTGCGTGCCCATGTGCTTTAACCATTGCTACTCCTACTGCAGTTATATCGGGAATCGGAAACGCAGCTAAAAGAGGCATTCTGATAAGAGGTGGAACCATCCTTGAGAGGGCAGCTAAAGTCGACATGGTGGTCATGGACAAGACAGGAACGCTGACAACAGGCTATCCCGAGGTTGTTACCATAACAGGAGTCAACGGAAGAAAAGAAACAGACGTCCTTTTTCTCGCTGCGCTTGCAGAAAGGTATTCTGAACATCCATCAGCTAAGGCTGTGCTGAAAAAGGCAGGTGCGTTGGGTATAGATATTGCCGATCCTTCTGATTTTACGGTCCTACCTGGCTACGGCGTCGTAGCTAAGTTTAATGGTAAAGAAATCATCGTTGGAAACAGAAGGCTGTTAGAGAACAAAGGGATAAAAATCGACGAAGCCTTTGAGAATTATTTAACAACGTTAGAGAAAGATGGAAAAACTACACTTTTAATTGCTGAGGGTCGAGAACTCGCAGGAGTGATTGGTGTCGCCGACTCGATGCGAGAAAATATTCCTCAAGCCATTAAGAAAATGAGAGAGGCTGGTATCAAGAAAGTTGTCATGCTTACAGGTGATGCTTCACAAATCGCCAATAGCATCGCAAAACAGGCTGGAATAGAGGAAGTCAGCTCAGGATTGCTTCCAGAAGATAAGGTTGCCTATGTTGAAAAGTCCAGAGTCACTCATACGGTGGCTATGGTTGGCGACGGGATTAATGACGCACCTGCACTAGCTTCAGCTGATATCGGAATAGCTATGGGGGTCGCTGGAACTGACATAGCCATAGAAACCGCGGGTATCATCTTGACGACCGATGATATGGCTAAGGTGCCTGAAGCCCTCCGCTTAAGCAAAAGGACATTAAGCGTTATAAAACAGAACATTCTGTTTGCACTTGCAATTAACATTCTTGGCATAGCTCTTTCAACGATTGGAACAGTGAGCCCGATCTTAGCATCGGCCATTCACGAAGGCAACGCTTTGTTAGTGGTTCTAAACTCGGTTCGCTTAATTAGAACAAAATGATCCATTACTACGCCATTCCAAATCATTGAGAAATGAATGCTAAGCATTTATACTTTTATGATA
>Ga0315312_1001822_pt1 | contig 15716 bp, 17 predicted proteins | sample TDP7_MG_FD_203629 | JGI IMG/M metagenome (GOLD analysis project Ga0315312, IMG submission 203629) | Freshwater sediment microbial communities from Lake Towuti, South Sulawesi, Indonesia - TDP7 | ecosystem: Environmental > Aquatic > Freshwater > Lake > Sediment | place: Indonesia: South Sulawesi... | reverse complement strand
GAATCCATAAATTTTATTCTGCAAAATCGGATTTCATTGGGGAGGATGGAGGTGTACGCGGTAGTCCGGACAGGGGGAAAGCAGTATAAAGTTACCCAGGGCGATACGATACGGGTGGAAAAGATTGTGGGCCAAGCTGGGGACAAGGTAGAACTGAAGGACGTTCTTCTCTATGCCGAAGGAGAAAAGGTTCTCATCGGGAAGCCCTTACTTTCCAACGTCAAGATTGTCGGAGAAATCCTGGGCCAGGGCCGTGCGAAAAAGGTGGTGGTCTTCAAGATGAAGCGGCGCAAGGGATATTCCAAGAGGCAAGGTCATCGTCAATCCTTCACCACCTTAAGGATCAAAGAGATCACTTTACAATGAGTGCCTAAATTGCCTTAAATCCATCAAAAAATAACTTTAGGCACTGCGAACTTTAGGCATTTTTAAGGGTTTTATGGGAGGTTTATATGGCACATAAAAAAGGGCAGGGAAGCTCGCGAAATGGAAGGGACAGCGCCGGTCAGAGGTTGGGAGTAAAGCGGTTCGGAGGGGAGAGGGTCCATGCCGGTTCCATCCTGGTTCGACAACGCGGGAGCCGCATTCATGCAGGAGCAAACGTGGGAGTGGGTAAGGATTTCACCCTCTTTGCCAAGATCGATGGGATCGTTACTTTCGAACATCTCGACCGGGAACGTAAGAAGGTCAGTGTATACCCAGCCCAGGTCGAAGGAGCTCGGGTCTGAGCAAATCCATCGTCCGCTGACGGCCGTAGGGGTTTGACCGATCAAATTTATCGATGAAGCGAAAATCTTCGTCCAAGCCGGAGACGGAGGAAACGGCTGTATCAGCTTTCGCCGTGAAAAGTATGTTCCCCGAGGCGGACCTGACGGCGGCGACGGGGGAAAGGGTGGGGACGTGATCCTAAGGGCTGACGGCCAGCTCTCCACCCTGCTGGATTTTCATTACCAGCAGCATTACCACGCCAAAAGAGGTCAACACGGAAAAGGCAAAAACCAGGAAGGGCGCAGTGCGCCAGACCTCATTCTTCCCGTTCCGCTGGGCACCCTCGTCCAGGATACCGAAAGTGGAGACCTCCTCAAAGACTTTATTCGCCATGGAGATACCTTTATCGTGGCCCGCGGAGGCCGAGGGGGGCGGGGCAATGCCCGTTTTGCCACCCCCACCCGTCAGGCTCCCCGCCATGCTGAACCCGGCCAGCCCGGGGAAGCCCGGTGGCTCCGTCTGGAATTGAAGCTGATGGCTGATGTGGGTATTGTCGGATACCCCAACGTGGGCAAGTCCACCCTTATCTCCAAGATATCTGCCCTCCGGCCCAAAATCGCCGATTATCCCTTCACTACCTTAATACCGAATTTAGGAGTGGTCGCTTTCCGGGACTATCCACCGTTCGTTATTGCGGACATTCCGGGAATAATCGAGGGAGCCCACCATGGCGCGGGCCTGGGTTTGAAATTTCTGCGGCATGTAGAGCGGACATCCCTCCTCCTGCACCTTCTGGATATTTCCGACGCTACACAGCGTGACCCGGTCGAAGATTATATGGTTTTGAACCGCGAACTCTCCCTTTTCGACCCGGCGCTGGCTGAAAAACCCCAGGTCATTGCCGTGAATAAAATGGATGTCCCGGAAGCTCCAGGCAAGCTGCCGGAGGTGCTGCGCTACTTCCAAAAAATAAAGAAAAAAGTCTATCCGATCTCTGCCCTTACGGGGGAGGGGCTGTCCGATCTGCTCGCTTCTCTGAGCAGATCCCTGGCCAGAAGATCGGAGAGGAAAAGCCGTGCTGACTCGTAAGGGGATCTTGAACAAAGTGCGCCGGGTCGTCCTCAAGGTGGGAAGCCGGGTGCTCACAGCTAAAGGGAGGGTACTCAGTCAGGCTGTCTTCGACCGCCTGGCCCGGGAGATTTCGGCAGCTAAGAAAAAGGGGTACGAAGTCGTCATTGTTTCCTCCGGAGCTATTGCCGCTGGCATGGCCCGAGTTGGCCTGCTGGAGAAGCCTAAGACCATGCCCCAAAAACAGGCTGCCGCAGCCATTGGCCAGAGCGTGTTGATGTGGAATTACGAGCGGGCCTTCTCCTTCTTCGGAGAAAAGGTCGCCCAGGTTCTTCTGACCCGCGACGACCTCTCCAACCGCACCCGCTACCTCAATGCCCGCAACACCCTCCTCACTCTTCTTAACTTCGGAATAATTCCCATCATCAACGAGAACGATACAGTAGCGGTAGAGGAGATCAAATTCGGGGATAACGACAACCTTTCGGCGCTGGTGACCAACTTGATCAACGCCGACTTGCTCATCATCCTCAGCGACATCGATGGCCTCTATGACAAAGACCCACGCTTGCATAAAAATGCTAAGCTCATCCCTTTGGTCCCTCACGTGACAGCAGAATTAGAAAAGGGAGCTTCTGGGACTTTAAGCCCGATTGGCATCGGCGGCATGGTTACCAAGCTGCAGGCTGCCAGAAAGGCAGCTCTGTTCGGCGTGCCCACCGTTCTGTCGAACGGGATGGAAGAGGGGATCTTGGAAAGAATTCTCCGAGGGGATGAGGTGGGCACCCTTTTTACCTCGGAAGTCAATAAACTCACCAGCCGCAAACACTGGATTGCCTTCACCTTGAAGCCTGTGGGGAAAATCATCGTGGATGATGGGGCCAAGAAGGCTATCCTACAGAAAGGAAAGAGCTTACTCCCTTCCGGAGTCCTGAGCACCACAGGGAAATTCAGCCGCGGGGACCCTATAATGCTGGCTGATACCCATGGCCAGGAATTTGCCAAAGGCCTGACCAACTACGGTTCGGTGGAAATCAATAAGATCAAAGGTCTGAAGACCAGCGAAGTGGAAAGCAGATTAGGGTACAAATCCAGCGATGAGATCATTCACCGGGATGACCTGGTCTGTTCTCCATTTTGAGCACCGGATCAATTCAATGACCTATGAATTAATAAAAGATTAACCGCCGAGAGCGCGGAGGACGCAGAGAACAATTAAAATGGAAAGACCCAAGAAAGATCTGACTTTTTTGAATTTTGTCTTTTGAATGATTTGATCCCGCTCGGAGCGGGACGTTCTTTGCGTGCTCTGCGGTGAAAGATTTTTATAATTTCCTATACGACGAGAAAATGGTTCATAATATTGTTCATCGTTCATTGACCGTTGGTTAAGGAGATGCGCATGTCTTGGAAAAATGAAATCCTTAAGGTAGCCCAAAAAGCCCGGGAGGCCTGCAACGTTCTGGCCAACCTTCCAACCGCCACCAAGAATGCGGCTCTCGAAGGTATGGCTGAAGCTTTGATTCGATCCTCATCCCAACTGAAAAAAGCCAATGCCCAAGATGTATCTGCAGCCAGAAAAGCTGGACTCCCCGCTGCCATGATCGACCGCCTAACCCTTTCTGACAGTGTCATCCAATCGATGGCCAAGAGTCTTAAAGAAGTAGCCCTACTTCCAGACCCCGTCGGGGAAGTAAACAAGATGTGGCAACGCCCCAACGGCCTTTGGGTGGGCAAGATGCGCATCCCATTGGGAGTGATAGGATTCATTTATGAATCGCGCCCGAATGTAACCTCGGATGCTGCTGGACTTTGCTTGAAGGCGGGAAACGCCGTTATTCTGCGGGGAGGCTCCGAGGCCATAAACTCCAACCTGGCCATCGCCGAAATCCTGCAGGGGGTTAGCCAGCGGCAGGGAATCCCGGAGGCGGCCATTCAGGTCATCCCGACTACCTCCCGTCAGGCCGTGGAGGAAATGCTCAAACTGGAAGAATACATCGACGTCATCATCCCCAGAGGGGGAGAAGAATTAATCCGCTTTGTTGTGTCTCACTCCCAGGTCCCGGTCATCAAGCATTACAAAGGCGTCTGCCATGTTTTTGTAGACGCTTCCGCGGACCTGGAGATGGCCCAAACCATCTCCTACAATGCCAAGGTCCAGCGTCCGGGCGTTTGTAACGCCATGGAGACCCTCCTGGTGCATCGGAAGATCGCCTCGCAATTCCTTCCCCTGATGGCTGAAAAATTTAGGGCCGCCGGTGTGGAGCTGCGGGGTTGCCCGGAGACAAGGCGCATCCTTAAGTCCATCAAGGCAGCCAAAGAAGCTGACTGGTCCGCGGAATACTTGGACCTGATCCTGGCGGTTCGGGTCGTGGCTGGGCTGGATGAGGCCATTGCCCACATCATCCGCTATGGTTCCTCTCATACAGACTCCATCGTCACCCAGGATTACGCCAATGCCCAAAGATTTCTCCGAGAGGTTCCTTCTTCCACGGTATTGGTGAACGCTTCCACGCGCTTCAGCGATGGCTTCGAGTTGGGACTGGGCGCGGAAATTGGCATCAGTACCACCAAGCTTCACGCCTTCGGCCCCATGGGGCTCGAGGAACTGACCACTTCCAAATTCATCGTCTACGGCTCCGGGCAGATTCGCACATGAAGAAGATTGGTCTCTTCGGAGGAACCTTTAATCCCATCCATTATGGCCACCTTCGCTCCGCGGAGGAGATCTACGAATCATTCAAACTCGATCAGGTGATCTTCATCCCGGCCTCTTTCCCACCCCACAAGGGGGAAGGGGAGATTCTTCCTGCCCCCTTGCGGGTAGAAATGGTCCGGCTGGCCATTGCGGACAATCCCCATTTTTCCATCTCGGAGGTGGAACTGCAGCGGCCGGGCAAGTCTTATTCCGTGGAGACAGTCAGTCACTTCCGCCAGCAGTTCGGATCGGACAGCCAACTCTATTTTGTTCTCGGCCTGGATGCCTTCCTGGAGATCGACACCTGGAAGGAGTACACCTCTCTTTTCGGGCTATGCCATTTCATCATCATGACCCGGCCAGGCTTCGGCAGAAGTTTCTCGCCGGAATGCCTTCCCGTTGAACTGGAAGAAAATTTTTGTTATGATCAAAAAAAGGCCGGATATGCCCATCGTTCAGGGTTTGTTGTTTATCCGAAAGAGATCACGGCACTGGATATTTCCTCGACGAAAATCCGGGATAATTTCCAGAAGGGGCGATCCGTGAAGTATCTTCTCCCGCCCCGGGTGGAGGATTTCATTTACAAGAATAAACTCTATCAAGCCAAGGACGTTAAACCATAAGGTTGATCCCTCCTAATTCCAAAGAGAAAGCTTTTCTCTGTGCCCGCGCAGCGCTGGACCACAAGGCTATTGACCTGGTCATTTTAGATGTAAAGAATCTTTCTTCTTTTACAGATTATTTTGTGATTTCCAGCGGGAATTCAGACCGCCAGGTTCAGGCCATTGCCTCCCATATCGAGGAAAAATTGGAGAAGCAAGGCCTCCGCCCCTTAGGCATCGAAGGGAAGCGTGAGGGTCGCTGGATCCTTCTGGATTATGGGGACATTGTCATCCACGTCTTCTACCATCCCATTCGGGAGTTCTATGACCTGGAGAGGCTCTGGTCCGACGCGCCGAAAGTCGATTTGCCATCTGTGAGAAAGCGGCGAAGAACGCGACCCAGGGGATAAAATTGCGCCTAACGCTCATTTCCGTCGCCAAAATCTCAGAACCTTTCGTAAGAGAAGCCTGTGCCGTCTACGCCGAAAGAATCCGCCGGTATGCTAAACTCAACCTGGTGGTAGTCCCGGAAGAAAGAGTCTCTTCCAGGGGGAAAAGAAAATTTATCCTCAATCAAGAGGGACGGAGGATGCGGGAGAAAATTCCCCCAGGTGTTTTTACGGTGGTGGTGGATGAAAAGGGAAAGTGCCTATCTTCCGAAGCCTTCGCCCATTCTTTAGAAAAATGGAGCAACTCCGGCCTTAAAGAAGTGGCCTTTATTCTGGGGGGCCCCTATGGCCTGGATGAAGCGCTGAGGGAGGAAGCAGATTTCTGCCTCTGTCTTTCCCCTATGACTTTGACTCATGGCCTGGCTAGGGTTCTCCTTCTGGAGCAGATCTATCGAGCTTTCACGATCCTTCGCGGAGAGCCCTACCATAAGTAGGGCATTCCCCCAGCTGAATGCTGATTGCTAATCGTTGACAGTCTTCTCATGATCTCCTTCTGGCAGGCGCTGGTTAATTTCGTCTTTCCGCCAAAATGTCTGCTCTGCGGGCAAACCTTAGAAGATGCCCTCGATGACCGCCCCTGTCCCTATTGCCTCTCGAAGATAAAATTCTTATCCCACCCCCGCTGTCCTCGATGCGGACTGGGCTTCGTAACCCCGGCTGAGGACGATCACCTTTGCTCCGGCTGCCTCACCGAAGAGCGTTACTTCACCACCGCCAGAGCCATCGGGTCTTATGAGGGCCTGATGGTAGAGGTCATCTCTCGCTTTAAGTACCAGGGCACCTCCCGCCTGGCCAAGCCCCTGAGCACACTCCTGAGTGAATATAAGGACCCGGAACTGCCCTTTGCAGAGTTCGACCTCATCCTTCCTGTTCCGCTCCATCCGCAGCGCCTCCGGAAGAGGGGATTCAATCAATCCCTGCTTTTGGCCCGCCGGCTGAGCCGCCAGCATTCCATTCCCCTGGATTTCAAAGCCCTCCAGCGCATCCGTCATACCCAGCCTCAAACCGAACTTTCGGGCGCTCAGCGGCAGAAGAATATCCGTGGCGCTTTCGAGGTTCGAAACCCCTCCGTCATTGAAGGAAAGCACCTCCTCCTCATCGATGACGTTTTTACCACTGGAGCCACTGTGCAGGAGTGCTCGAAGGTCCTGCTGAAAGCAGGTGCGCAGCGGGTGGATGTGCTCACCCTGGCCAGGGTTTTGTGAAAAACCCATTTGATTCTTTTTTTCCAAATTCTTTTGTGATATAAAGTTTTAGTAATTTGACCAAAAAATCAAGGGAGCATGAGCCATGATGGAGATTCGCCTTACTAAGGCTTCGCCAAAAGAAATGAAACCAAAACCCGCACCCGGCGTGGAGCTCGGGTTTGGAAGAACTTTCACAGATCATATCTTTCTCATGGACTATCAAAAGGGAGAGGGATGGAAAAATCCCCGCATCGAACCATACCATCCACTTCCTCTGGACCCAGGAGCTCTCGTTCTCCATTACGGGCAGGAAGTTTTCGAAGGCCTGAAAGCTTACCGCTGGCCAAGCGGAGAAATTTACCTTTTTCGGGCCCGGATGAACTTCCAGCGGATGAACCGCTCTGCCAGTCGACTCTGCATGCCCGAGTTGGATGTAGATTTCCTGCTGGAGGCCCTTCGCCAGCTTATCCGCCTGGAGAAAGACTGGGTACCCATAACTCCCGGAGCTTCCCTTTATATCCGTCCGAACATGATTGCCACGGAAGCTGCCCTGGGCGTGCAGATCTCGAAAAAATTCCTTTTCTATATTATGCTCGGACCCGTGGGAGCCTACTATCCCCAGGGATTTAACCCCGTTGACATTTATGTCACGGAAAAATACATCCGGGCCGCCCGCGGAGGATTGGGAGAAGCCAAAACCTTAGCCAACTATGCTGCCAGCCTTCTAGCCGGAGAAGAAGCCCATGACCTGGGGTACACCCAGGTTCTATGGTTAGATGCCATTGAGAGAAAATATGCCGAAGAAGTGGGCACGAGTAATATTTTCTTCTATATCGGTGATGAGTTGATTACTCCGCCCCTGGATGGAACGATCTTGCCAGGAATAACCCGAGATTCGGTACTGCACATCGCCCGCCGGTGGGAGATGAAAGTTTTCGAACGCCGGATCAGCCTGGATGAAGTGATTTCTGCCTTGGAATCAGGGAAATTAAGAGAAATATTCGCGTCTGGGACAGCAGCAGTGATCTCACCAGTAGGAAAGCTGGCTTACCATGGGAAAACCTATGTCATCAATAACGGGAAGGTTGGACCTCTTGCCCAGAAGCTTTATGACCACATCATGGGTATCCAGTACGGAAAAACCAAGGACCCCTATGGGTGGATGGAGAAGGTAGCTTAGGGGCTTTATATATACTGACCCGTATAATCCTATTTAGGCCTATTTGATCATCAAGAAAGGACCTAAAAAGGCGATTCACCGCAGAGGAAATTTAAGATAAAACAAGGAAATAAACTCCTTCTCTCTGCTTTACTCTGTGCACTCATCAAGTGAAAATAATACAAATTTTAGCTTACGAATTTATTAAATGAGGGCACAGAGAAAAGATTGAACTTATTTTGTTCTTTAACTATGAAATTATTCTCTGTGCTACCAACCTGCAAGATCTTGAAATTTTGTTAAGCAAAAAATCTGCCCCCCACCCTCACCCTCCCCCTCGCCCTGTACCATGTTGGTTCAGGGCTCGAGGGGGGAGGGTAGGGAGGGGGTGAGTTTGGTTGCGGCTATGCCGCGCTGTGTTCTCTGTGCTTTAAAAGAATCGCTCAATTTAGGAGAGGAAAATATTATGGAAAAAAAGGAACGCCGCTCCGGAAAAAATCGAAGATCAGGCGCAGAGCGCAGGCAGTTTAATGACCTTAATTATAAGGGACCTGAACGCAGAAGTGGTCCAAATAGGAGATCGGGAAAGGAAAGGAGAAAATTCCCTTAAACTCGGCGAGAATGCTCGCGTTAAGGTGGAGAAAAGCGCAGGCAGGGGGTCAAATCTTGATCAGTGATTTAATTTCTTCATATTTCTTAGGAAGCTTTTTATAAAGGAGGGGACGTTCCTGAAATTATAACTTTCTCTTTTGAGATCTTATGGTAAATATACTCCATGCCACAACAAGCACACCTGGATGCCCCCAGGAATCTTCAGGAATTATTACGTGAGGGATCGAAAGAAGAAAAAATCATTTTCGTCTTCTTTTACACCCCATCAGCCCCCACTTTCCGATTATTCCTCGCCATTAACTGTCTAAAATCCTGTCCCTTTATTTATTATCGCCTGCGGTCGGGAGGAACGCTCGGCATCAGCGGGAGCCGGATTTATCGGCGATCCGCTGCATGCCCTTGTTAGCCGTGATTTTCTTCTTTTCTGATTTCAGGCTCAACTTGGAAGATACTGGAGGTCTTGGGGCAGGAATACCATAGAGCATGCCTTCGGCGCTGATATCCTCATCGATGTCTGGCCAATGCACCCCATGACCATCTCCGATGATCTCCCAGTTTGCCCGTTGTTTGGGAGTTGCCTCGGATAACCGCCACGACCAGGCCAATGGAACACTGATTGTTCGCCCGTCCATAAGCTGAGCCATAATGGCATCTTTGGTGACGGTTATATGCTTAATTCTCACTTCCTGTATTTGCACCGCAGTGTTCATACCATGCCTCCATGATTCTGTTTCTGTTTCTCGTGATCGTCTCACGTATGGTATTCAGCTCTTTTGCTGAAAAACCGTGATTCCTTGCCAGGGCCACAGGCTGGATCCAGAATTTGCAGATCATTCTTTCCTGCTGAACATGCACGTGCATTGGTTCGTTACAGTCGAAGCTATAAAAGAAAAACCGGTATGGCCCTGGAATATCCTTCACTGTTGGCATATCAAGCGTCCACCTGAATTATAGATAAATATGCTAGAGGTGTCCATTCTTTATTTTGCAGGGCTAACAATTCGCATAACCTGCGTGGCCAGACAGCAATGCCAAAATCAAACCCGTTTATTCCGCGTCAGGTTAATGCGGTTGTCAGCCCATGGTTATGGTGTGAACATTTCCTGCAATATCGCCAGAACACGCCCCAGGGTGGATGATGACAGCTTACCAAGCCGACGCCCCAAACGCTCTCGATCGACAGTGCGAATGAGGTGTTTTTCGGTTGTGATATCCTCAGGGATCGGGGTACTGATTAGTGTTGATACCAGCTGATCACGGAACTCGCGGATAGACATTGTTTCTCTCCGTCATAAATTTAAGTTGGGACTAACATTTATTTTTAATTTTATTCTGCTAACGGTCTAATTTTATGAAAGAAAAGGCTGTTCGTAAAGGCTTCGATGAATGGGGCTGGTTCTGGATTTATACTCATGTCGCCTCAAAAAACATACTCGGGGTCGGGAGTCCTCTCGATAAGTAATTGTTCCAAGCCGATTCGGTGCAAAGTGTCAAATCCTCGGGTAGAGACCGGGAAGTCCCTCCAAATCTGATTTTCATTGAACCCTTGGACCCTGGAATTCTACCCTAAATCAACACCTCTTCCATCCACCCGAGCTTAATTAGTTGAATGCGGTTCAAGTCGCTAACACCCAATTTATATTTTTTATCGGCGACGGTGATATGGATGGGGGGAACGTCGAGGGCGCGGTCTTCGCCGAAAAAGACGATCCGCTTCACCTGCAGCAGGTGGGCGCCCACTGCATCAACGGCCACAGGATCGATGCCTACAATAAGCCCTTTGTAGGGCCAAACGTATCTTTTGTCATAGAAATGGGCTCCTCTCCCGTAGAATTGTGGTGTGAGGGCAACAAGGATATTCAGGCGGGTTTTCCCTTTTACGATGGGGTAGGTCCAAATTTTGCCCAAGGGCGAGCAGCCTTCATCATGGTAGGAGGGTGGATTGGGGACAAACATGATGTAGTTTTTCAGGCAGCCTCCGACACCGGACCAATGATGCGTTCTTAGAGGCCTTACGTTGACCAGCGCTGTGGAATTGAGAAATACGGCGTTATCCAGGACTCCCCGGTCATCGATACCGATACTCTTTTCCCGAATCCCCACATCCAGCAGCCGGCGCTTGATAGCGGCCTCCAGTTCTCTGGGCGTGGGCAGATAATGCCAAACATTGCTTTTGATTCCTACTACATCTGAACTCTTGAAAAGCTTCCGCCAGGCGTGCAGAGGTTCATTTTCCACCAGGAGAGCCTTTAAGGCTTCATCCAGCATGGATTGAAGGACCTCCCCGCGCACCCTTTCGTGCCGCCCCAATACCTCTGCATTCCGGATAAGAACAACCTTTGTCTTCTGTTCCCCTTTGGCTTCCTCTGGGATCGCCGACCCCAGAGCAGCGGCCATGGCTGTTCCTGCCGCCTTACGCAAGAAATCCCTACGGGTGATCACCCTTTCTTCCGTCATACTCGACTCCGTTTATATAGGACGCAGATTTATGCAGATAATCGCAGAAAATTATTTTCTTAAGCTCTTAATTCCCTTGGTCAAAATTCTATTGTGCCCACAATAATCAGTTGACTCATTTTTCATGATGGTTTGGACACCCGTGAACGATGAAAATTGCACTCTTTTTCCCTTCCCCTTCGATGGGGGGAAGGGGATAAATAACCTAAAGGAATTCCCTAATTCTTCACCCTCACCTTTACCCTGTGGAGTAAGTTCCGTTACTCCACAGGGTAGGCCCTCTCCCATCAAGGGAGAGGGGGTATTGTTGAATTTCTTCACACCTTCGGGGGGCGTGGGTGGGGGTGATTAGGTTCCGTTCCCCCTCTCCTTTTTCCCCTCCCGCCGGGAGAGGGGAGATATTCGCTGTATTTTCTGGCTAATTATTTTGAAAATCCTACAAATCTGCGTTTACCCTGTTAGATAGTAAACATCTAACAGGGTGAATCAGCGTCCAATCTTATTTTCTGTAGCCTGGAGCAATTCCTCGCCATCCGCTTCGCTTGATGCCCCGAAAACAATCAGAACGAATTCTTTGTTTTGCCTCGCGAAGGTCCATTTCCGGTCTTCGGTTCGCAAACGATCCTTACCAGCAGCCTCAGGCATGTAAGCCCTGGTGAAACTCTGGAAACCTTCTACGGCCTCTCTGGCAGTAGGATACCGGATCAGCAGAAGGTGGCTCTTTTGCCGATTACGAAGATACTGCGCAAGCACGGCCTCCGTTTTGGGATTCAAGTTAAGGATGTTCCTGTGGGCTACAAAAAAACGCTGATTCAGCAGAACATGACTTCTGAGAAAGCGGAGGCTCCTGGCGATAAGTCCAACCTGTTCGCCGGGCAGGTAATTGATCAATTTGGGCTCACGGCCGATCTCGCCAATTGACCGGGCCACGGCTTTCCCCACATTTAGAATTCCGGATTCGACTTCAGACCCTTCCCCTTCGGCGTATATACTGACAAAATACTTCCCCTTCCAAAAACGAAGCAATCCTCCCCCGAATTCTGATCCCTGACCGATCCCGGCATCTTCGTCCTGGCGCTCAAAAGAGAAAACCCCATAGGCGTCTTCTGAGGACCCCATTTCATAAACTTCCACGACGATGGGCGGCTGTCCCGGTTTTTCAAGTCGCCGGACAGTGAGGTTTTTGAAACCATAGGCCAGGAAAAGTTCTGCGGCCCCATCAATGTAGTCAAAAATTGTTCGCGGGTTATAAACCCTCCCCTTCCCGTCCCACTTCCAGCCGCTGACTTCTGAAGGAAGGGGAATTTCTTTTTTCAATTTTTCACTCCCTCCGCCCTTAGCTCCCTGCGGCAAGAAGAAGGCGCAAATCATGATAATAAAAAAAATCGTAATGCCCATGACAACAAGTTGCGACGCAGATTTGCTTCTGTATGGGACACAGATCTTCACGGATAAATGCAGAAAAGCCTTTTATTCAGCCAAATACCCAAGGTGACCATCCTGAAAATCTGCGTCCAATAAAATTTATGGATGTTTACAGATGACATTCAGAAGAGCCTGCTTTTTCTCCTTCCTGACCGCTTTCACCGCCCGTCTCAGTGCCGGGATGATCTCTGCCGGGTCTTCCACTCTCTCTCCATAACCCCCGAAGGCTTCCGCGATCTTCTCATAGGCGGGCGAAGGTTCAAGATCGCAAAGAGCAAAATTATTTTTTTTCACCGCCCACCCTTGCGGATAAAGATCAATAACCGACCCTTTTACCGCATTCCAGCATTGATTGTTGAAAACCACCACCACTACCGGAAGATTCTGGGCGACGAAATGGCAAGCGGTTGGGGCAGTGAAATGATAGGTTCCATCCCCCATGCAGACGACCGGGACGCAATCCGGCCGCGCGAGCTTTACCCCCAAGGCCGCCCCGAAGCACCACCCCAGCCCGCTGGACAGGGGAGACCCGAAGAAGGACGCGGGTTGTTGGAGAGGAACCTGGTGTGTCCGCAAATCATATTCATTGATGATTACCGTATCCCCATCCCTTACCCGGCCCACGCAATAGGATAACCATTCCATGTCGATGGGGCGGTTCTTCTTATATTTTTCGGCCACGGCTTTCCAGGTGGCTCTTTGCTCATCGTGTTCTTTAGCCAATCTTGTAAACCGCTCCTGGATAATTTGCCTTTTCTTGGATCGATAGACGGAAAGGGTTTCTCTCAGAGACCTCAGCCCAATTTCTGGATCAGATGAGATGGGAACGTCCATAGGGAAGGTACGTATGGGATAACGCGAGAAAAATGGGTCAATCCCCATCTGGATGACTTTAGCACCAACCTTAGGTTTGGTTTTGATCGGGAACCAGGGAACATCGCACTCGATAATCAAGATCACATCCGCCTCCCCCAGGTTTTTCATCGGATCGAAACCAAGATGCAAGGGATGTTCTGTGGGAAAATTCATGTAAAGGTTACTAAGGGCAATTGTCACAGGGATGGCAAAAGATTCGCAAAGCTTCACCAATTCCCCCACCGCTGCCGGATTCTTCCCTACCATAGAAGTAATCACCAAGGGATGTTTCGCATCCTGCAACAACTCAGCAGCTTGGCGGATGGCTTGAGGCTCCGGCCCTGGTTTGGCATAGAGTTTATGATTTACGAGTGTATAGGTAAACTCCCGATGCTCTTCGGCAAGGATTTCCCGGGGCAAGCTCAGGTATACCGGCCCTTTTGGCTCGGACATGGCGATGTTCAGAGCCCGATCGACGACCTTCTCGACCTGGGCAAAATTTCTAAGCTCGTAATCCCACTTCACGTATTCCCGCAGCATGGATGCCTGATCGAAGGATTCCTGTGCCCAGTGAATGTGCAGGTTGCGACCCCCTTTGATTTCCCCTTCGGTAATCGGTGTCCTGCCGGCCGTGAAGATCAGAGGAATGTTCGCTCTGGAAGCGTTCATCACGCCAGTCAGACCATTGGAGGTCCCCACGTTTACGTGCACCATCACCACCTGGGGCTCCCCCGTGACCATGGCGAAGCCATGCGCCATGCTCACAGCCGCAAACTCATGCGGAACAAGAATGGGCTTGGGAAATTCTTTTCCTTCAGCAGCGAACCGGGCAAAAGCATCAATCAAGGGAGCAAAATCCGTCCCCGCATTTCCGAAGAAATATTTGACTCCTCGATCTCTTAAAAGCTCCAGGTAAGCCTGAGCTACGTTATCAATGGGAATGGTGATTGGTTTGGGATATTCTTTTTTAGGCTTTTTGGCCACCATCATGCAAATCCTCCAATGTTATAGGACGCAGATTTTCAGGATTTTAAATAAAATACAATCCTTAAAGCTTTAGATAATTATCTGCATTGATCCGCATTTACCCTGTTAGATAGTAAACATCTAACAGGGTGAATCTGCGTCCCAAAAAATTCTAATCTTTCAGCAGCTCTCTGGAAATGACCATCCGCTGCACCTCGGATGTTCCCTCGAAAATTCGAGTTATTCTCACATCGCGATAAACCCGCTCCATGGGAGACTCTTTCATGTATCCCATCCCCCCATGGATCTGCAAGGCCGCGTCCGCCGCTCGGTTGACCATTTCCGTGCAAAATACCTTGCACATGGCGGCCTGCTGGATAACCCGCTGTTTTTGATCGCGGCACCAGGCCGCATGATAAACCATCTGCCTTGCCGCATAGATCGAGATAGCCATGTCCGCAAGCATCCACTGAATGGCCTGATTGACGCCAATGGGTTTGCCGAACTGCACTCGCTGTTTGGAGTGGGCGATGCTCAGATCGAGCAGATACTGAGCCGTTCCCACACACGCAGCAGAGATCGTTATCCGCCCTTTCTCCAGGACCTTCATGGCCGTCACAAATCCCTTCCCTTCCACGCCCCCAATGATATTCTCTGCTGGCACCTGGCAGTCTTCAAAGACGAGCTCAGCGGTATTGTTTCCGTGAATCCCCATTTTGCGGTCGATCTTGCCCACGGAAAACCCTGGAAAAGCTTTCTCCACGACGAAAGCCGTGACCCCCCGGGTGCCTTTCTCCTTGTCAGTCACCGCCATTACTGTGACCACATTGGCGATATCCCCGTTGGTAATGAAATGTTTCAGACCGTTGAGCAAATAAACATCCCCTCTTCTAACCGCTTTGGTCTGAATGTTGGCCGCATCAGAACCGGCATTGGGCTCAGTAAGGGCAAAGGCTGCGGTCCATTCGCCGCTGGCGATGCGGGGCAGGTATTTCTGCTTCTGCGATGGAGTCCCGTCGATCAGGATTCCCTGGGATCCAATGCCATTATTGGTCCCGAAACGAGAGCGGAAGCAGGCATTGGCACTCCCAAATTCTTCGTTAAGCACACACTCTCCCAGAGTGTTCAACCCCATCCCTCCATATTCTTCCGGGATGGATAGTCCGAATAATCCCAGCTCCCGCATCTTCTGCACGATGCTTTCCGGGATCTCTTCTTCTTCCTCTACCTTCTGAGAGATGGGTTCCAGTTCCTTCTTAACGAAGCGGCGGACCGTATCCCGCATGAGTCGAATATTTTCTGGCAGCTCAAAATCCATTGTTTCTCCTCCTTGAAAGACCGCTTTGAAAACCGATGATATTTTGAAAACCCAGGCATCATAGCATAAAGGTTTTGCGATTGACAACCTATAAAGCAGGGTTCCAGGAGTTTAGGGTTCAAGGTTTCGATCTTTGCTTTCTCTTGGCCCCTTGAATCCTTGAACCCTGCTCTTATAATTTGGGGGATGAGAGTTCTGCTTTTTTTAGGATG
>Ga0315312_1001821_pt1 | contig 15716 bp, 18 predicted proteins | sample TDP7_MG_FD_203629 | JGI IMG/M metagenome (GOLD analysis project Ga0315312, IMG submission 203629) | Freshwater sediment microbial communities from Lake Towuti, South Sulawesi, Indonesia - TDP7 | ecosystem: Environmental > Aquatic > Freshwater > Lake > Sediment | place: Indonesia: South Sulawesi... | reverse complement strand
GTAACGAACGGCGGCGTGCCATCGTTGCCGGGAAAAGGCGGGCCCGCCGGAATTACGGTATCGTCTGGATCTCCCTCGACGAGCATGTAGTCCGATTGGTTGTTCGGACTGATAATTCGTCCCCAGAAATACCATGTGCCACGCTTGCCACCAGCTTTACTGATATCGAATGTCCAGCGAATCATGCCGCCGGCGCCGCCCGCCCGGGTTATTGCTTTACCGAACGCATCAGCCGCGTCAACAACCCGGTAAAACTGATCAGTGTCAGGATTGCGTTCATCGTAATCCTCGGCTTCAAACCAGATCTGGTGTGCATTTCCGTAGTTGGAGATTTTGAGGTTTTTTACAGCATAGACTGGCATTGTTATTAACAACAATGCGACGAAAATACCGAGTAAAATTTGCTTAGACAATTGGTGAAACATTTTGTTTTCTCCTTTTATTTGCTCATATTTGTAATCTGTTCTTGATGGAAAACTTCAAGTTAAAACATTTTTTCGATGCATAAGCATTCGCATGATGACGAACTTATGAATTTCATTAACCCATCATGCATGTTGCGTGGACAAGTTATATAGAATTAGTTTTTTACACATAGCCTTTCTCCCTCAAAAAAGTCAAACAGGACCTACCGCAGAGGGCGCTGAGACCGCAGAGCAAAAAACGAAATTGAAAACTTCAGCGGCCTCTGCGCGCTCAGCGGCAAAATAATGACTATGCTTTGGCCACACACCAAAGCGAAATTGATCCGCCATACGTTGGGCGGATTGAGAATGAAGAAGTGAGAATTAAGAATTCTTCGTTCAAAATTCTGAATTCTTACTACCTCCTTCCTTCAAGAGCTCCAGTATGAGCTACTGAGCGAAATGTATAAACGCTGATCGCGCGGCACAAGGTTCATCTCAGACCTCTGCACTTTACACTGTACATAAACCCTCTTGGCGAAGGCCTAATAATCCAATAACTCGCAAATGAGGAATCGCAGACCGAAACAACATTATTTATAGCAAACCAGACGCCTTTTCGTCAAGGAAAAAACGCCGGTGGAATGGAAAGGCTGATTTTCCTACTTTCGGCTCGGCTGTAGTCGGCAAACCACAAGTTGCAAATGTAAAAAAACAAAAACTTCCAACAAGTAGTAGAACCCGCCTTCGCCTTGGCTGAACCCGACTTTCGAAAAGCGACTCCGCCGTAGCGGCTTCTTCGCTCACGCGAAGGCGGATGGCCGATTCGCCTGTCGGTAAGGCCTTACCGCGCATAACAGCAAACACATTCTTGCCGTACCAATACAAGATTGCCGAAAAAAGACTTACCGCCAGCCATAGATGAAAATCGATTGATTGCTGTGCCCCAAAAGGTTCGAGTAAGGCTGCTAATGTCGATTCGCTGAACGAAAAACAGATTTGTGGCAACCGCTATAAACTCAAGCCTTTATTCTAAAAGTAAGGTATCTGGCGAATTTGCTACGTGATACTTCAAACTGTGCACCTAACCAATCAGAGACTTTCCTTCTGTCGTCCACCGCCTTTTCGTGTTCTTTTTGAGACAACCTTTGATCTTTTATCATGTTTCCCAGATATTGAAGGTCTCTTGCATTTTTACCGATTTGTTCCAAATATTCTGAAATCTCCTTGCCAAAGAAAAATTGGCTCTGCTTTGTACGTCGATAAAACTCGTAGAGCTGTTCGTCATTAACCTCTCCTCGTTGAGCGTCTGAAAGCAGAGTCATCAATCCGTCAAACACTGCATACATTCTATCGTAAAGATTCAGTCTGAGATTGTTTCTGTTGGTTCTATACTGCTTCCAAGCTATTCCTACAGCGCAATGTAATGTCGAAAATTCACTTTTCTTGGATAAAATTCGAAGCACGAAATCCGAAATTCGAAACAATATCGAATGTTCAAAATACGAATTTCCAAAACGCAAATGCTTGATGTAGTATGTGCACACTTTTGAGGGTTCCCGCTGGGCGGGGTCCCAAATACCCACCAACGAGGGCAGAAGTTTTGGATTTTTGTCATTTGGATTTGTTTCGGATTTCGATATTCGGATTTCGGATTCGGCGACCAGACATAACTATTTTGGTGACAATATCTTACAAGCGTTGGGCGGCGATAGGTTGCGATGTAGAGCTATATAGAGCGCAATAATAGCAATAGCTGGAGTTAACAAAGCCTGGCAAAGCTCTAATATTTCTTTTATACTCATATACTGTCCGCTAACCTTTGTAACAGTCATCTATCTATTACCAGCAAGGCTTTCCTGTTGTTTTATGGGATCAGTTTTACCTGCCCGTTTGTCAGCGTTGGCTGCAAAGTAATCATTTATAAATTCGTTAAGGCTGGCATTAAGTTTATCCTTGACTCTGAGCCGTATATTTTCGAAGTGGCTTTCTTCAGATGCAGCTATCTCGAACCATGACCAAGTACCAGCATAGCAAGAAATTGATGGGTCTCTGGCTAAAAGAACAGTCTGCATGAGTTTTATTTCTATATCTGCCACAGGACGTGGATACGTCCCTTTCATATGGGACGTAACCCATACTTCAAGGCGCGCGGGCCTTGGAGTTTTACGAACTTCTCCCGGCGGGGGGGCTTTGTGTGAAAGAACTGTTATACCAGAGCGCCGGTCGACCAGCACATCTGAAGATTGTAGCCGCCACAAGGGCCATCGACATCAAGAATCTCGCCTGCAAAAAATAAGCCCGGACAAATCTTGGATTCCATCGTCCTTGACTCAATCTCGGTAACATCTACGCCGCCACGTGTGACCATCGCTTCAGCAATCGGCCTTGTGCGAACAATCGAAACAGGCACGGCTTTAAGAAGATGCAACAGTTTCCTTCGCAAGTCTTTGCTCAATCGATTGGCATAAAGATTTGCTGCAAAATCAAACTGCTCACACAGAACCTGCGCAACTCGCCTCGGCACAATTTCAGCCAAAATATTGACAACAGTCTTTTTTGGATGCTCACTCGCCTGCTGGACAATCACTCTTTCAAGCTCAGCTTCGCGGATGTCACTGAGTAAATCAACACAAATCTCAAGTGGCTTTTTCTCGCTGGGTAGAAAGTCGGTGAGTGATCGGCTCAACTGAAGTACCGCCGGCCCACCGATACCATCGTGCGTAAAAAGCATTGGTCCTGACACGGCGATTTTCTTCTTGCCGATGGTAATCAATATTTTCACATTATTTAGCGATGTGCCTGCCAAACCGCCGGGCCAGCGTTCGCGCGTCACTAAGGGCACTAAAGAAGGTCTCGGCGGCACGATAGTATGGCCTAACCGGCGGGCAAATCTGTAGCCATCGCCCACAGAACCGGTGTCCGGATAGCTCAGGCCTCCTGTGGCAATAATCATCTTTTCAGCTAACATTTCCTGCCTGGCAGTTCTAACGGTGAAATGCCGGCCGTGCTTGGCGACACTCTGGACCCTTGTTGAGAATATAAAGCGCACGCCGAGCCTTTTGGCTTCTGCCAATAAAATATCTCTTACGTCGCTGGCACGGTTACTGACCGGAAACACACAGCCATCCTGCTCGACTTTACTTTGCAAGCCCAGCGCACAGAAAAAAGCTCTGACTCTATCCGGTGGGAACTTGTAAAGACTGTAGCTGAGAAACTTGCCTTTTGCCCCGAAGGCTCGAACCGTGTCAGGTGCACTGACCAAGTGTGTAAAATTGCAACGCCCAGCCCCAGTCAGAAGGAGCTTGCGACCGGCTGTTGTATTGGCTTCGACTACCACCGTGCAGGCACCTGCTCGGGCAGAGAAAATCGCCGCCATCAGACCCGCAGGCCCTGCCCCGATTATACAAACCTCTGCCTGCACACAATTATCCAAAGAAGAACCTCCTGAGCGACCTTAAAAAATGCCGCAAAACTGTTACCCTGTCTGCGAGAATATCAGCTTAGGTCCTCGAGTCAGTCGCTTTTAACGCTTGCGATCAGAATTTTTCTTTATATGATAAGTTACTCAGGTCCTGTCAATGGTAAAGGCATAATCCGCCGAACGTCTGGCGGATAAATCCGGAAAGGGTTATGAACAATGGAAACCCAGAACAATGTAGTGAAACCAAAAGCTTCGCTATCGCTGGTTGTTCCGTGTGCGACGGTGTTTATTTCGAGTTTTTGCATTATGGTCTTGGAGCTTGTTGCAGGGCGTGCAATTGCTCCATATCTGGGTTCGTCGCTATATACCTGGACCTCCGTCATCGGCGTGGTACTGGCCGGTATTACCATAGGCAACTGGTTTGGTGGCCGCCTCGCAGACCGCTTTCAGCCTAGCAAGGCGCTGGCTTGGCTTTTTGCAATATCCTCGGTGAGCTGCGTTGCAACAGTCGCTTTGAATAATTTTGTGGGCAAGTGGATGTGGCTATGGCAGTTCCCCTGGCCGAAACGGAGCCTCCTGCACGTTTCAATTGTCTTTTTGCTGCCGTCGACTATCTTGGGAACAATAAGCCCTCTGGTAGCTAAAATGGCCCTGCAGCGAGGTCTGCCTTCCGGCAGAACTGTAGGTGATATCTACGCATGGGGCGCAGCAGGCAGTATCGTCGGAACATTTGTGGCAGGGTATTACCTAATAGCAGCTATGGGTACAATATCGATTATCTGGGTCGTAGGGGGCGTGATGATGCTGATGGCGCTGCTATATGGGCTGAAATCACGGCTGCCGTACGTTTCCGCGTTATTTTTCCTGGCCTGTTTAGCTATGGGTGTATCTCCATGGCAATGGACAGAAAAAGCCGGCATAAAATTCAAACTAAGAAAACCACCTGACCCTACAGAGGTCTACGAAGATGAAACCCAGTACTGTTACATCGTTGTAAAAAACCTCGGTGGTGTCCCTGAAAGAAGACTGTTTCTTCAAGATAAACTGGTACATAGTGAAATCTTAATGGGCGACATATCACGTCTGCAATATTCTTATGAGCAGATAATGGCTGCGGTAACACATCGCTTTAGTCAGAGCAAGGATAAGCCCTGCTTTTTGGTAATTGGCGGCGGGGGCTATGTGCTGCCGCGATACTTGGAAAAGTTCTGGCCCGGCAGTACCGTTGACGTGGTTGAAATAGACCCTGGCGTAACTGAGGCGGCGATTAGAGCGTTCGGTCTTGAACCGTCAACAACCATAAGAACGATCTTGCTGGATGCAAGAGCCTATGTAAACGAGCTTATCGAGCGAAAAAGCCGCGGCGAAAAAGTCAAAAGTTATGATTTCATATATGAAGATGCACTGAATGACTATTCAGTGCCATACCAATTGACGACCCAACAGTTCAACGAAAAGATTGCTGAACTTCTGACAGCAGATGGCGTCTATATGGTTCAACTAATAGACATCTTCGACAGCGGTCTATTTTTGGGAGCATTTGTTAATACGCTCAAACAGAGTTTCCCCTTCGTTGCAGTTATCTCCGAAAGCGATGTAGGCCGTGACAGCCGAAACACATTCGTCGTGATAGCAGCAAAGCAGAATCTGGATCTGAAGGATGTATGTGCTGGCTACGATGTACACAAAAAAATCTGGAATCTAAGCGAGAAAGATTTAGCTGAGCTTCAAGAGAAATCAAAAGGGATAATCCTGACGGATGATTATGCTCCCGTGGAAAATCTGATTGCACCGGTAGTACTGCAAAATGTGGAGAAAGAACGAGCCTTGATCCATGAGGTAAAGGGACGGAAAATTGCTGAACAGTTAGAGAAGCTCGCCTGGGCGGGAGACCTGCCTGCGGTTTTGGCAAAGCTGAACGAATTAGTCAGGGTTCACCCTGCGGTGTCGATCAGAGCATACGCTGTTGCGGCGTTGATCTTCGCTGACAGCGGCAGAACAAACGAGGCTTTAGAAATCTACCAACAGGCTGTCAATCGCTTCGATAAAGGACAATTCAGCAATGAAATGCCTGCTATTCATTACGATTTCGCCGTGCTTTTGAAAAAAGTTGGCCGCTTGGAAAAGGCTGCCGAGCAGTTTCAGCTCGCGACAGATGGTTATCGCAATATACTGGCCAAAAATCCAAGCTCGACCGATGCTTATATGCATCTTGGCAATATATCGGCGGAGAATAACAATTTTGAAGAAGCTGTTAGATACTTTCAAAAGGCGGTTGATCTGGAGCCCGGAAATTTTGACACCAATGTCACTTTGATGCAGGCACTTGAGGCACAGGGACGATTAGATGCGGCAATCGAAACTGCTCGAAAAGCAATGGACTATATGTCCAACAGTGGGCGACAGCAGGAAGCTGCCAAGATGCGACAATATATGGACCTCGAGTTCAAAAAAACGCAGCCCAAAAATCAGTGAGAACCCCCCACGTAAACGTGGGGGCTAAACTTGTCTCGAGCGAAGTCGAGAGATATTTAGCCCCGCAATCCTTCGACCTGGCTCAGGACAGGTTTATTGCAGGGTTTGACTTAATTATGGGGATATTATGGCTAAAATTACTAAACTCGACGACATTGTATCGTTATGCAAGCGGAGAGGCTTTATATTTCAGTCCAGTGAAATCTACGGCGGGCTGGCAAGTTGCTACGACTATGGGCCGCTCGGCGTGGAGTTAAAAAATAACGTCAAAAAAGCCTGGTGGAAAAGTGTCGTGCAGATGCGAGATGACATCGTGGGACTGGATTGCAGCATCCTGATGCATCCTTTGGCCTGGAAGGCGTCCGGCCACATAGACCAGTTTGCCGACCTTGTTGCCGCGTGCAAAAAGTGCCACATCCGAAGCAGGGTCGATCATTTAGCTGAATACGCCGATGAGCACACTGAACATATCGCGATTAACGCTGCTATGGCCAAGGCGCAGGATTTATCCAACAAGGTCTGTCCGGCTTGCGGTGCGGTGGGCCAGTTTACCGAGCCGATGCCATTTAAGCTAATGTTCGAGACAAAAATGGGCGCCAATGTCGACGACTCAATGAAGCTGTACATTCGTCCGGAAACCGCGCAGGGAATCTTTGCTAATTTTAGAAATGTCCTGGATACCACCCGCATCAAGATTCCTTTCGGCATCGCTCAGATAGGAAAGAGCTTTCGCAACGAGGTCACCACAAAGGCGTTTATCTTCCGCACACGCGAGTTTGAGCAGGCTGAGCTTGAGTTTTTCTGTGAGCCGGGCACCGATGAAAAGTGGTACCAGCGCTGGAAGGAGTTGCGATTCAACTGGTACATCGACTTGGGCATAAAAAAGGAGAATCTGCGTTTCCGCGACCACGACCGCGATGAGCTGGCACATTATGCCAAGGCCTGCGTCGATATTGAATACAGATTCCCATTCGGCAGCGGCGACTGGCAGGAGCTTGAAGGCATCGCCAACCGCACCGACTACGACCTTCGTCAGCATCAACGCGGCATAAGAACGCTCAATAAGTGGTTTGAAAACGACCGCGATGTCACCAAAATCGAGTTGGCGCCGGAAGCCGAAGATTACCAGTCAGGGCCGCTATCGTATTTCGATGACGAAAAAAGAAAACGCTATATCCCTTATGTGATCGAGCCGAGTGCCGGCATAGATAGAAGCACCCTTGCATTTCTGGTCGATGCCTATGATGAAGAAGAAGTTCGCGGCGAAACGAGAAACCTGCTGAGACTGCATCCTGCTCTTGCACCAATAAAGATCGGCGTCTTTCCGCTGGTAAAAAGGGACGGCATGCCCGAAGTAGCCGTAAATATCTACAACGATTTGAAGAAACATTTCAACTGTTTCTATGACGAGAAAGGCGCAATCGGCAGGCGCTACCGCCGACAGGATGAGGCCGGCACACCATTCTGCATTACCGTTGATGGCCAGACACTCCAGGATACGACTGTCACCGTCCGTGAGCGTGACTCCATGGAGCAGGTTAGAGTCTCCGCCGGCCAGCTACTCAGCTACCTGCGTGTAAAATTAGAGGCTTGAAAGATGAAAAGTGAACGAGAAGTTATTAAGTATTGGTTAACAGGCTCAAAAGAGGATTTTGACAGTGCGGAAATTCTGTACCAAAACAAGAAATATCACCATGCTTTATTTTTCTGCCACTTAAGTATCGAAAAGATGCTAAAGGCGATAATTGTCCGGTCGACAAAAGCTGCACCGCCTTTGAGCCACGATTTGGTTCGCCTCGCAGAAAAAGCTGCCGTACCTCTTAGTGGCCGCCAAAAGAATGAACTTGCGGAAATTACTACATTCAACATTGGAGCAAGATATGATGACTATAAACTCAGTTTCCGCAAAAAGGCAAAAAAACAATTTGCGCTAAAATACCTCAAAAAGACAAGGGAAATGCTACAATGGCTAAGCAAAAAGGCTTACGCAAATCGGAAATAAGCAAAATTCATAAATTCGTTCAGCTTCTAAGAGAACAAGGGGTCAGCGTATCAAAGGTTATACTTTTTGGCTCCTATGCCAAAGGCAAAGCGAATCCCGATAGTGACATCGATCTTGCTATAGTGTCACATCAATTCGGACAAGATATTGCGGAAGAAATGATGCTGCTACGAAAGGTAGCTCTAAAGATTGATTCGCATATCGAACCGGTGCCGCTTTCCCCTGATGACCTGGACGATAACTATAGTACACTTAGTCAGGAGATTAGGCGACATGGAATAGATATGGGGGTTGCAGCGCCTATTTAGTCTGTAGGCTGGGCGCGCCACAGTCCGCTTCTAAATAAAAGGGTGCCTCACCATTATTGAGCTCGCTTACAACGTATATCCCTGGTCAACCCAGTAATGCCAGTCCTCGACGGCCTCTCTTGTATCTTTGTCCGCCTCGGCGATTGGTTTTAATTGCGACAAAGGAACCGCAAGAGTTCCCCTCTCCCAGCGTGTCTCGACAAACATTTCGTGTTGACATTCCTCTTCGGGAGCCATTCTCAGTATTTCAACTTCATCGCCTTTGTGTAAAGGCGAAATACTCCTTTCGGCGACACAAATGGCGGTAAACGGAAAATGCAATTTCTCTTCAAGGTAGTAATACCAACCCATCGCCTGTTCTTCCGGGCCGTATGCATCAACGATGATTTCGTTTTCAATGCGACGTTCGCGTTCTGCGTTCTTCTTCGTTTTAGACATGCTGTTTTTTGCCTTTTCTGCCCACGGCCTAATACCACCGCTCACTGTTGACCTTCGAAATATGAAAATAACCAACGTTTTATAGAATCAGATTCACCAATAATAGGTAGATGTCGCAAGTTTCAAATACCTATGGCGTACCCTGATTTAGATTTCTTGATATCCTCAGAAGGGGTAGAAGGGCTTGGGTTTCTTCTTCTTGACCTTCCCGTCCTTCTTGCTTGTGGTGCCGACCACTCCACTGGACTGTCCTTTGAGTTTCTTGCGGATCGCCGATGCTTCCACCCATGTTTTGTTTGCGTTATCTTCTCTGAGGAGAATCCAATCGCCTTTGACTTCCACCACTGTTCCTGTGATTCCCCCATAAATCTTAACTATGTCATCCTTGGCAAGAGACTGCAAAATTCGCTTTTTCTTCTGGTCTTTCCTACGAGGCCCCCGCAGAATGACGACCCAAAAAAACGGAGAAAACCCGAAAGAAGTTGCCATGGAAGTCCCAGGCTGCCGTTCTCTTTAATCTCGAACCCACATATGTAGAACTTTTCGGACGAATACCACCATTTTCCACCCTTATAAACGTGATGGACAACCCTCTTGGGCTTATAATCCATCAGTGATGCCAAGCCCGCCCCAAGACTGTTGCAGATCCATTCAACAGACACAGAGCCAATGATAAGCAACAGACCTATACTAACATTTCCTTCGAGCAACCCAATGACTCCTATTATAAATGCAAGTAATGACAACTTTGTAAGTATCCAAAAGACGACTATCAGAAATTCGAAAAAGACCAGAAGCAGCAATTCAAACATATCGCTTCCCTTTCACATTTATTAGAACTGATGATGGTAAGCGACATGCTGAATAATCTGGGGACACCATACTCATTTCTGCCTCACAGTATTTTGCGATTCGTACACTATTGGCAATTCTCCTTATATTAGCTGCGATGCCAAACGACAAAAAATCATCGGCGGCTACCAGTCGTCCGCTTGGATGGTTTGTCAGGCGTTTGTTTATCTATCTGCTCGTATGAAAGGGATGGGAGGTTTGCCTGTTGTCTGGCATGTTCAATAGTCATTGCCACCAGATTACCCGAAGCATCCAGGTCAACATAAATATTTTCGTTAATCTCTTTCGTTTCAGCAACTTTAAGAGTTGAAAACTCCATTAACGCCGTATCTGTATCAGGAAAATATTTGATTCTCATTTTGATTCCCCTTTAAAGCTTCTGTCGAAAAAAGCATTGTGAACCGTTTGCCCGTCAGGAAGCAGAATAACTCGCAGAAATTTGCCCTCTTGGGGTATCTTTTTCCACTTTCGTATTCTACCATCAGACTGAACCTCCGTATGGGATGGATTATCAATCGTATCCTTAATCCACTCGTTTTTTATTATAGCACGGTCCGGCCTTTTTCTGATATACAGAAAATACTGCGTAAATTTCATTATGTATCCCTATTATCGTCTAACAGGATTTTCCCGAATTCGTCAATGTGGCGTTTGAGCCAAGCTCGGTGAAATATCAGCAATAGGTATTGTTTTCTCTGTCAGCCTGCGCGTTTGGCAATCAGTTTTCTGACCTTCGAAACCAGTTCCTTCGGGACTTCCATTAGCGTACAGGAAGCATCCTCATAAGCCGCTTCATCCTCGGCCACGGCTTGGTCTTCCGACTGCCGCTCATAATGTTCGATCACCTTGCGAACGCGTTTTTCATCCCAGCCAGGTGGAAAATTTCTGCTTTTCATCTCTTTCCTTTCCGGCGTCGCCGCCGATATGCAAGTAGTGGTTTTCCGGTAAGTTCATATCCCGTAATCACGAAAATCTCATCACGTTTATGATCCAAAACATAAATGACCCGCAGATACCTTCCTGCTCGTGTCTGCCCTATAGCTATCCGCGAACCTTCCATGCCTGGACGATCTTCGCCGGCATTTCGCAAAAATGTCTTCAACTTCTGCCTCACCAACGCTGTGATGATATATATGGGGTTGTCCTGTTTGAGCATCGAAGTAATAACGTATTCTCACGACATCTCCTCTATTCTGCGAACGCCGCAGCCGCCTCGATACAACCAGCATGTCAGGCTCCTAAAGCTCCCTTTCAGCCTGCTTTCACGGCATAGAGTGTACCAGGCCACGCACAAGCCTGTCAATGGAAAGAACGAATTCGAGTTATCACAACTGGCGGACTCTTCAAATCTCGGCTTTCCGGGAATCGCTTTGGTGTGTATAGTATAGGACCAGACAAGAGGAAGATGGATCCGCATGAATACTGGTTATGTAAAATGGCTGAGCAGAAACGAGAAAAGAAGAAACTCTCCCTTATAAGAGAAATCCTCAGGTGGGTCTTCTGCGGACTGCTGGCGCTGTTGCTTATCGCTGCAGTTATTATCCAGGCGCCGGGCAAGATAATGACCCTTCTGGCAGTGCTTCTCTTAGCTGGCGCTATCCTGCCGAGCCGGCCAAGAAAATGGTTCTGGCTTTCAGCGACAACGGCGGTAATAGCGTTTGCGGCGTGGGTCTTTGTGCCTGATAGCGGCGACGACTGGCGGCCTTACACCCTCACCGAGGAGATCGCCGCCCTGCAAGCCGGAGATGAAATACCGGGGCAAGAAAACGCCGCGACAATCTACAATAAATTGCTGGAGGACTACGATCCTGCTGAAATGAAACTTACCTTTCTTGACCCCTGGCAAAAAAGTGTCACGCTATCAGAGCCTTGGGCAAGTGACGTCTGTCCCGACCTGGCGCTGTGGCTACAGCAGCATCAAGAACTGATAGCTGAACTGCTAAAAGCCGCGCAGATGCAAGAGTGTCGTTTGCCACTGAACTTCGATCTTGTTGTCACCAACCGCATGGAGCTTAACCGATATCCTTCTTTGCAGAACTGGGCGGCGATGCTCTTGCGTGCCGGCAATAATGATTTAGCTGAAGGCCGAATCGATCAGGCCGTGACAAAATATCTCGCCGCGCTGCGAATGGTAGGGCACTTGTATCAGCAGCAACAAATGGTCGATTTTCTGATAGGCTTCGGAATCGAGAGCATAGCTCTACAACCACTTAATGGATTTGTTGTTCAAGGCCAGGTCAACAGGGAACAGCTCCAACGTATATCGCAGTCCTTTCCGGATCTGCAAAACAATTGGAGTGCAGACTTTCGCAAATGCCTGGACTACGACAAACTCCTTGCCAAGAACGCCTTTTGTGCTTTGGCCTACCAGAGTAATCCGCAGGGCAAAGTAAGGCTGAGCCGTAACCCGGTTGAAGCGATAAGATACGGCTTCCGGCGAGCGATCCCGCAAGATTACTGGCAGAAAACCTCTACGAAAGCATCTGCGATGTTAGCCTGGTGGTTCTTGCCTTCCACTCCCGCCGGAGCCGCCGGGATGATCGACGCACATTATAAAAAGTATTATCGGATGACTGAGCCCAACTTCGACTGGCAGCAGGAATATGCTGAGCCGCTGCCGTCTTTTGGGCTGAATTGTCGTTTTGTAGTCAGGATGCTGACCGACAGTTCGACCCGGCTGTACCGCCCGTTCCACGAGACGTATTTGAAACGGCTTGCCGTGCGAAGGGGTTCGCGGCTGCTGGTAGCCATCAGACAGTACCAGTTGGAGCATAACGCCTGGCCGCCCGATCTTGGTGCCATAAAAGCGGCGGTGCCGGCCGAAGCTTTGATCGACCCGGTGACTGAAAAAGAATTCACGTACATGAACCACGGCGGACGCTTCTCGTTGTGTGGAGAAACAGCAAACATCTGGCCAAGATAATCAAAAATATTTTGCCCCACGTTTTACGTGGGGTTCCTGTTTTGTGTGGAATTATCGAGTGTTGAAAATGAAACTAACGGCCATCGACAGCTTAGGCAAATTCGTAGGCAAGGAAGTGACTCTCGCGGGCTGGCTGTACCAAAGCCGCTCCAGCGGTAAGATTCAGTTTCTAATTATCCGTGACGGCACGGGGCTCTGCCAGTGTGTTGTTGAGAAAGGCAAGGTGCCGGACGAGCTTTTCGACAAATTTGAACATCTCGGCCAAGAATCGTCGCTGACTGTGACTGGCACGGTTCGAGCCGATCAAAGAAGCGTGGGCGGCTACGAATTGGTCCTTAGTGATGCCCAAATAATTTGCCCGGCCGAGGGTTATCCCATCACGCCAAAATCACACGGCGTCGATTTTCTACTCAAGAACCGTCATCTGCACCTTCGCTCCATGCGGCAGTGGTGCATCGGAAAAATCCGCCACACAGTGGTTGATACCATCCGCAGATTTTTCAACGACAATGGCTTTACCTTAATTGATACGCCCATCTTTACCACCATCATCGGCGAAGACCAGCAGACGCTCTTTGAGGTGGACTATTTCGGAAGGCCGTTGCACCTGACCCAGACCGGCCAGTTGTATCTGGAATCAGCGGCGATGAGTTTCGGCAAGGTCTATTGCTTCGGCCCAACGTTCAGAGCCGAAAAAAGTAAGACTCGCAGGCATCTTACCGAGTTCTGGATGGTCGAGCCGGAGGTGGCTTTTATCGACCTGGATGGACTGCTGGAATTGGCGGAAAATTTTGTCTGTTTTATCGTTGAGCGTGTCCTGCAAGAAAACAAAAGCCAGCTCGAAACTCTTTCTGCTGATATTGCAGCCCTCGAAGGAATTAAGCCGCCCTTCTACAGACTCACTTACACCGAAGCCGTCCAGATTCTCACCGGGCCAAGAACCAGAGATTTTTTAGTCGAGCAGTTAAAAGAACTACAAAATCAGAAGCAGCAATTGGAAAGCAGGATTGCCGTCCTTGAAGAAGAGCAAAAAGGCCAGATAAAGCAATGGAAGCGGGATAAAAACGCCGCGGAACTAATCGAACTTCGGTCCGAACTCGATGAGGTCAATACAAAAATTGAGAACAATCCCAAGCACGCCAAATTGGCTGCCGAATTCCAGTGGGGCAAAGACCTTGGCGGCTCGGACGAAACCATCATTTCGCAGATGCACGATAAGCCGGTTTTTGTCACGCACTATCCCAAAGAAGCCAAGGCTTTCTATATGAAGACCGACAGGGACAATGAGAAGGTAGTTTTGAATTTTGATCTGCTTGCCCCAGCAGGCTTCGGCGAAATCATCGGCGGCTCGGTCCGAGAGGACGACTACGACCGGCTTGTCGCGCGGATTCGCCAATGCGGTTTGAACCCGGAGACCTACAACTGGTATCTGGATTTGCGGAAATATGGCTCGGTGCCGCACGGCGGCTTCGGACTCGGCGTGGAACGCACCATCGCCTGGCTTACCGGCGAAAAACACATCCGCCAGTGCATCCCCTTCCCACGAATGATGGACAAAATCTACCTTTAGGCCTGGTGGCACGGGCTTCCAGCCCGTGAAAACACGGCCAAGATGGCCGTGCCACGGCTCGTTACTCGATGCTCGATGGTCTCGGCTCTTTTTTCAGCGGCGTTATCCACAGATAAATCAAGCGTTCGGTCTTATCTTGCTCTGAAGTAACTTTAACGACCTTCTCGGGCTGGACTCCTTCCATCGCAAAGGCGTGCGAGACGATCCTCGAACCGGGCTTGAGCTTCTCCAACTGCGGGATCAGCTTGACGTTCAGACTGGGAAGTAGATACAGTGTGATTACGTTTACCTGGCTCAAATCGAGTGTGAAGATATCCTTCTGCTCAATTCTAACTAAATGCCCAACCTGGTTCTTTTCTACGTTTTCCAGCGACTCTTTGACGCGCTGCGGGTCCAAGTCGTAGCCTACGGCCCTGCAGCCATACTTCTTGGCTGCCGTTACCACGATTCGCCCATCACCGCACCCGAGGTCGTAGACCAGGTCGCTCTTTTTGACTTCCGCCAGCTCCAGCATCTTCTCTACCACATCCTGCGGCGTGGGGACAAATATCACATCCAAAGCCCGGTATGTCTTGTCGCCCACGGCTATCTCTTCCGGGCTGGGCAGCACCAATTGGCCGGCACTTTTCAAAGGCAGCCTTACGAACCCCGCATCCGGGGCATCCACCCACAACCGCAACTCTGCTGCATAGGGGATTGTTGAGCCGGCCTTGGCGTTTAACGCCCGCAGCAAACGCTCGTAGACGACCTTGTCCTGCAGCGCAAATACTTCTTTTGAATTCGCCGGCACGGTCGTAAGGGTGATGGCGGTGGCCGAAAGAAATGTATTGCCGTCGCTGGTTAGGCTGTAGGATAAACTTAATAGAGGCAAACTCTCCGGATATGGGTTCTCAACCTCCACCTCAAATAACACGGTGACATCGTCTAACTTGGCGTCCTGCAGCTTAAGACCAACCATCCGCGCGGTTGGCTGGCTAAGGCCTTGAACTTGTTGTGAGGTTTGGCAGCCTGTCAAAAGTGCTGCCGCCAATGCCAGAGAAAAAATCGCCCATTGTCTGGCTTTCATAATCTCTATCCTTTCCAAGACTTTTAAGGTCGGTACACACCTTCGCAAGTTGGCCGACTAAATCGGCCATATAAACGAAAGGCACAATTATATTTCACCGCAAAAAATAATCAATATCAGCCTATAGCCACGACAGGGCAATCGCAAAGTCGAAAGGAGGTGATCATAAGGGGCTGAATTGGCCGATGGTTATAGAGTGCAATAGTTGCACAGAACCAGGAGGCCAAGGATGGTTGAGTCAATTCGGCAGTATT
>Ga0315312_1001820_pt1 | contig 15719 bp, 18 predicted proteins | sample TDP7_MG_FD_203629 | JGI IMG/M metagenome (GOLD analysis project Ga0315312, IMG submission 203629) | Freshwater sediment microbial communities from Lake Towuti, South Sulawesi, Indonesia - TDP7 | ecosystem: Environmental > Aquatic > Freshwater > Lake > Sediment | place: Indonesia: South Sulawesi... | reverse complement strand
ATCTTTTACAACATCATCAATGCGCATATTGCACAAACTTTTGGAGGTGATAAAGATATTCAGTTTATAAAAGATCTAGCATATTTTCACAAACTTCTGGAGCGTGTGACAGTTTGCAGGTCCACCTGAAGTGATTGCGACCTCGCCAACATAGACATTACCTTTAGAGTCGAGGCAGAGAGCATGGGGAGCAAAGAAGCTGCCCGGGGCACAGCCATCATCACTCCACCAATGGGCTAAGACTTCCCCGTCAAGGCTGAATATACTTAGCCGTGCTGCAGGAATTCCGTCTTTAGGCTTGGTCGATATTAGACGGGTACCAACCTTGTAGCCTAGCTCGGTTACATAAAGGCTATTGCCGCCGATGAGTACGTCGGTGGGTCTGTTGGCATCCCATTGGTCGAGGAACTTTCCTTCAGAGTCGAAAAGTTGAATACGGCTGTTTTCTCGATCAGCTACATAGACTATGCCCTCCTTGTCAATGCAGATGCCGTGAGGGAGATTGAACTGACCAGGCCGTCTCCCAGGTTCTCCCCAGGAGAGTAATAGTTCGCCTTCCTTGGAGAACTTATGTATCCTCGCGTTGCCATATCCGTCGGAGACATAGATGTTGTCTTCATTGTCTCTTGCTATGTCTGTGGGGGAGTTGAAGGGACCTGCCGCCTGTCTAATAGTCCTGTAGTCTTTGTTGACGCATCCTGTATCTGAGGGTTGATTCTTGTTGCCCAAGGTCATGAGAAGCCTTCCGTCTGATGCGAACCTCCTCACAGTGTGGTCGCCATCATCACTACAGTAAATGGTGTCATCTGGTCCAATGTAAAGGCCGTGAGGTCTGCTGAAGTAACCCCTTCCCCAGGACTTGAGGAGGTTTCCTTTGGAATCGAAAACTAAGATCGGTTCGATGCCTCTGACAAAGACAAAGACCTGATCATTAGAGTCCACACCCAGTCCTGCCACCTCGACGAAGGGTGTGTAGAAATGTTTGCCCCATCCCTCAACAACTTCATAGGCATGCTTTCCATGACCAAAGACCATGAACCTGCACCCAACAGTAGCGTTAATCATCGCTTCTTGGATATATAATTATGGAAGGGTATCGCATTAGAATCGACAAGCACAACGTAGATTGGGATGTACTGTTAATAGTTCTGCGAGAATCGAGATAGATCCGATCAATATGTTAGGACTTGCACCTAATTGAGTGCGAAAACCTCCCGGTCCGCCATTATAGGGTAATATCTCAGTTTGGGAGGCGGGTTTTGATCTGAAGGCTTCAAGAAACTCCGACGCCCTCAGTATCCTCACATCTTTATACTCACGTATCTTGATGAGATGCTTATCTCCTGTCACTATGAAGTCGGCGCGGGCTTCAAGGGAGCACTCTAGCACCCTGTTGTCTTCAGTGTCTTCCTCGACGATGTCACCCCTAACTTCCGGCATAACCATGAGGAGGGTTGTGATGTAGTAGCTTTGAGCATCCTCCACCTCTTCATCGGTTAATCCAAATCTAGGATACTTGAGGACGCGGGTCAACTCATCCATAGTATCTTGGGATGCGTATCCCTCCACGGTACCTGCTTCGACCAACCCGACAATTGTGGCTTCTGCGCCGCTCAAAAAGAGCGCCGAGATGAGCACATTAGTGTCAAGAACAACTCTAAGCCTTCGCTTTCCGGACAGAGGCTATAGCCTCCTCCAGATCCTCAGCCCTAACTCCTTTCTCCATAATCTTCTTTCTAATGGACGCACTCATAATGGACAGCACATTTTCACGCTCCCTAACCTTCCTGAGAACGATGATGTCCCCCGTTGCGTACATTAAGACCCTGTCTCCCTCAATGATGCCCATCTTCTCCCGAATAGTCTTGGGAATGACAATCTGCCCCTTAGAAGAGACCTTGCTGAGTGAGAGCAGAGATATCACCGAACCTAGTAAGACCGATCCAACTTATTGGCTTTGCGCCACTTCACCCTTTCACCCAGATCCAATTGGAATAAGAACTTGGCTTAATCCCGCCCGGTGCGCCACATTATTGTTTTTTGGGGTTGTTGTGAGCGTATTTATCGAGAGGAAATAGGTTTGCAAGTGATCGCACATAGCATAATCTGTCCCAAGCAATACGTATCTGGTCGTTCTTTGGTCGTATCCGTTAGAAGCTTCTCTTCTTCTAAGTTCAGTTTCCTTTAACAATCACAGTATAGAAATAGTTCAAATCGCTCAGTTATAGGTGATAATTCGCCTGAAGCTTTGCGAAGGTTGTAGACGAAAACCTATGTCAATCCAGGTTCATCGTGAATGGTTTAATTTTGGGAAGAGGCTATGAGGAAAGTCAAGATTGAAAGTACTGATAAGGAAATATTAGAAATCTACGAGAGTTTCAAACCTGCTGTTAAACCTTATGGCTAGGAGGCGAAGTCTACTATTATTATGACTAAGTCCTTTTCAGGCACCCCTGTTATATCTAGCTTGCTTACGTCCATATTATAGAACTTTCTGATTTTCTCGGAGATAACAACCTTGATGGTGGTTCCAGTTTTATCCCATCTCACCTTTTCTTTTAGGATGGCCCTCTTTTCCCATTCCTCGACGGCGTAGCTCGCCATCCCTATGGAAACCGAGGTGAGGGCGTATAGGTGGATGACATCGCTAGTGGGATGGAAGAGCTCCTCCGGTATCTCCAAGATCCTAGCCTCTTCAGCGACTTGGCTCGACATGGACTTTGTATACGAGGAAACGCCACCCATAATCATGCACCCACAAGCTTATCTAAACTATCTTCTTATCTGTTCTCCCTAAAGTCTCTACAATAAACTCTTCCTCATTAATGTATTTTCTCCTTTCAATGGGTATATCAAGATGATTTCCTAATCCAAGCTTCATTGATAAATCTGTGTCTCTGAAGACCACGTTGAACGGTATGCGTCGTCTGAACAACTTTCGGCATCTTAACCATGCCCTCAACGAAAACGGATCTTTGAGTACTTTCAGATAAACATACGCCCTACGTGTCGATATCGCTTATTCCCTATTTTGAGGGCATGTCCCTTTATAACAAATTCCCAGCAACAGAGAGACCTCCGGAGCAGGGTCAGTTCAAACCACGTGCGGCATGAATTAAAGAACCAGTAATTCTTTGGATTTTAAGATGTAAGACAAAACGAATTCGAAATAGGAAGGAAAATCAACCCTTAATGTCGTCGTTAACATGCTAAACACTAATCTTGGAGAAAATGGAGTATGAGTCCGTTGATTCAGCTTTAGGTCGAAAAGGACTCCTATCAAAACTAAGGAGTTGAGGAAGCTTTACGCCACACTGCTAAGAGATCATTTGCATAAAGAACTGATAGACCTAATTCAGGGAAGAGTGAGCCAAAGTGTCTTCCTAAGATTCTACTATGAACCATTCCTACCTGACATCAGAGAAAAGGTCTTGAGAACAATAACGCCTCTGCAAAAGGAACTGATGCCTCTGACAAAGCGCGCTTGAGAGTGCTATCAAGGTTCTAAATTAAGAGTCAAATCTACAGTTGAACTGGATGATCTTGGTGAGCTCGTTCTTAAGCGTATAAGGGGGTATTGCATTTTTCATCCTTTACATACTTTATTTCTGGGTTTATGAGGCTCATTGAGCTCAATATTTGGTGTCGTTTCCAGTTCAATTCGCTTCTTTTTCCACTTCAACTGCTGTTTCAAGTTCTTTGAGGCATCTTATGCCGACAGATACGGCGTGCACGTATGGAATCTTGAACACGTATTTGAGGGCTTCCTCCGCCCTATCTGCAAGTTTACCCCTAGCGAGAACTTTCATCAAGTATACGCCTTTTCCAGCCTCGTAAAGCCTCTTAACTGCCGAATGCATAAGTTCAAGATTTCCATTACGGATATCGACCCCCCTCATGTTAAGAACTGTCAAGACTACTTCTACCTCTGGAACTTCGGCTAAAGCGAGAGCTAAGTTCGCTGAGTGAGTTGATACTCCCGCTGCTCTTATGAGCCCTTTTCTTTTAGCTTTCAAGAGGAACTCTAGTACGTCCTGCCTAAGCTCAAAATCTTCCAGAGTGTCGACAGCGTGGAGCATAAATATGTCCAGATAATCCGTACCGATCTCGTGTAGGGCATCATCAAGGTCTTTCATGGCTCCATCCCCATCTTTGCTGTAGCTCTTACTGGTGATCACGATGTCGCTTCGATCAATCAATTTAAGAGCTTCCCTTATGGCGGGGTAAGAACCGTAGCTCTCGGATGAATCCCAAAAATTGACCCCGAGACTATAGCCTTTAAGTAGTATATTGCGACCTAAGGATAGACTTCCGTAGATATCAGCGTAATCAGTACCTATGCAAAGCCTTGAAACCTTAAAACCAGTATTACCTAAAACCTCCATACGCAATCCCAAACACCAACTTTTTTCTTTTTTTAAGCAACCTTCTCTAAATCTGAGATAAGAAAGCCGATATAAGTTACTATTTTGTGGTGTGTGAACCTTGGACGAGGAATCAGTTAGTGTTCCTTTAGATCGAGCCTTACAGATCGGTCCGCCAACTAGTGTTGTGTTGGCTACATGTATATCTTCGGATGGTAAGCCGAACATAATAACACTAGGCATGTATATGCCCATCTCGAATAAACCGCCATTAATAGTCATAGGAGTGTCTCCAAGAAGATACTCTCACCAACTAATTATGGAAACAGCCGAGTTTGTCGTAAATGTCCCGACCAAAGATATCGTGGAGCAGACAGTATTTTGCGGAACGGTTTCTGGCAGAAGCCATGATAAATTTAAAGAGGCGGGGTTGACTCCCGTTCCAGCAAACATAGTTAAGCCTCCACTGATCAAAGAATGCGTCTCCAGTCTTGAGTGCAAGGTTACAGCCAAATACACATGTGGTGATCATACCCTCTTTGTTGGTGAAGTCGTAGCCACCCATGTGAAGAAGGAGATGCTAAAGGATACCCTTGACGCTCTGAAAGCCAAAACCATAAGCCATAAAGGACCTTACTACTTTGTGCCAAAACTGATCTATGAAGTTGAACCCTAGAAACGGTCTAGGGAAGGAAGATGCTAGTTCACAAAATCGCTTCTCATCCGTATGTCTTCTCTGATTCAAGCCTGTAATATACTATAGATTGACCGTTCAAATAAGTCTAGAAGTTGAAATCATGAATCCAACTTCTTTGTCATATGTCGTGAGATTTCAACAGCTGATTCATATACACAGATCCTCGCGGAATATCTCTCACGTAGAAGAGAATTCTCTCCAAAACCTTGGAAGGACTTCTGCAGCTTTTCCCCTTAGGGACAAGCTCATGTAAGGCGTCAAAACTGTAGGGTTAGGGTTGATTTCAACAACTTTTGCTTTGTGCTTAAGCGCTAATAAGGGCATCTGGGAGGCAGGCGAGACCACACCCGAGGTTCCTATGACGAGGAACAGTTCCGCCCGTCCGCTCGCTATGAAGGCCGCATTCAAGACCTTAGGATCTATGGGCTCTCCGAATTGGACAACATGAGGACGTAGGGCATTACCACACGCACAGTAAGGCGGCAGATTCTTGAGAGGCGTTCCCGACAGATCAACTATTCCCTCACATCTCGTGCATCTTCCCTTCCACATATTCCCGTGAAGCTCCAAGATGTTCTTACTGCCAGCCCTACTATGGAGTCCATCAACATTCTGAGTTATCAAGCAAAAATCCTCAAAGTACCTTTCCATTTCAACGAGCGTGTAATGAGCCGCATTGGGTTTGCATTGGCTTACAAGCTTTCTTCTCCACTCGTAAAACTCCCATGTCTCCTTTGTATTCCAAGGCGGTCCAGCCCTGCTTGCGAGCTTTCTCGCTTCCGGGATTCCCCACATTGATCCTTTGCCTCTGAAAATCGGAACACCGCTCTCAATGGAAATTCCAGCACCGGTGAGCACTACTAATCGCAATTTCGAGCTTACTGTTAAGCCCAGTTCTCCCGTAACGTTCATACTCTATCCTCTAGTTTCATGTTTATCTAACGCATTAACTTTGACTTTCGAGTGCTTGGTTAAGAGGATATATCCCTGCAAAGTCTTACTGACGTTTCAATGAGGGATTCTGGTTCTTCTTTCTCCGCATCACCATCAGATGTTTTCTTGGCGTACATCTAGCCTGAATTGGGATAGTCAATATTGGAGCTTGCCGGAAGAGTCTATGTTTCTACATCTTTGGGATGCACTCTCTTTACAAGGTCTACCTTGTCCTAGTCCTCGTCTTCGCTGATTATCTCTGTTATGCTTTGTTCTAACATGGTTGCCACATTGATCGCGTCTTTCGGTCGCTTAAGCGGCGTGATCCCCATGATCTCGAGCGAATGCTCGAAGGTGGTCCGGCTCATCTCGTATTTCTTTACCTTCCCCAATCTAAGGTAGTCTCGCGTCACACGGATCGCGGTCTGCGTTGAGGCGGGTTTTGACAGTATGAAGAGCGCCTCCTCTAAAGTTTCCAGACTGGTAGCCGCGTTTATCACCCCTTTTGCAGCCCTATCTATGATGCTCATGCATTCGCTCCGGTATTCTGCTTTCTTGTCGACGGCGTGTATGAGGGTGGTGGAGTCGAGGAAATAGATTGGCCTTTCTCTGTTCAAAACGATGGCACCCCACCTAGGTTTTCTGCAGCTTTCCTAGCCGCTCCTCATCCGCCTTCTCCTTCAACTCCTTCGCCGACAATCCTATCGATATGGCCCCAGAGAGTTGAACTAGATCCTCCAGCGGGTCTCAGGGACCTTATGAAGGTGGAAGATCAATTCCTCCCCTTTCACGATTACTGTCAGCTCATCTCCAGCTCTCACCCCGAGTAGGTGACGAACCTCCTTTGGAAGAACTATCCTACCTTGCCTCCCGACCCTCGCCTTACATATCAATGACACACTTTCACCCCGAATCCAAAAAACCCCGAGGCATCATATGAACTTAGTGGCATAATGGGGCTAATGTGGCACACGCCCGTTTGGGTGACCTGCACCTAGGAGACCGCATGTTCAAACCCCGCTGGTCCACCAAGCAAAAGTAAACTCTATTTTGGAACAGAGCCCATTTCTAAGTCCCTCCCATCCAAGCAGAAAGCAAGTTTCTAGCGACCTGTACTAGTACCGGTAGATCATGATTGGTCCAGCGAATGGCTTAGTAGAGATCATGCCTTAGTACGAAGGAAAACTTATGAACTTCGATATAGAAGTTATCTTCGGAGGTGATTCTATGGAGAAATCTGCATTATTGTTGATTGAGTTTCAGAACGATTTTCTAATGAAGGATGGGGCTATGAATGCCACTGGAATTTGGAAAAGAGCTGAAGACCATGGTGTGGTTAAGAAGACGGTTAGAGTGGTTGAAGCTGCTAGGAAGGCTAGAATCCCAATTATACACGCACCCATTAGCTTTAGGGAGGGATATCCAGAGATATCGGGGCCCTCTGGTCTCCTCAAAGGTGTAGTTGACGCCAAGGCATTCAGAAGAGGAACAAAAGGTGTTGAAATCATAGATAAGCTCAAGCCGAAAGATGGTGAATTTGTGATAGAGAAGAGAAGGCTTTGTGCATTCTGTGACAGCGAACTGGAATCTCTATTGCACAATCTAGGAGTCAAGAATTTACTCATCGCAGGGTTCATAACTAACTGGTGTGTGGAGCAGACAGGTAGAGAAGCATATGACAAAGGCTTTAAACCGATATTCCTAGTAGACTGTATGGAAGCCTTGTCAGATGAGGAACAGAAATTTGCTGTGGAAAAGATATTTCCAGCCATAGGAGAGTCAAAAACCTCAGAGGAAATAGTTAGGGAAATCGAGAAATAACTAAGATGCTGGCTCTTTCCCCATTTCTGGTTCATGGCAACACTCTTACGGTTTCCTCATGCATCTGATGTCTCTTTAACCAACTATAGTGGCGTCTCCAATTACACCGTGTATTTACATCTCTCCTACAGGTACTATGTATAGTGGCTGTTCATCCTCTGGTAGATTCAGAACTTCTTTCACCTGCTCATCATAGAATGCCCCGACAGTAACAGTGCCGAGTTCCAGGGCGGTTGCCTGGAGACACAGGTTCTGGGCTGCATGCCCTGCCTCCATATGCACATATCTAATACCCCTATCTCCATATTTCACAGTTGTCCTCTCGTAGACCGCCGTAACCACTATGTCTATGGCAGCCTCCTTGACCCAGTCCTGCCCCAGTGCAGCTTCGGATAGTTCCGCCCTCTTGTCTCCGTCAGTAAGCTTTAGGAGTTCGTGTTCCTCCGGCTTATACTTGTAAACGCCTTCGGTAAGGTTTTCCACGTCTCCAACCACTACATAAACCTCGAGGGGATAGAGGGCTCCGGCAGATGGAGCAGTCCTGAAGCCTCTTGGATCGGTGATTCCTTGAGCAGCCCAAAGGAGTTGCGAAACCTCTTGAAGCGTTAAAGGCTCACCCGTATACTCCCTAATCGACCTCCTCTTCAGAAGAGCCTCCTCAATCGAGAAATTACTGTCATATCGCGGTTCCGGCAGCTCTATCCTAATTTTATCGACCGTTGGCCGAGGCTCAACTATTATCGGCTCAGGAGACTGCCATACAAGGAGATATGCGAACGTTACCCCCAACGCAGCCATGACAGCTATAGCTCCTATCTTTCTCCTGTCCAAGATTTTCCACTTCTATTATCATAGACATCGTAAGCCTATCTTTTAATCAAGTCGGCTAATGATAATCGATCAATGTTAAGTTTGCTACTGGTATCCTCATCTAGCCATTTCGTAGACTAGTCTATACGATGTTGACAACTGCTTCTCCAATCCTTGGCATATAGGTGACTCCTCGTCCGTTTCATTCACCACCATACGATGATCTTAACTTCTCCATCAAGATCAGGGTCGAGTGTTGGGGACCATCTTACCGATAGACCAGCCCTAGGCCTGTGTCTCCCTTCAGCTGCCTTTCCAGCCTAGCCTCCATCTTGGATATATGACTGGATCCCTTTGTTTCTTCCGCCGAAGGGGCTGAAGGTTCGAAAGTGACAAATCCTATGTTAGGGATGCACCTTGCTGGCGGGCCTGTAAAACAACTGAGTCAATGAACGATGTCTTGGCTTGGGTGTATGCTTCACGATCGGAAACGTGTTCTGCAGCGAGTTTCTTCTTCAATTCATGATATCGCTGAGCTACCTCAGGATGAGCCCGAAGGAAATCACGAAAAAGCAGATGCTTCTTCCAGTGGTCGCTTATAAACCTTACCAAGTGCAGGTGGTACGCAGTCGCTTCCGCCAGCGCACGTGTGTACTTCCCCAAACAGTAGTACCAATCCGGATTCTCAGGTTGAGGAGTCACATCATCATAGCCTAGAGGCTGCAGAAGCGGAAGACACTCCTCTGCGTCCGCAGACTGGAGGACACCGGCCATTATGTCAACGATGGGTTTCGCTCCCAAACCAGGTACAGCGGTGCTGCCGACGTGCTCGATCGCCATAACCTTATGCCTGATAGCCTCCAGAATGCGGCACTTCTCCTGTTCGTATAGAATTGGCCACTTCGGATCGTAAGTCACTATTATAACGAGGTTTGACAAACTGCTTTCCTCCTTGGATGATCTTCACACATCTTCACAATCAACCCTTTGGCCCGGCAATTCAAGATAAACCTTTCGCGCCCTCAAGAGTTAAGCCTCCCAAAGATCACTTTTGCCCCGCGGGTTGAGCGCCAGCATACCTCAGCACCCGGCGATTACTAGATCCTTGGGAGATGGGGTTGGTGGGAAAGGAATGACCCCCAATCTGACATGTCTTTCAAGATCTCTTCACATCCAGGAAACTATTCAGATCGTCCGAAGCAAGTCTTCCACGCGCCAACTTTATACTCTAGAAATCCATGCAACTCTTTTTCGGACCATTGAGCCAACCGCTGTCCGCCTGCTGGGATCCCTCCAGCTTGTTTTGGCTCATTTTGGTCAGATGCTTGCTTAGGTTTTGGCTTTTTGCGAAAATTGTAAACGAAAGGATGAGAGCTTCAATGCTGCTATTCTCCGCCTGAAAGGCACGGCTCGCCTATCTAAGCACGCAGAAGCCTAGAAGGGCGTTACAGACTCTGACGTTGAGCGGGTCTTCAGCGAAATTCAGGAAGCGTGGCATAGGGGATGGCCAAGCAGATCGCAGATACCACTTTTCTTGTAGATCTATTAGGAGGGCCCTTCTTCGGATTGTATATCTAGTTTTTGTTGAACATATCAGGTAGACCAGAGCTCGTTAAGGATCTTTGCGGCTTTGCCTCCAGAAGCCCCGCACCTAGGCTTAGCTCATTGGAGGAAATCATGGGATACCTTTAATTTGCTGCATGTCACAATTCTGAAAGGTACTCGGAGCAGTAAGAGACTGAACCATGGTGGAACCGTATGGGAAGCAGCCTGTTCGAGATATTAGCCTTAAGTATGGTGGCTGGTTTGGCAACTGGCCTTGGGGGACTAATTGTCATAATCAGGAGGCCCGGGAAGAAAGTTCTAGGCTTCTTGATGGGCCTGGCTGCGGGGATAATGATCACCCTTTCCTTCCTAAAACTGATGTGGGAATCCGTTAAGATCTCCGGATTCCTTCTTGCAGCATCGGGCTTCGTTATAGGTTCGTTCCTAATGTTCTTCTTAGACTTCCTATTGCCCCACAAATTCTTCTCAGTCGACGAGAAGGGAATGATGGACGGAAGATTCCTCAAGTCAAGCATCCTAATCGCAATCGGTATATCCCTCCACAATTTCCCAGAAGGCATCGCCGTAGCCTCGGGCTATTCATACCTTCCCCGACTAGGCTTGGTGATAGCGGTCGCCATGACACTCCACAACATACCAGAAGGGATCGCCATATCGCTGCCCGCATATATGGCAGGCGCCTCCAAAATGGCAGCCTTCAGGTTGGCCCTCATTTCGGGATTGGTGGAGCCACTAGGCGCCCTGATCGCATCATTACTCCTAGAGAGTTTCCTCGGCCTCGTACCCTTTGGCTTGGCCTTTGCCGGCGGTGTGATGGTGTTCGTCACGCTAGACGAACTGATCCCGGTCGCACACGAACGAGGCCACGAACATTTCACATCTTTCGGAGTAATAATAGGGTGCCTAACTACGTTCATACTGCTGGGTACTGTCTGGTGAATCAGACTCCAGTGCGCCCCTAAATCCTCATCATAATATTTTTTAAGTCCGGAAAAGCGTACATTCAGAATGGGGATTTGTATGCAAAGGGTTCAAGTAACATATTTCGATAAAACGAGTGATGCAGATCCAGAGCGTATCACAGAGGAAAACCTCAATCTCGCCGGAAGGCGAGGGGACGAGCTGAATATAAAAGATTTCGTGATCGCTTCATCTACAGGCTTCGTCGCAAAGAAGGCCCTAGATGTCCTAGCTAATAGGGCTCTAGTATTCGTAGGCGAGGCGAGAGAATGGTTCGATAAGGGCTTCCTTAAGGAATTGGAGAGCAAAAATATTCACGTAATCTTCAGCCATGAAGTCAAGTACAGATATACCAGCGAGGTTCAATCTGCCTTCAGACGTCTCTCCGAAGGAGTAAAGGTATGCCCAGAAATAGTGATGATAGCCGCCGATAAAGACCTGGTTCCAACAGGAAAGGAAGTGATAGCCATAGCTGGAACAGGGTCAGGGGCAGACACAGCCATGGTGATACTCTCCGCCAAGAGCAAGGACTTCAAAGAACTCAAGATCAGAGAACTCATCTCCAAGCCGAGATGACTCTTTTCCTCAATATGGCTAAGATTCAGTTGTGAATGAAACGGAGACGAATCGTAAGGAGACATGCCTTCAGTGGCGATCTCCCGTTCGTACTATTCAACACACGCGCTCCAGAAATTCTTTGGTTCCCAAACCCCTGAAAAACGATTGGTCAGATTGTACGATGCCTCTATTGACCACAAAACCGTTATTGGGCGTTTGTCTTAGGTATAATAAGGAATGGCAAAACTTAAGTACGCATTAGAGGAGATCTTAAGACGTGAAAGAGGAATTTGTTGCCTTTCCAAACAAAGGCGAAAGAATAGTTGGCACGCTTCATATTCCTGAAAGAACCCCTGCTCCAGCAGTAATTTTCTGTCATGGATTCACTGGAAACAGAATCGAAAGCCATAGGCTCTTCGTCCATGCCGCGAGGGAGCTTTGCAGAAGGGGGTTTGGTGCGTTACGCTTCGATTTTCGCGGCTCTGGTGAAAGCGAGGGCTTGTTTGAGTCGATGACAATATCGGAAGAAATGGGCGACCTGACCGCTGCCATAAACTGGCTTTACGATAGGATGGAGATCCTAAGAGATAGAATCGGAATTGTTGGCCTCAGCTTGGGCGGCGTGGTGGCACTCCTAACAGCAGTCGGAGACGGGAGAATCAAGGGAGTTTGCACATGGGGCACGCCAGCCGAGTTTGGAGGACTCCAGAACACGGCTAGAAACATCCTCGGAGAAGCGAAAATCGAGGAATTGATGGTAAAGACCCATTTCGACTTGCCTTCAGGTGACCGTGTCGGACGAGATTTTCTTATGGATGCTTTAAGGCATGACATTTCAGGAAGCGCTGCCAGAATCTCGCCTAGACCCTTTCTGATCATTCATGGTACTAATGATAACTTGGTTCCTGTTTCTCACGCTGAAAAGCTGTTTAACAATGCTAAAGAGCCGAAAGAGAAGTTCCTTGTCGAGGGCGCGGACCATACATTCAATCGCTGGGATTGGCAGTGGAAGGTTATCAACCGCACAGCAGAATGGTTTGAGCGGACTCAAATTTAACAACGCTTGACAACATCAGCGCATCACTAAGGTGATAAGAATTGCTTGATTTCTGCTTTGTTTTCGATTTTGGACCAGTTCAGGTGTTTGTCTTTTCTTCATGGAGCTTTCTAAGCATCTCTCTTATCTCGGCAACTCTCTCCGCCCCGAGCGGATAGTATCTGATAGAAACAAGAAAACCGAGAAAGGCTCCGATGAAGATAATAGCTGTTGCAAGTCTCATGTTCAAGATGACGCCCGGGGGCTGCGGAAAACCTGGAACAAAACCAGTCAAGCTGAAGATGAGGACAGTGCTTGCACCAGTTAGAGCAAGCGCGAACCTGTCGACGAAAGTGCCTATGCCTAAGTACGTCCCCTCTCTCCTAAATCCCGTCTTGATCTCGTCCTCATCTATTACGTCAGGTATCAAGATTTCCCTCACAAGAGTTACCCCAGAGTTAGCGAACCCGTAGAAAAGCATCATCACAATCGCTTTTAAAATTGTGTCTGCTAACAACAGAAAGGGCAGGAAAAATGAGGCCGACAATAGCATAGAAATGGTCAGCGTCTTCTTCGTGCCATATCGTATGCAAATTCTCCTCCACAGCGGATAGAAGAGTATTCCCGTGAAGAATACAGGAGCGCTCACAAGGGTCACGTCAGCGAGAGTCCCGCCGAACATATACACGACGAGAAATGGGCTCACTGCAGAAGTCAAACTCCAGATCCAGCTGATCATCAAGACGCAGAAGGCAGCTGTGAGAAAAGATCCATTTGTAAGTGTAGCTTCAAATGCTGTTCTGATCGGCAGCGTTCCGGCCACGCTGAACTCTTTTCGTTCACTGCTCCCAAGAAGAGACACTAAGAATCCGCCACCAGAAATGAAACCCAGAACCGCTGCAGCTATTATCCACGCCCTGAAAGTGCCGAATCCTCCAGTAAGGGAGGCTATGATTAACGGTGTTAGCACAAATCCTATCATGCTCCCGATCATCGCGGCAACTTGTCTGTAGAGGGATACCTCGGTTCTTTCTTTAAGTTCCTGAAACATCTCGGGGAACAGAGCGTTCCACCCAACAGTAACAAAAGTGTACATAAGCTCGAAAATCCCTACAATGACTATGAAATAGAGAAATATCCAAATGTTGGAAGGCGTTGGCAGAGGCATACCAGCAACTGGCGGCGACCAGATTAGGATGAAGAACGGTATCATCAGCGGCGCGCAGAATAGAATAAATGGTATCCGGCGCCCCCATCTTGTTTTAGTCCGGTCGCAGATGTACCCGGCTATCGGGTCGTTTATGGAATTCCAGATTCCATAGGACATTAGAAATCCAAGTCCGACCAAAGATGGATCGAGACGGACTTCATTGACGTAAAAGTAGATTAGAAATGCACCTATTGAGTGAAAGATGAGCGCTTGGCCTAGATTGCCGAAGCCATACGCTATTTTCCCCGGTCTACCTGTCAAACTGCCTATCAAAGACATCAACCCATTTTTTTCTCGTCTGTCCCGTTAATTCCTTAGTGACGAATAGTAAGGAAAGGATAGGGGCTAGCGGGATTTCTCTATCTATACCAGTCAAGGCTTTCCTCTATGTATCTGATGAGAGAGTCAAAGAACTCTTTCACGTCGTCGCTTAGGCTTGTTTGAGCAAGAAGTGCTCTCGCCGCCTCGGCGTGCATCTTCGATATGTTCTTTGCGGCTTCAAGTCCTCCACTCTCCCTAATAACAGTCCTTATCTGGTCTATGTCTCGCGGGCTGAGGCTCCTCTTGCCGAGAAGATCACTCAGAGTTTTAGATCTCTCCATATCTAGCGATCTTAGCGCGTAGATCACGTGAAGGGGCTTCTTACCCAGAGCGATGTCTCCGCCCGGAGGCCTGCCATACTGCTCCTCGCTGGCGAAGGTATCTATAATATCGTCTTGAATATCGAAGGAGTATCCTATGTTTACAGCGGCCTCCTCCAACATCTTCAGGTCATCCTCCGGAGCGCCACCTAGAATCGCGCCTGCCAACATCGTAACCCTGAAGAGCGAAGCGGCCCTCCTAGACGCCATGATACGCCACTCATTGACATCTACGTCCTTATACTCGAATAGGAGGTCGAGTATCTGGCTCTCATTGACTTCCCGGTAGCCCCTCGAGAACAGAAGCAGCAATTTAGCAACCTTATCTTCTGGAAAGCCAGAACCCAGTACGGCTTGCAAGGCCAATGCATACGCGATATTGCCGAGGAAGACGGCTGTTCCCTCTCCAAGTCTGCGGTTATAATTCCCCATGAATGTCTTGTGGAGGGTTTTGCCTCCCCTTCTAAGATCATCCATGTCAACCAGATCGTCGTGGACTAAGATGCAGTGGCGGTATATCTCAATCCCAACACAGACATCAAGAATGTTATCATCAACCCTTCCCGCGTAACCCTTACAGGTCAGCAATGTGCTAGACGAGGCGAGTCTCTTACCTCTCCTCAGCACATAATCCATAAAGTACGAGTAAACCCTCGCTACGAAGGGATGATAAACACTCGCCTCTTTGTGGGCGTCGGCGAAAAACCTCCTGAGCCTTTCCTCAATCATCCCGCCGTAAAGTTCCACCGTTCTCTCCCAGCTCATTCTTGATCCCCGCTAAACATGGCCCACTGTGAAATCATTAGAAAATTGCTGGATAAAACTGTTTAACTACTAGAACCTAGCATGGAAAGCCAGAAGCCCCAGTGAACATTCGGTGTTAAATCGCGAAGGCATAGAAGAGGGGGGCTATGTGTAGGGGCTATATACACACCAGCCATAACCGAGTGAACTATTAGCCTCAGTATCTGATGTTGCCCAAAGAGTCACTCGGGCAAGAGTCTGCTAATGCGTGATTATGCCAGAAAGTTTCTTGTGGCGAGACCACTACTTTTTCTACTAATAGATTAAATGACCGATGTAAAGACCATAAAAATCAGCAAGGAGACAACATGTTGCCCCT
>Ga0315312_1001819_pt1 | contig 15733 bp, 21 predicted proteins | sample TDP7_MG_FD_203629 | JGI IMG/M metagenome (GOLD analysis project Ga0315312, IMG submission 203629) | Freshwater sediment microbial communities from Lake Towuti, South Sulawesi, Indonesia - TDP7 | ecosystem: Environmental > Aquatic > Freshwater > Lake > Sediment | place: Indonesia: South Sulawesi... | reverse complement strand
GGGGGCGTTCACCGTCTGGGTCGGACGCCGCTACCGCAGCGTGTTGCGCCGGTTCCGCAAGCCCAGACTGTGGATCGAACTGGCCGCCCTGATGCTCCTCTCCGGGCTCTTGCTGGGAGCCAGTCAGAATGGCGCGGGCCGGTGGAGTTGGGGCGGTCTGCGGGAGGGCCTGGAGATGATCGTCCGGGCCTGGTTGATCATCGCGGGCTTCGCGGCGGTGAGCGTGGAGTTGCGCAATCCGCTAATCATAGAGTGGTTCACCCGCCGGCACCTGCGAAGCTTTTCCGACGCCCTGGGCGTGGCCTTCGAAGCGCTACCCGCCTTCGCGGCGGCTCTGGCCGAGCAGCGGCAGTTCGTCCGCCGCCCGCTGGGGACGCTGTCTCAACTGCTGGGACGCGCCGGGGCCTGGCTCGAAGCCTACCAGCGAAAACAGCTCCCGGCGCCCCGCGTGGTCATCCTGGCCGGGGACTCGGGCCAGGGCAAGACGAGCGTGGCGGGGGAGGTCGTCCGGCACTTGCGCGAGCGCGGCCTTGCAGTCGGCGGCGTGCTTGCCCCAGGGCTCTGGCGCGATGGTGAGCGCTGGGGCTTCGACATAGAAGATCTGCTCGATGGCCGCCGGCGCCCCCTTTGCCGCACGGACGCTCCCCCGCAGGACATTTCGGCCGGTCCGTTTCAATTCCTCTCGGGGAGCTTGGAGTTCGGCCGCGAAGCCCTGTCGGTGGCGCGCCTGAAAGCTGCGGGCGCCGCCGTCGTCGTCGTGGACGAGGTGGGCCCGTTGGAGCTGAGCGCCGCGGGCTGGGCCGAATCACTGGATGCCCTGGTCGCCGAGTGGTCCGGTCCTATGCTGTGGGTGGTGCGCCGCGGCCTGGTCAACAAGGTGGCGGCCCGGTGGCTGAACACCCCCCCGCTCGTCCTGGACACTGCCGAGGCCGAGCCCTCCGGAATTGCCCGCTGGCTGGCCGGCCCTCCAGATTGAGGTTTTCCATGCTCACGCTGATGATTCTTGCAGTCTTGCTGGCGCCTTCCTGCACCGGTGCTCCCGCCCCGGAAGGGTGGAGCGCTCGCGCCCCCCGCGACGAGGTCAGGCCACGTTTCTCTTTCGCCCCGCGCGGCGGACGTAGCGGGAAAGGCGCCCTGGTGATCGAAGCCGATGGCCGCGAGGGCCTGGACGGTTACTGGGTCAAGTCGTTTCCCGTGACGGGTCGCGAGTACTACCGATTCACAGCCTGGCGGCGGCTCCGGCACGTGGACTGGCCCCAGCAGAGCGGCGTCGTCAAGCTGCGCTGGCGTGACGCGGGGGGCAAGCAGGTCCTCGATGACCGGCCGCTTGTCCAGGGCTTCCTCGAAGGCTTCACCGCCTGGGCGCCGCCGGAGCATCCCACCGACCGGGCCACAGATTCCGCAGGCTGGACGGAGGTCTCCGCCACCTACCAAGCCCCCTCGACCGCGGCGCAGGCCGTGATCGAGTTACACCTTCAATGGGCGCCGCGGGGTCGCGCCGAGTGGTGCGATATCGAGTTCCGTAAGGTCGAGCCGCCCGCCCCGCGAAAGGTCCGGCTGGCCACAGTGCATTATCGCCCCAAGGAAGGCAAGACCCCGGAGGAGAAGCGGCGCCAGTTCGCCCCGCTCATCGCGGATGCCGCACGGCAGAGGGCGGACCTGGTGGTGCTTCCCGAGACCCTCACCTACTACGGCACGGGCCTGTCTTTCGCGCAAGTCGCTGAGCGGGTGCCTGGCCCCAGCACGGAATATTTCGGAGAGCTGGCCCGCCAGCACGGGCTTTACATCGTGGCCGGCTTGGTGGAGCGCGAAGGGCGCCTGATCTACAACGTCGCGGTGCTGCTATCACCTGAAGGCAAGCTGGCGGGCAAGTACCGCAAAGTCACGCTGCCGGACGGCGAGGTCGAGCACGGCGTGATGCCGGGCCGGGACTACCCGGTCTTCGAGACCCGTTTCGGGAAGCTCGGGATGATGATCTGCTACGACGGGTTCTTCCCCGAGGTGGCGCGCGAGCTCATCAAGCGTGGCGCCGAGGTGATCGCCTGGCCGGTGTGGGGCTGCAACCCCGCCCTGGCCCGAGCCCGCGCCGCCGAGAACCAGGTCTACCTGGTGAGCAGCACCTACGAGGACATCAGCCGCAACTGGATGCTCTCGGCCGTTTGGGACCACGCCGGCCGCACCATCGCCCTGGCTAAGGAGTGGGGCACCGTCGTGGTGGCCGAGGTCGATCTGGCTACCACCACACGCTGGCGCAGCCTGGGCGACTTCCGCGGCAAGCTACCGCGCCACGCGCCGCTCATTCCTGTGGCAAGGGCCTTCCGGTAGGTGACGTTACACCGCGTGCGAGATCACCGACAGGCCCGGAATGCCTGCGTAGTGGGCCCGGTTGTGGGTGAGCAGAGGCACTTGGTATAGCAACGCCGTGGCGGCGATCCAGCCGTCGCCGCACTCGATGCGGCGCCCGCTCCGTTCGGCGGCCACCGTTACTTCCGCCCATCTGCGACAAAGCTCCCGGTTGTATGGAGCGACCACAAACGGCTCGAGGAATTCCTGCAACCGCCGTATCCGCGCTTCACCCCAGTTCGAACGGATAGCCCAGCGATCCAACTCAGCGATCGTCATGAAGGAGACCAGCACGACACGGTCAGTCAGTTCGGTGTCGTAACCGGCCGCCAGGGGATGGTTCTTGAACAGGAAGGAAACGACGTCGGTGTCAAGCAGGACGGCGCTCATGCCGCACGGTCAGCCCTGACGTGGCCTCTCCATTCATGGAGGGCTGCAAGGAACTCTTCGATAGGCTCGTCCTCAGGCCAGAAATCACCATGCAGAACCCCAGGATTCTTGATCGGCGTCTTACCCTGCTGGAGGATCAGATCTTCCAGCGTTGGGCTGGCCTCGAAGTCAAGCCGTGGGTCCTTCAAGGAGCGCTCCATCGGTCCCTCCCGCACCTTGAGTATAACACCCCGCTCTCTCCCTCCCCCTCACACCGTTGGCTCGCCGTGCACCTCGACTTCCTCCGGCGCGACGCCTTCGGCGGGGGGCTCGGGCAGGCAGCCCCGCCAGTCGAGCAGGGCCCAGTAGAGGGCGGTCAGCGAGCTCAGCACTCCGCTCCACAACCCGATCACCCGCGGGCTGACCGCCTGCGAGGCCGCGCCCGCAGCCAGCATCGACAGCATCATGGTGGCCCAGGTCAGCGATTCCATGGTCGTTGAGAAGGGCGAGGCATTGCGCACCTTGCGGGACGTCCCGTCCGTCTTCTTCGCAGTGGGTTGGAGGCGCGATTTCTGTCGCGCTCTCCATTGATTCTAAAGGGGTTAACCGGAGGCGCTAGAGGGGTCGGGGGGGGTACTCCGGGGCATCACTTCGCGGGAGGAGCCTTCTTCACGCGGTTCCAGCGGGCCAGGGCCGCCTGACGCGCATTCTCCGAGCGGCACTCGGGCAAGAGCTTTACCCAGACCTGCCCTACGGAAAAGGAGCATCCTCAACGGAGGGCCGCTTCGTTCGCTCGATAGTCGATTCCCCGATCAAGTCCTCCAGGGACCGCCCCGTCAGCCGGAGGCACAGCGCCCGATATGGGGTCAGGTGTCGTTCCTTCTCTTCCTGGCTCAGCCGGTCGTCCCACAGAAATGCCTTGGCTGTCCCGGATATGACCGCGATGATTCGAGGGATTGACACTTCGCCCGGAAGGGATTCCTTTAAGCGCGCCAACAATGCGTCCGCCGAGTTGTCCTCCTTCCATCGGTCTTCAAGTTCCACCCCGCCGTGCGGTATCACTACCTGGCTATCTGCCCCCTCAGACTGGCCTGCCGGCGTCCGGTCCCATATCTCGGCTTCCTCCCTGTCCCCAGAGACGGTGTTCCCCCCATTGCCCATGGTCTCCTCGTTGTCCTTTCTGAATCGTTCCACGAGCCAACGCACGAGCCTCAGTGGTGCAGATGCGACAAGAAAGGCTACCCAGAGGATCAAGAAAACTATCAGTGCTACCCACGCTAGGCCGATAGTCAGGTTGGCGATCCCGCTATGAATTATCAGCACGATCGGCAACACGACTACAAAGAGGAAGAGCAAGTACAGTATGAAAGCCGTGCCCCCCAGGACGGCCCTCACCTTAGCCCACACCTTCACGGCTCGCCTCCCGATGCTGGCAATGATACCACTCGACCGCCGCGAACAAACGCCTCCCGCCCCAGGGCCGTTCCTTGGGCGTTTTTCTGCCCGCCGGGAAGCCCAGTTTATCCCGCAAAGATCGGGGCTAGGGGACAGACGGAACGTTCTTCCCGGTGCGGAACGTTCCGTCTGTTCTCGCGCTCGGTATGCGCAGCCACCGGATGGTCTAGCGCGGTTCGTCAGCCTTGGACTTCGAGGTCGTCTGGGGTGATGCCCAAGGCCGGGACTCGGACAGGCGGCTGGACGGGTGCTGGGGTTCCGCGGCACGGGTTGTGCTACGTTCAGGGTGGGCACGTGATTTCATGGCACGCGGAACAAACTTGAACGTCTGTTTTCTTCTCGGCGCCGGGGTGTCGCAGCCGGCGGGCATGCCCAAGACGGAAGAGATCACACAAGCAGTTCTGGACACTACTCGGGTGAGTCGGCATTCGTCTGGACAGTACATTCGCAACGCTCTCTTCCCCACGTTGCCCGGGCCCGACGCGAACACTTTGCAGGGGATTCGGGATTTGCTCCCGCAGCTCCGAAACTACTGCCAAGGCTACTTCGACGAGCACGAGAAGGACCGGCTGGCAAACTACGAAGACCTGCACTACGTCTCGGCCCAGCTTCATGACCATCTGACGTTTGAGTATGAGAATCCGGCGATGGATGAATTCGCGAAGCTCGTCAGGCGTAGGGTGCGCCTCCCGAGTGGCGTGGGTCTCGCGGAGGTGGCTGACGAGTTGTGCGGGTACATACAGGACATGGTCTGCTCGTGGCTATCCGGCAGCCCGACAAGACTCGATCACCTCAACTGCCTCGTCGAGGCCGCAGGCGATAAAAGCGTCAGATGCTGCAATGTCTTCACGTTGAACCATGATCAGGTGATCGAGCGTGTGCTCGACGACAAGGCTGTCGGTTTCCAGGACGGCTTTGATCGCGCTGATGGGGAGGTCCGATGGTGGGATCCTCAGTCGCTGGAAGGCGACGCCAAGATCAAGCTGCTGAAGCTGCACGGGTCCGTCGATTGGTATGCATATGGGCGGAACCGCAAGACCTCGTTCGCCAAGGTGGAATCCGCCGACCCCTTCCATGCACGCGATCGGAGAGGGCGGCGGTTGCCGTTGCCGAGCAAGGGGATGCGGCCATTGCTGCTCCTGGGGACTTTCAACAAGATGCTGGACTACACCGGCGGGCTCTTCGCCGACCTGTTTTGCCTCTTCCGGCGAATCCTGATGCAGTCTCGCTGCCTGATCGTGAGCGGATACAGTTTCCGGGATAAGGGAGTCAACCGCGTCCTCGTGGAATGGCTGAACCGTGCACCCAGCCACACGATGGTGGTGGTGCACTCGGACCGTCAGCAACTCCGCACAACCGCCAGAGGGGCCCTCCGCAATCCGTGGGACGAACTCGTGGGCCGGGGCCAACTCCGCTTCGTGGAGTCCCGGTTTGAGGATGCCACTTGGGGCACCGTACGGTCACTGCTGCTCCGCAGCTCACCATCACGCCACGTGGGAGATCAAGGTTAGTCCCGGAATCCCCGCATAATGGGCGCGGTTGTGGGTGACGAGGGGGACACCGTACAGCAGCGCAGTGGCGGCGATCCAGGTGTCGGCACACTCGATGCGGCGCCCGCTCCGCTCGGCGGCCACCGTCACTTCCGCCCACCTGCGGCAGAGTTCCCGATTGTACGGGGCGACTACAAAAGGCTCCAGAAACTCCTGTAGCCGCCGTACCCGCGCGTCCCCCCATTTCGAACGGATAGCCCAGCGATCCAACTCAGCAATCGTCATGAAGGAGACCAACACCACACGGTCGGTCAGGTCACTGTCGTAACGGGCCGCCAGCGGATGGTTCTTGAACAGGAAGGAAACGACGTCGGTATCCAGCAGGACACCACTCATGCGGCTCGGTCAGCCTTGACGTGGCCTCTCCACTCATGGAGGGCTGCCAGGAATTCCTCGACCGGCTCGTCCTCAGGCCAGAAATCACCACGCAGAATCTGTGGGTTCTCGATCGGCCTCTTACCCTGCTGGCGGGTCAGTTCCTCCAGCGTCGGACTTGCCTGGAAGTCGTAACGCGGATCATTTGAAACCCGAGCCATGCATTCCTCTCAGCACTCCGAGTATATCACCCCCACCACCCACGGCCTCAACCGGGGGCGCCTCGTCAAGTCAGCGCCTCCTGGCGGACGGTCACCTGCCGGATGAAGTCCAGATCCAGGGCGTAGCCGAAGCCGGGCTCCGGGCGCACCGGGATGGTGCCAGCGGGCGTCACCTCGACGGGCGGCACAATTACGTCGCGCGTCCAGTAGCGGCGGCTGGCGGAGACGTCTCCGGGCAACACGAAGTTGGGGAGCGTCGAAAGCGCGATGTTGTGCGCGCGGCCCACGCCGCATTCGAGCATCCCGCCGCACCACACCGGGATCCCCGCCGCACGCGCCACGTCGTGTACCCGCCGCGCCTCGCGGAAGCCGCCCACCCGCCCAAGCTTGACATTGATGATGCGGCAGGCCTTCATCCGGATGGCCTGCTCGGCGTGACGCGCCGAGCGGATGCACTCGTCCAGGCAGATGGCCGTCTCCAGACGGGGTTGCAGCGCGGCGTGGTCGATGATGTCATCGTGACTGAGCGGTTGCTCGATCATCATCAGGTAGAACTCGTCCAGGCGCTTGAGGTGATCGGCATCCGCCAGGGTATAGGCGGAATTGGCGTCCACCATGAGCTTGATCTGCGGGAACTCCCGCCGCACCTCGCGGACCACGTCCACGTCCCAGCCGGGCTTGATCTTGATCTTGATGCGCTGGTAGCCGTCCGCCAGCTCCCGCTCGATCTTGCTGAGCAATTCCGGCACGGACTCCTGGATGCCGATCGAGACGCCGCAGGGAATCTCCGCGCGCGCCCCCCCGCCGATGTGCTTCCATAGGGGGACTCCAAGCCGGCGAGCCTCCAGGTCCCAGACCGCCGCCTCCAGGCCGCCCGTGGTCATGCGGTGCCCGCGGATGTGCCCGAGAAGCGGCGCCACCGCCTCGGCATTCTCCAGTTCGCGGCCCAGCAGGCGCGGCACAGCGAACTCCCGCAGGATCAGCCAGGCGCCCTCCGTCCACTCCTCGTTGTAGAAGGGCCGCTCGCCGCAAGTCACCTCGCCCCAGCCAGAGACGCCTTCGCCGATGACCTCCACCAGGATGATGCGCCGCTCGGTGGTCCGCCCAAAGCTGGTCTCAAAGAAGTGCACCAGTGGCAGCCGGATCTCGCGCAAGATGATGCGTTCTATTCGGATGGCCATTCGCCCAAAAGATATGCGCCCATTATGTCAGTGCGCTCGAAGCCCACTACCGCCAGCCCACGGCCCAGGTGCGCCAGGAACTGCTCGCTCACCGCCTGCTGAATCTCCCGGGCTCGCCCAAGATCCTCCCGGCGGATCACATCGATGTTGGCCGGGACTTCGATCCGGGCCGCTACCGGGGGCCGCGCATACGGACGGCCTTCGATGGTGGCCGCCGCGCGCGGACTCGCGATCCACCATTCCGCCGTGCAGCGGTCCGTGGGCAGGCCGCCGTGCAGGTGACTGGTGGTGAAGCCGTACTGGTTCAGCACGTAGCGCCGGATGACCACACCCAGCCGTTCGAGGTTGAAATAGGCGTTCTTGATCTCCAGCGGATCGAAGGTCCATTCCACCAGCGTGATGCCGCGGGCCAGCGCCTCCTCGCGCTGCCGCAGTTTCAGCATGCGGCCCACACCTCGATTACGGCATTCCTTGAGCACTCCCAGCATGTGGCTATGCAAGTAGAACATGCCGCCGGGCTTCAGACCCGGGATGGCCAGCAGGAACCCCACCATGCGGTCGCCGTCGAAAGCGCCGAAGGTTTGCCCGCCGATGTGGGAGGCTACCACGAACAGGCGCACGGGGAGCAGCTCCAGCTCTTCAAAACCCCACACCCGCTTCTGGACCTCCACGGCCTCCGCGAAATCGCCCGGAGCGGTCAAGGTACGGATCTGGATCTTGCCAACCTCGCTCATCTGGGGCCCAACAGTTGAATGTAGCAGACACGGTAGGTTACGTTGGATATTGACGGTGACGGAGCGGCTGCCGGCGGCGATCGGAATCCTGGGCGGAATGGGGCCGTGGGTGGACCCGCTGCTCCTGCGGAAACTGCTCGAATACCAGGCGGCGCTGGGCATGCGCCGGGATCAAGAAGCCATCCCCACGCTGGTGGCCCAGTATCCGGAACTGATCGAGGACCGCACGGAGTACCTGCTGTCGCTCGAGCGCGGCGCGCCGCTCGAAAACCCTGCGGTGAACGCGGCTCGTATCGCGCGGATGCTCGCGGCTGACGGCGCCTGCGTGCTGGGCATTCCCTGCAACACCTTCCACGCCGCGCCGATCTTCAGCCGCTTCGAGCAAGAGCTGGCCGGGCTCGAAGGCGTGGAGGTCGTCCACATGGTGCGGGCGACGCTCGACAGTATCGCCGTGCGTCGCGTGGGGATTCTCTCGACCAACGGCACTTACCTGCACCGTATCTACTCCGGCCCTATTGCGGAGCGCGGCCTGGAGCCGGTGACGCTGCCTTACGCGCCTTCCCCGGAGCACCGGCAGGGACCGGAACCGAGCCAGAACGAGGTTCATGAGGCCATCACCAGCACCCAGTGGGGCGTCAAATCGGGCCGGGAGGCGCGCTTGGGCTACCCCGCCGCCCGCCGAGTGCTGAAAGCGGCCGCCCGGCGCCTTAGGGAACTGGGCGCCGAGGCGGCCATCCTGGGCTGCACCGAGATCCCGCTGGCGCTCGAACAGGCCGACGTGCCGGACCTCCCCTTGTTGGATCCCCTCGATGCGCTGGCGCGGGGGTTGGTGGACGCCCACCGTGCGCGGCGGGCAAGCTGAAGCTCACCCTACCGCTGCTTGGCCTCCTCCCACAGCGCTTCCATCTCGTCGAGCGTGGCCTCGGTGAGCGGCTTGCCCTGCGCGGCCAGTTTCCCCTCCAGGTAACCGAAGCGCTCCCGGAAGCGGCGATTGGTCTTGCGCAGAGCCTGCTCGGGATCCACCTGGAGAAAGCGCGCCAGGTTCACCAGCACGAAGAGCAAGTCGCCGATCTCGCTTTCGAGTTCTCCGGGGTCGGCAGCTCGCCGTGCCCGGGCCAGCTCGGCCAGCTCCTCGTCGAGCTTCTCGAGCACCTGGTCAGCGTTCTGCCAGTCGAAGCCCACCTCGGCGGCGCGCGAAGCCACCCGCTCGGCCTCGACCAGCGCCGGCAGGTTGCGCGGCACCGTAGCCAGCAGACCCTCGCCGGAAACGCCCTTGGTTTCCCGCTCCGCGGCCTTGATCTGGTCCCAGCGGCGCTTGACCTCGCCCGGCGTGTCCGCCCGGGCGGCACCGAAGACGTGCGGATGGCGGCGAATGAGCTTCTCGTGAATCAGCTCGAGCGCGTCGGCCACCGTGAACAGGCCCTTCTCGGCAGCGATCTGCGCCAGGAAGACCACTTCCAGCAGCAGGTCGCCCAGCTCCTCGGCCATCGCCGCCCAGTCGCGGGCGTCTACCGCTTCCAGCACCTCGTAAGTTTCTTCGAGCAGGTACGGCTTGAGGGTGTCGAAGGTCTGCTCGCGGTCCCAGGGACAACCTTCGGGCGAGCGTAACTGCGCCATGATCTCGACCAGCCTTTCGAACTGCTCGCCCGCGGACATCATGGAAGCTCCCAATCTAGCACACGCCTCGCCGCCGCTCACTACAATGGATAGTTATGAGCGATGCGGAGACTCCCAAGCCCGAATCCGTGGACGGCGCCCCACCGGAGGCCGAAGAGCAGGACCTGCCGCTGCCTCCGGCTACCTTCGAGTACCTCGTCATCTCCCTGCGGTTTCAGGCCGAGATGCAGCTTGGCGTTCTCAGCTTCGGCGAGAAGGAGGAGAAGCCCAAGCCCAACCTCCGCGGGGCGCGGCACACCATCGACCTGATGGGGGTGCTCCAGGAAAAGACCCGAGGCAACCTCAGCCTGGAGGAACAGCGCTTGCTGGAAAACTCGCTCACCGAACTGCGCTTCCGGTACGTCCAGGCGGTTGAGGAAAGCGCCAAGGCCGCGAAGTAGATGCCAGGCGCCTCTGGACAGCTCCATTTGACAGTGCTGGGTTCCGGCACCAGCGTGGGGGTGCCCACGATCGGGTGCCGCTGCCCGGTGTGCACATCCGAGGACCCGCGGGACCGGCGTTTGCGGCCCAGCCTCTTGCTGCGTTACCACGGCCGGAACGTGGTCATCGACACCACCACGGACTTCCGCCAGCAGGCGCTGCGCGCCGGGCTTGAGCGCCTCGATGCCGTGCTGTTCACCCATGCCCACGCCGATCACATCCTCGGCCTGGACGACATACGCCCCTTCAACCACTGGCAGCGCGAGCGCATTCCCATTTACGGCTCGCCGGAGGCGCTCGCGGTCATCCAGCGTGTCTTCGACTACGTCTTCGACCAGCGCCCCTCAGAATCCTCCGTGCCGCGCCTGGAATCGCGGACCCTGGACGGGGCGCCCTTTGAGCTGTTCGGCCTCGAGTTCCTGCCGGTCCCGCTGCGCCACGGGCGCGCGCAGATCTACGGGTACCGCTTCGGGCGCGCGGCCTACCTGACCGACCACAGCTCCATCCCGGAGGAATCCCTGGAGAAGTTGCGCGGACTGGACGTCCTTTTCCTGGATGCGCTGCGGCACCGGCCGCACCCCACGCACACCACGGTGGAGCGCGCGCTGCGCTACGTCGAGCAACTGGCGCCGCGCCGGGCCTTCTTCACGCACATCTGCCACGAACTGCCGCACGAGGAAACCGAGCGGTCGCTGCCGGCACACGTCCGTCTGGCTTACGACGGCCTGGAGATCGACGTCAAATGATGCCCCCGGACTTCCGCATCTTTCGCAGCCTTGAGGAAGCCGCCGGCCGCTTCGGCCCCTGCGCCCTTAGTATCGGCGTGTTCGACGGCGTGCATTGCGGGCACCGGCGCATCCTGCGGTGCGTTGTCGGCCTGGCAAGGGAACGCGGCTGGAAGCCCTCGGCCATGACCTTCGATCCGCACCCCGCCATGATAGTGGCGCCGCAGCGAGCTCCCAAGCTGCTGACCACGCCCGACGAGCGCGCCTGGCTGGTGGCCCAGGAGGGCATCGCCCAGGTGCTGGTGGTGCCCTTCACGCCCGAGTTCTCCCGGCTGAGCCCAGAGGATTTCGCGCTGGGGGTGCTGGTGGAACAGTTGGACGTGCGGGCCGTGCTGGTGGGGGACAACTTCCGCTTCGGTCACCGCCACGCCGGGGACGCCCGCCTGTTGGAGGAACTTGGCCGGGGTTCCGGTTTCCTCACCGAGGTCATCCCGGCAGTGCGGCGGCGGGGACGGATGGTTTCCTCGAGCGAGGTTCGCAAGCTGATCGAGGCGGGCGAGGTGGCCAAAGCGGCGCGGTTACTAGAGCGCCCGCACACCCTGGAGGGAGACGTCGTGCCGGGCGAGGGCCGCGGCGCCAAACTCACCGTGCCCACCCTGAACCTGGCGCCGGGCGATTCGGTCTTGCCCGCCCGCGGCGTCTACATCACCGTGACCCGCTTCGTGGAAGCCGGGGAGCTTGGGGCTCGCCGGCCCTCGGTAACCAACGTGGGTTACCGGCCCAGCTTCGCAGGGCGGACACTTCAAGTTGAAACCCACCTGCTCGAAGGGCTGGAGCATGCCGCTCCTCCCCGCCTCCGGGTGGAGTTCCTCCGGCGGCTCCGCGAGGAGAAGAAGTTCTCCAGCCCCGAGGAGTTGAAAGCGCAGATCCTGCGCGACGCCGCCCGCGCCCACCGGTACTTTCGTCAGCTTGCGGCGCGCCGGGGTGCGTGTTAGCGTGGAACTTAACGCCCTCGCGCCTGAGATTCAGGCCTCGACTTCAACAAGGAGAGAGTCAGCATGCCGCTAGTTTCCATGCGCCAGGTCCTCGACGCGGCCGCCCAGGGCGGCTACGCCGTCGGCGCGTTCAACGTCAACAACATGGAGCAGATCCAGGCCATCATGGAGGCTGCGCGGGAAACCCGCTCGCCGGTCATCGTGCAGGCCAGCCGCGGGGCCCGCAGCTACGCCCAGGATCGTTACCTCTACCACTTGATGCTCGCCGCCGTCGAGTTGTACCCGGAGATCCCGGTGGTGCTGCACCTGGACCACGGCAACAGCCCGGAGACCTGCCAGTCGGCCATCGAGATGGGCTTCACCAGCGTGATGATGGACGGCTCGTTGATGCCAGACGGCAAGACTCCTTCGACTTTCGAGTACAACGTGGAGGTCACGCGCAAGGTAGTGGAGATGGCGCATGCTCGCGGCGTCACCGTGGAAGGGGAGCTCGGCACGCTGGGCGGCATCGAGGACGGCCACGGCGCCGGCTTGAGCGGCCTGGCTCACCTCACCGATCCGGACCAGGCCACCGAGTTCGTCAAGCTCACCGGCGTGGACGCGCTGGCCGTGGCCATCGGCACCAGCCACGGCGCCTACAAGTTCAAGGAAAAGCCTACGGGCGCCACCCTCCGCATGGACCGGCTCATCGAGATTCACCAGAAGCTCCCCACTACTCACTTGGTCATGCACGGCTCTTCCAGCGTGCCCAAGGAGCTTCAGGACATCATCAACGCCTACGGCGGGAAGCTCAAGCCCACCTGGGGCGTGCCCATCGAGGAGATCCAACTCGGCATCTGCAACGGGGTACGCAAGATCAACGTGGACACCGACAACCGCCTGGCCATCACCGGGGCCATCCGCAAGGTGTTCGCCGAAAGCCCCGAGAAGTTCGACCCGCGCGACTACCTCAAGCCCGCCCGTGAAGCCATGAAGCAGGTGGTGATCGCGCGCATGACCGCCTTCGGCCAGGCCGGCCACGCCGGCGACTACCAGCCGATCCCGCTGGCGGAGATGGCACGCCGCTACGCTGCGAGCCGACCATGAGCCTGTCTTCCGGCAAGTTGGAGCGCATGAAGCGGCTGGCCTGGCCCAACGGCGTCATCGCGGCCCTGGCCATGGATCAGCGCGGCAGCCTGGAGAAGATGCTGGCTCAGGCCAAGGGCTGCGACCGCGAAGACATCACCCCCGAGATGAAGGCCGAGTTCAAGACCGCGGTCACCAAACACCTCAGCCCGCACGCCAGCGCCATCCTGCTGGATCCGGAGTTCGGGCTGGAGGCGGCGCGGGCGCGCGCCGGCGCCGCCGGCCTGCTGCTGTCCTACGACAAGAGCGGCTACGACAACCGGCGCCCGGGCCGCCTGCCGGACTTGCTGGACAACGTCTCCGTCAAGCGCATAGCCGAGGATTACGGCGCCGACGCCGTGAAGATCCTCCTGCACTACACGCCGTTCGAGGAGGCCCGCATCGACGGCTTGGCGGTCAACGACATTAAGCACGCTTTCGTCGAGCGCATTGGGGCCGAGTGCGAAGCCTACCAGATCCCCTTCTTCCTCGAATTCGTGGGTTACGACCCGGCGGGGGGCGATGAAAACGGCTTCGACTACGCCCGGCTCAAGCCGGAAGTGGTGACGCGTAGCATAGCCGAGTTCTCGAAGCCGCAGTACAGGGCCGACGTGCTGAAGGTGGAGGTGCCCGTCAACCTCCAGTTCGTGGAAGGCAGCGGTGTCTACAAGCGTTGCGAGGCCTACTCGCGCGCTGAAGCCCTCGCGCACTTCCGCCGCGCCGCGGACGCCTCCGGGAAGCCCTTCATTTACCTGAGCGCGGGCGTCAGCAACACGCAGTTTGTGGAGGCTCTGGAGATGGCCGCCGAGGCGGGCGCCAGCTTCTCCGGTGTGCTGTGCGGGCGGGCCACTTGGCAAGGGGGCGTGCCACACTACGCCGCGGGTGGCCTGGCGGCGCTGGAGAAGTGGTTATCCGGCCCGGGCGTCGAGAGCATCAACGCGGTTAACGCCGCCCTGGGATCCGCCCAGCCCTGGTACGCAAAGCTAGGCGCCGCTGTTGGCGGCAGCTAATCCCCACCGGCCACAGGCCTCCTACGCCGTCCGCGCCAGCAGCTTCGCTTCCTCCACGAACACGTAAAGCCCGAACAGTGGCGGCTGGTCCGAGTGCCCCCAGCGGTTGAGCTTCCACCGCGCTTGCAGGTACCGCACGTCCGGGTGTTCGCTCAGGTCCAGCACTAACTTGTAAGTCCCGCAGTAGAACTTCTGGGGAAAGCTCAGCAGGGGCTTCTGGCCCCAATTGGCACTGTCGGCCGATCCCCAAATGGACAGGTCCAGGCTTTGCTGCTCGATGATCCGGGTGATGCCCAGGGTGAGCAGCAGGGGCCTGCCCTGGGCGGATTCGAGCCGGAGTTCCCCTCCGGCGCCGTCCTCACGGATCACCACTTCCGGCAGCAGGAAGCTCTCGAACACAGCCACGCTCCTCGTTCTTCCAGAGTAGCACGGGGAACATTCCCCAGCCCGCCGGCGTAAACTCTGTGTGAGGAGGTCAAGACCGCGCCATGTATTGCACCAAGTGCGGGACCCAGCTCCGGGAGGATGACAGCTTCTGCTCGCGTTGCGGTACCCCCACGCGCCCGGACCTGAGCCGCGTAGTGATTCGCTCCAAGCTGAGCCGTCCCATGGACCAGAAGAAGATCGCTGGGGTGTGCGCGGGCTTTGCGCGCTACCTGGACGTGGACGTCACCCTGATGCGCATCCTGTGGCTGGCCGTCGCCCTATGCACCGGGGTGGGCTTCATCGCCTACCTCGTGGCCTGGATTCTCATGCCCAAGGACTACCCGGCGCCCATGGGACAGGCGGTTTCACCTGTCCGCTAACGCGGCGCGAGCGGCTTCGCCCGGGCCCTACCCCCCAGGGCTGGGGCCTCATCGGATAGGCGCACATTTGTGCTTCATATGGTATGCTAGTATGCATGAGAACCACCCTCGAAATCCCTGATGACCTGTTCCGCCGCGCCAAAACGCGCGCCGCTAATGAGGGCGCGCCGCTCCGCGAGATAGTCGAGGCTGCCCTCCGCCTCTACCTGGCCGGGCGCACCCGACCTGCGCATTTCAAGTTCCGGTGGCGGACTGAGCGGGGGCGGCTGCTTCCGGGGGTACGCCTGGACGACCGTGACGCGCTGTTCGAGCTTATGGAAGGGCGCGCATGATCGCCATCGACACGAATATCCTGGTCTTTGCCCGGCGCGCGGAGGCTCCCTTCCACCGCCAGGCTCTGAAGCTGCTGACCAACCTGGCGGAGGGAGACCGCCCCTGGGCGCTGCCCTGGCCCTGCGTCTATGAGTTCCTGCGGGTGGTCACGCATCCGCGTCTGTTTGACCCGCCCACGGGGCTGGAAGTGGCGCTGGAGGACCTCGCGTCCCTGCTGGAGTCGCCCTCTCTCGTACTGCTCGGGGACGGGCCGACCCATCCGCTCGCCCAGCGACAGGCCGTCCTTTCGGCCCGCGCCACCGGCAACCTGGTGCATGACGCTCACATCGCGGCGCTCTTGCTGGAGCACGGGGTGCGGGAGTTGTGGACCGCCGATCGAGATTTCACGCGTTTTCCGGGACTGCGCGTGCGAGACCCCTTCGCTCAGCCGCCTCGCGCCTCATAGGCCCCGATGGCGCCCTCGCGCTGGAGGACGTAGCCCAGTTCATCGACGCC
>Ga0315312_1001818_pt1 | contig 15741 bp, 15 predicted proteins | sample TDP7_MG_FD_203629 | JGI IMG/M metagenome (GOLD analysis project Ga0315312, IMG submission 203629) | Freshwater sediment microbial communities from Lake Towuti, South Sulawesi, Indonesia - TDP7 | ecosystem: Environmental > Aquatic > Freshwater > Lake > Sediment | place: Indonesia: South Sulawesi... | reverse complement strand
TCGAGCCCGACACTCGCACTACATAACCCTGGCAGTCCAGCAGAATAACCTTCTCTAAAACCGAGCGAAATTTATCGAAGTCAATCGAACCCGCCGAAGGCGGGCTTTCGCCGGTTGTGGGCTTCGCCCTGCCGCGACTTTCAGACATAATTTATTCTACCTTCGTAAGAGCTTCACTAATTCGTTCTATGTGTTCATTAATGAATGATTTGATTATTCCCTTGGGAGTCTCAAGCAGGCACTCTGCCCGTCCAATACCTGGGTCGGCGATAAACTTGATACCGGCAAAGGCACTACCGGGCGAATCCTGCTGAAGTTTTTGGCACGCAGAAAGGTCCTGCGGATTCAGATGCACCAGTACATCCTGACGAGTGGGAGCATTTTTAAGGGCTTCTTTGACAATCGATTCGATTTGATAATCTCCCTTTTGCACTTTTTGCATCAACACCTTGTTGGCTATTTCTACCGAAAGTTTGGCAATTTCCTCCTTGTGCTTGGCCAGAACCTGCTCATAAAAGCGATTAAGTTCACCGACCAGGCAATTGAGTGTCTGACAAAGCTGTGCAACTTCTGCTTTTTGTTTCTCTAAATCCTGATTCTGGTCCTTTGTCTCTTGTCCCTCGTCGCACGGGTCACGCCTGGGTTCCCGCGAAGCGGGGTCCCTCACGAGCGACGAACCACGGTAATCCTCCAGAGTTTTTACCGACCTTATCGGCTTATTAAGATTGATTGTAAATGTGCCAGGCATCGTTTTATTCTTCTATAAACGTAAGTTCGCCTTTGTTATTCATTTCACGCAAAGCACCGATTATCTTTTCTCTGGCTTGGTTAACATCATCCTTTTTAGGGGCTGACATAAGTGATGCTTCTTCATCCACCATAGCAGCGACCCTCTCGGAGATATTAGACTTTATTTTCTGGATGATTACTTCGTCAGCCTTGTGTAATGCCAATGCTAAAGTCCGTTCATCAATGCCACGCAGAGCTTCTTGTAACGACCTATCTGCCACCTGTGGGACATCTTCCCAGACTATCATCAAGTTTGTCACGAGCTTTCCCATTTGGTTATCTTTTTCCTGGATTGCTCCAAGTAGCCCGTCCCTAAGTTCTTTACCTAAGTTTCGCAGAATCACAGCTACTTTTCTTAAAGACTGCTCCGGACGAGCCTGCAGGCTGGCACCTGCCCGACTGACGGTAATAGCCTCAAGACGTTTGCAAACCGTCTCTGCTATTCTTGTCTTTGCTTCAGCAGTGACAGCCTCAATGTTGGTCATTCTGCTGATAGCACTGAGCCGCATACCCTCACCCAAAAGGCCAAGAATCTCTGAGCTAATTTTTGCAGGCATTTCTGATAAAACCACCGCCACTGCCTGAGGATGTTCGTTCTCCAGAATCGAGGTCAAGGTTTGCACATCCGCCGAGCGAATAGGCATAAAAGGGTCACGCTGCAAAAGCATCTCTTGTATTTGCGTCTGAATTTCTGCTGCTTTTTCGTTACCAACCGTGCTCTTTAGCATTTCCTTTAGGAAGCTTTTAAGGTGAAATGTGGGGCCATTTTGCAGGCAATGGTAGAACTGCTGGGCAATTTCAGAACTTAGCTTGCTGCTGCGTAAACCCGCTGCATCCAGATAGGTCAATTCAACCGCCAATTCCTGAACCACTTTTGGGTCAAGACCTTTGACTAATTCGTTAGCAGTTGCCACATCGAGGCTCATTAACAGCATCGCGGCTTTTTGTTTGCCCGTTAATGCCATTTTTACTCCTTTTCTTCGAGCCAATTAGAGAACAATTGTCTGACCTGCTCGGGGTTGTTCTGCAAGGCATGGGCTATTTGTTTACGCAACACTAACGGCTCGGAGGCGGCCTGGCCGGCTGGCAGAAGACCGATAGCCCCCCCAGAGGGTAACTGCCCAGGCATAGCTACCAAGGCCACCTTTTTCTTTGCACCTCTGAATATCCGAAGCACCAGCAGCGCACAAATCGCCATAATCCCCAAGGAAAGATGGCGAGCAATCGCTATATAGCGAGGCCAGTTGGAGGGCTTATCTTCTATTATCAATTCGGTCGGCCGATGAAACTTCACTTGGACCACTTTAAGTAGGTCTGCCTGCTTAAGGCCGAGCGCATTTTTAATGATATCTTCCACATCAGATAACGGCATTATCATTGCAGGCTGCGAGCCAGCTTCTGTCTGATTCGCATCAGCCGGCGTCAGGTCAACAAAAGCCGCTACTGAAAGCGATTTTATCTCGCCTGGCAGAATAACTTCCTGTTTTACGGTTTTGCCGACCTCATACTCGGTAACAATCATTTCATCTTTCTTCGTATTGCCGCCGGTGGCTGTTTGGCCTTGAGCCGGGGCCTTTTCCTGCTCAACTTCAGATTTGGTTGTAATCTCTTCTTTTGAAGCCACCTTTGCGCTTGGGTCATAAGTTTCTGTGACGGTATTGACGCTGTTCATGTCGATAACAGCACTGACCCTTACCGTTGCCCGGCCGGGCCCTAAAACAGCAGTGAGCATATCCTCGACTTTCTTGGCCAGACTCTGCTCTACTCGCTCCTTGTAATCGGCAACAGTGCCTGCTCCCGTGGCAATAGTTTGGTCCGAGGAACTTGAAAGAAGTTGGCCTTGACTATCTATCACGATTACGTTTTCCGATTTTAAGCCCTCAACACTGCCCGCTACCAGATGGGTAATTGCTGCTATATTCGAGGCACTTAATCTGTAACCCGGTCTTAGCTGAAGGACAACAGAAGCGGTGGTTTTTCCAGCCTCAGAAGTCAATAGTCTGCCGTAGGCGGATTGCGTGCTTACAATATGGACCCGAGCGTGAACTACACCGTCTATCATTTGGATGCTTTTAGCAAGTTCATCCTGAAGAGCCCGCTTAAGATTAACATTCTGCACAAAAGGGCTGACCCCTATTTTTTCGTCATCAAATATCCTGTAACCGCTCTGCTGACCTTGGGGCAGTCCCTCTTTAGCCATATCCAGCCGAAGCTGATAAACCTGTTCTTTGGGGACATAGATAGTTGTCCCTCCCTCTCGCAATTCATAAATAATGTCCCTTTCGCTGATTTTGTCTGTAATCTTAGCTGCTTCTTCCGGGGACAAGCCCTGATACAGCAGTCTCATATCAGGTCTGCGGGCCCAGTGAATAAGAAGCGCGCCAATAGTAAGGAAAGATATACCAATTGCAATCAGTAAAGCCCGTTGAACCAAGCTTACCTTTTGCCAAGTTAGAACTATCTTGCGAAAGAAGTTCATCGAAGATCTTTGCTACTTGATATGATCAATAACCAATTACAACGGCATATTCATTGTTTGCTGATAGGCTTCAATAAGCTTGTTTCTAACACCTACAAGAAGCTTGAAGCTCATATCAGCTTTCGCTACCGCCGAAACTACTGAATTAATATCCGCATTTTTGCCAGCCAATAAATCCGCAATCGACATATCGCAGTGGTGCTGAAGGTCGTCGATCTTGGATATATATTGACCAACAGCCTTAATGGTATTAGTGAAATCTGTTTTTCCGGTTGCCGCGTCTTTAGCTTGTGGCAGCAGCTTATTGGGATTGGGGGCCTCCGCTCCGCGGGCAGCTAATACTGAGCTTACGTTGGCATTTAAGTTAATCATTTTTTCCCCTTATCGCAGTAGTTCCAGCGTGGTTTCCACCATTTGCTGATAACGTTTAAGAATCGCTGCATTGGCCTGATACGCACGGGTGGCGATAGTTAGATTCATCATCTCGATCGGCAGATTTACATTGGGCATTGCCACGTAGCCGTGCTCATCCGCCAGAGGGTTACTAGGATCGAAAATCCTTTGGAAATCTCCCATGTCTTCCACTATGTCTTCCACGGTAACACCGCTAATGTGGGACCCCGCTCCGCGGGAACCCTCATCATCTTCTGTTGTGAATATAGCCTCGAGTCTGCGGTAGGGCTCGCCCTTGCCAGCATCAGTTGTGCGGACGTTGGCAACATTCGATGAGATCACTTCCATATTCTTGCGCTGTGCCCGCAGACCCGAGACCGCTATATCTATGGGGCCGAAGACATCATTAACGTCCATCTATTCTGCTCCCTTCTAACTGCGAACCACTTATGTTTTTGTATTTATCGCCAGTTCGATTTGCCCGTACTTTTTGGCCAGCAGTCGAATGTATGCCTTGTGCCGAAGGGTATTTTTGACCATTTCTCCCACCTCGACCTCCAGATTTACATCATTACCGTTTGACTTTATCGGCGTGCCCTTCGGCCGATGAATCTGCGGCTCAATCTTACGAAGCTCAACCTCCCCAGATGAGTCCAAAGCCTTGGCAAGTAACTGTTCGAACCTGACATCGATTCTGCGGTATCCAGGAGTCTCGATGTTAGCGATATTACCGGCGATCGACTTCTGGCGGAGGCTTTCAGCCCTTATCCCAGCTTCCAGCAAATCTACTATATTGCTTGCCTTGGACACTTCTGTTTTCTCCCGATACCTTATAAATAAGCCTCGAGCCAGCCTTCGCAGCCGCTTCGGCGAAGCATGCTCTGTTCAATGTTAAGCAATAATCGTGCCAAGCCATAGAAGTCAGAAGTCAGAAATCAGAAATCAGAGATTAGAAGTTAGAAAACAGAATTCTGTCTTCTGTCCTCTGTCTTCTTTTTTATTAGGATGTCAGGATTTTAGACAAACAGGCGTGTTTTTTTACATGGCAAGGGATTCCCACCCCGCTACGGCCTCGGCCTTCGCCGAGACGAGCAAAGTGAGGGGCCCGTCTTTGATACCTGCTTTGTGCCCGCCCCCAAGCGAAGCTTGAGGCGGCCATAGCCGAGTCAGAAATTCTTTCCTGCCTGAAGGAATATTTCTCCGCAACTGTAGCCTCGCCCAGCACTGGGCGGGGGACATTTTCTATTAATTACTATCCTTCTAATCTTCCTAAGTCCTGATTTATTAAGAACTTACTACTTATAGCAATCCTTTTGTCAGTTGGTGGCACGCTGATTGCTCGATATGAATAGGTTTTTGTAAGGATTGTGGTATGATCAATGCCAGCTTATTGGCCATCTCTAATATGTTTACGGAATCAATCCGCTCAGAGCAGAGCGGTTCACTGCCATTAAGGCCTGATGTAACCAGCGATACCAAGCCATTTTCACTCAACTTGGCGAATAATCTTGAAAGACCAACGACCGATAATAACATAACTAATAATGCCAAAAGCAACCCTACGAGCAACCAATCGCCGGACTTTAGCGGTACATTTTGCACAAGAGCAGCCTTGCAAACACCCAATGAGGGCCCCCCCCGCTCTTGTCTTCGACAAGAAGACGCGGGGGGAACTCAAAGTGAGGATAAAATAAAGGCCGAAACTAAAGACTCAATCCGCCAAAAGCGGAATTCAGCCGAGAATCCGGCCCCCGCTCCTGTCTTCCGACAGGAAGACGTGGGGGCATCGGCTCAAGAATCACCGACCACCAATGCGGCCCGCCAGAGGCGGGGTGGTTTTGCTGCAGAAATCAACCCGCGCCTTCTTGCGAAGGCAAAAGCGAGGGCAGGCCAGCAACAAAAAGAGGGCGAAACTGCAGCTAATCTCGCCCAATTAATGAATAATTCCTTTCTAAATAAGCTCACGCCTTTTTTGCATAGCAACGCCGGCGTGTCGAATGCGGCTGATAAGCAACAGCAAGGAGGGACCCCGCTCCGCGGGAACCCAGCTAAAACCGCTGGTAGGGTGTGCTTTGTACACCATCGAACAAACGATGGGCACAACCCCTCCTACTCCAAAGTAGGTGCTGCTGACAGCCAAACAGGCGAAAAATCAGCCCACCCAGGGCAGACAGATGCTACAGCCGGTTCTGCCGGTCAAAAAACAGCTATATTGAACTACAGCTTCCCTCCGGTTCTAAGAAAATCCCCCGACCCGCCTCTTGGTGGGCCAGAGCGAACCCACTGCAAAACACCCTTGGAACCCCTGGACAGCAACAAAGCAAAATCGTCCGATAATCCTGGGCTGAACGTAACAAGGCTTCAGACTTGTCTGCCGACAGTTAAGATTTCTACTGGCCAAAATAAAGCTTGTGGTGAGCTTGTCGAATTCAACGGTGGCAGCTCCCTGCCAAAGGCGGGTCGATTTTCCACCGCTGCGAGCATCGAGTCCACCGCAGGCGGAGCATCGAGCATCGAATTTGAGCGCTCATCTATCCTCACCCAGAATGCAAATATAGCCAAGGGTTCCCGCGAAGCGGGGTCCCATACCCGCCTCTTGCAGGACGTCTCCAAGGACATTAGTGAACAGATCATTGAATCTATCCAGACCTTTTTACGCCAAGCAGATAAGCAAATTACCATTCGCCTCAATCCACCGGAACTGGGACAAGTCTTTGTAAGATTTCAGGAGCGAGAAGCGGAGATTACCGGCTTGTTAGAAGTCAGCAAGGCAGAAATCAGATATGAGATTGAGCAGGCGCTGCCACAGATTATTCGGACCCTGGCAGATTATGGGGTTGCGATAAAGCGGCTTGATGTTCTATTGATAGACCAGCCGGAATCCGCCCAAGGCGGACCAGGAGCGGAATCATTTGAGCAAGGTGGTTCTGGCAATCCGCCCTGGGTCCGCCAGAGGTGGAGCGAAGCTGTGACGGACACCTACAGCTATGAGGATTTTGGTGAACCCGCCCAAAGACGGGCCGAAGGCCCGCTGTGGCGGATCACTAACGGTGGCATAAACGTGTTGATATAGCCCCGCACGAACCAATTGCTCGAGGCTCGTTGGACGTTGACGAGTCTCGTAACGAGTCTCGAGGCCCGAAAAACGAGGCTCGAAATTCGGCAGAACGGACTTAATTTTGCAAATTTTTTAGATTTTTTTTGTCACCCATAGTTGGCCGATTGCGTTATCAGCACCTACAGAAACAATATTACAGGTCCCACTATTTTGCAGTTATTTTCATGCAGAAATCCCTTAAGTGCAGTCTATTTTAACCGATAAAGACAACTGGATGGCTTTCCCCCAGAGGTGGCTCCAGCCAGTCCGCCAAATGGGGGTAGGACTACAAAATCGAATTGGTATACTTTTTTAAGGAGTCAAAAATATGTTAGCAATTAAGAACAATCTTATGGCAACAAACGCCGCTCGGTACTTGGCAGAAAGCTATGATGCCCTGGCCCAATCAGTCGAAAGGCTATCGTCAGGCTTACGCATCAATACTGCAAAGGACGACGCAGTTGGTTTAGCTGTTCGCGAGTTGATGCGAGCCGACATCGCCGTGCTCCAGCAAGGCGCACGCAATGCGCAGGACGCGATCGGTTTAGTCCAGGTTGCCGAGGGTGGTATGCAGACAATTGACAACCTTCTGGTGCGTATGAAACAGTTGGCCGAGCAGGCAGCTACAGGCACTTATTCTGCTGCCCAGCGGACCATTATGGACAATGAGTTCGACGAATTGGCTAACGAAATCGAGCGTATTGCTGGGTCTGCTAAATTTAACGGGATCAGCATGCTTGATAGTGCTTCTGGTACCGTGTCGGTTTTCTTTGGTGGTTCAGGTGACTCGATCACCATCAATATGAAGGATATGACTAAGAGCGGTCTTGGCATCGATGCCTTGAGCATCAGCACCGCCGCCAGTGCGCAGGCAGCCTTGTCCACTATGGACAACGCAATTAACACCGCAAATGCAGCACGCGCAGACTTCGGCGCAAAGATGAACCGATTGGAAAACATAGTTTCCGTTGTAAATGTGCAGGCCGAAAATCTTATGGCAGCCGAGTCCCGTGTCTCCGATGTCGATGTGGCCACCGAAATGGCAGCGCTAACCAGAAACCAGGTGTTGACGCAAGCTGGTGTTGCTATGCTGGCCCAGGCTAACGCTATACCGACGATGGCATTGACGCTGCTGCGATAAAAATGACGCGTAACTTGGAGCATTTAACAGCGAGCAGGCAGATGTCGAAAAGAGGAGCGACATCTGCCTGCAAGTTATTTAGTTCATAGTTGGGTTCCCGCAAAGCGGGGTCCCTCATCGAAACAAAATCTATGAAACAATGAACTATGAACGGAGACTTACAATGAAGGGAGTCACAGCATATCAAAATACCGCAGTAACTACCCAGAGCAAAGGTCGGCTCATTGTGCTACTTTATGACGGTGCAATCAAATTTATGAAGCTGGCAATCAAGGAGTTAGAAGCACACAACTACGAAGCGAAGGGCCGATACATAGGCAGGGCCCAAGATATAATCAATGAGCTTAATGCGGTGTTAGATATGGACGCTGGCGGCGAAATAGCTACCAACCTTCGCCGGCTCTATTGCTTTATGAATAATCGTCTATCCGAGGCCAATTCAAAACGTGACCCTCAGATGATCCGTGAAGTAATCAGCCTGATGGAGGAACTTAATCAAAGCTGGAAGGCGATCACCGGTTAATCAATCACGGACTGACACTGACCCCGCGCTTGCGCGGGGGCAGGCTCCCCCTGCGAAGGCAGGGGTAACGCAGACTGACACGGACGTCTGTGTTCGTCCGTTTTTCGTTTGTGTTCGTCCGTGTTTAACTGATAGTACCGCTCGACAACTCCGGTAATGCGGGATAGAACCTGCCGGCCTTCGGCGCTTGCTTCCAAACCAACAATCTGCAGGCCAAGATAGATGCTTTTGTGATCTTCCGCTGGCAAAATGTTTCTAATCTGGGCGGCAATGGTCAAAGGCATTTCATAAGGCATAGGTGTAAACCGCAGTCCGATAAATTGTCCTTTCTTAAAGGGCGGTCTTTGCACACCAAAAGAGCTCGCAGCGCCGTCCATCGCTCCATCTTGATGCAGAACCATAACTTGCGCACCACCTGCAGAAATATCAACAAGCTTACCCTGGTAATAATTTGGCGAGGCGAATCTTGTGACCTCGATCTGACCGCGATGCCACAGCGTTACATTTACGTTAAGCGATTCTGGCACGCTAACGCGGAAATAGCTTCTTCTCTGAACCACCTCCATCCGGTCCGGTACTGCCAATACTATCTTTCCGCCCCGGCCTATGCGGGCTGGGTCTGGTGACGGCTCAAGAGCCACCACCGTGGTATCAAAAACAAACTTGCCGTATTCATACTTGAATGATATGCCGACCGGCTGATTAACCTGGATATTTATCGGACGTGGTTTTTCCCCCCAGCCAGAGCCTTCCACAGTTAATCTATCGGCTGGGCCTCCGCCTTGCGAGAACCTCAGCTCGGTTAGCAGCACCTTGGCGACATGCCATTTGTCCTTGGACAAATAAGACATAATGGCAGGTACCTTTTTATCAATACAGGTAAGCAGGATTTTTTCGGACTCGGCCCCGTGGAGCATAATCACTTTACTCATTCCAACACCCCTCATGATGCGCTTTAGCCATCCCACTTTGCAAAAGAAGCGCAAAATGGGGATCCGCTTCGCGGCAAATATTACCCTTTTTTTAAGCAGAAAAGTTCCCCCATTGCGGCAGCTTAACCAAATACGCAGTCTCTCTAAAAACATATACTAATAATTCGGCCATAAGCAAAATAAATATTACATTCCGGCGAGAAATTCTAAAAAATGGCCCTGCACCGATGAAGCTTACTACTCTGCGAAGCAGCGCTTCGCTGCGAAGTACGAGTCGCAGCACTAAAAATAAAACTACAAAAGTATTGATAAGGGCCTGAAATCTTAATATTTTACTGTGTGAACGGATAATAGTTCATTGAGTTTCCGCCAGAGGCGGACTCTCTTTTTGGACTTTTAGGACTGAATAGCGTGCAGAAGCGACAATTGAGCTATACCGAGTTGAACCCGACGACCATCGGCTTAGGCACCTGGGCGATGGGCGGACCCTGGCAATTCGGCTGGGGACCTCAAGATGACAACCAGGCAATCGATGCGATCCTGAAGGCACTGGACAAAGGCATCAACTGGATTGATACCGCTCCTGTTTACGGCCTGGGCCATTCCGAAGAGCTTATCGGTAAGGCTCTGAAACAAACAAAGAAAAGACCATTTATCGCCACAAAATGCGGGCTGTTATGGAACGAAAAAAGGGAAAAAGTACCCTGCTTGAAAAAAGAAAGCATTCGGAAGGAATGCCACGCCAGCCTAAAGCGACTCGGCGTGGAGGCCATAGACCTGTACCAGATGCACTGGCCGGAGCCGGACGAGGATGTCGAACAAGCGTGGGAAGAAATGGCCAAGCTGGCAGACGAGGGCAAGGTTCGATACATAGGCGTATCCAATTTTAATGTTGAGCAAATAAAGCGCATCAGGAAGATTGCTCCGGTGGCTTCACTTCAGCCGCCTTATAGTATGCTTCATCGTGAGGCCGAAGATAAACTATTAGGCTATTGTGCCCAGAAAAATATCGGGGTGCTGGCATATAGTCCAATGCAGAGAGGTTTACTAACAGGGGCGTTCAGCCGGCAAAGACTGGCGGCTCTTGCTCCAGATGACCACCGAAGAAAAAATCCTGATTTTCAGGAGCCGCAGTTTACCGCCACCTTGCAGCTTGTTGAAAAACTTCAGCCAATCGCAAAACGCAACGGCAGGACGCTGGCGCAGCTTGCAATCGCTTGGGTTCTTCGCCGGTCCGAGGTTACTGCCGCCATCGTGGGTGCGCGAAGGCCGGAGCAGATCACTGAGACTGCCCCAGCCTCAGACTGGAATCTAAGTTATGAAGATATTGAAGAAATTGAACAACTGTTAGCTCAGCATCGGGCTAAAATAAGTGACAGAAAAAACCATAAGGGTAGAGAAAAAAATGCCAAAAGATAAAGACATATACACAAGTCCACTCGTGGAGCGGAACGCCTCCAGAGAAATGGCGGAGCTTTTCGGAGCACAAAAAAAATTCAGCACGTGGCGACGACTCTGGCTGGAACTTGCAAAGGCACAAAAAAAGCTCGGCCTGAATATAAAACAGAGCCAGATAAACCAGATGGCACGGCACCTTGACGACATCAATTTTGAGAAGGCAGCTCGCTATGAAAAGCAGTTTCGCCACGATGTAATGGCTCACATCCACACCTTCGCTGACGCGGCACCAAAAGCTGCGCCGATTATCCATCTCGGTGCCACCAGTTGCTTCGTAACGGATAACGCTGATTTGATAATTATGCGGGAAGCACTACAATTAGTCGCAGGCAAATTAGCAAGGGTCATAGACCTATTAGGCAAATTCGCCAAGGAGCATCGGGCGCTTGCGACGTTGGGTTTCACACATTTTCAGCCTGCGCAACTGACAACCGTTGGCAAAAGGGCGACGCTATGGTGCTATGAATTCGTGATGGACCTGCAGGAAATCGAGCATCGGCTCGAAACGCTTCCTTTTAGAGGCGTAAAAGGCACCACCGGAACGCAGGCTTCTTTCCTGGCTCTTTTCGATGGCAGCCATACCAAGGTCAAGCAGCTCGATAAAGTCGTAGCTGCGGCCTTCGGCTTCAAAAAAACTTGCGCTGTTACCGGCCAGACGTATCAGCGAAAAATTGATACCCTTATTATCAACACACTTTCCTGTGTTGCACAATCAGCGCATAAGTTATGCAACGACCTTCGGCTGCTTGCCAATTTGAAGGAAATCGAGGAGCCTTTTGAAAAGTCGCAAGTCGGTTCGTCGGCAATGCCATACAAAAGAAATCCGATGCGATGCGAGAGAGTGACAGCGCTGAGTAGATTTGTATTGAGCCTGGCTACAAGTCCGCCGATGACCGCCTCGGAGCAGTGGTTCGAGAGAACGCTCGATGACTCGGCTAATAGAAGAATTGTGCTGCCAGAGGCTTTTTTGGCTGTCGATGGGATTTTGCAAATCCTTATCAATGTCCTTGACGGGCTTGTGGTTTATCCGAACGTGATAGCTGCTCATGTTGCAGCAGAGCTGCCATTTATGGCCACTGAAGATATCCTGATGGCGGCAGTTAAGGCCGGCGGCAACAGACAAGAATTGCACGAGAAGATAAAGCTACATTCACTTGCTGCAGCGGCACAGGTTAAAAATTTCGGCAAATCTAACGATTTAATCGGGCGCCTGCGAGCAGATATTGCTTTTGCCAAGATTAATTTTGAGAAAGTTTTGAATCCAAAAGATTATATCGGAAGAGCACCGCAACAAGTCGATGAATTCATTAAGAATATCGTGACGCCCATCCGCAAAAAATATCGCAAGGAACTTAACAAAAAAGTGGAACTTCAAGTTTAAATATTTAGCCCCGCAATTTATTGCGGGGTTATTTTCGAGAGAAAAAAAATAATGACCAGAGAACAACTAATAAAGCGCATTAAAGAAACCGCTTATTTAGAAGGTGACTTTATCCTGCGAAGCGGCAAGCGAAGCAGATACTACCTTGATAAATACCTTTTCGAGACCTGCCCAGACATCCTCAAGGCCATCGGCAAGGAATTTGCCAAACATGTGACTGCCGATGTCACTCTGATAGCTGGTGCTGAACTTGGTGGCGTTGCTCTGGCTGCAGCTACCGCCATGGAAACCGGCAAAAACTTTTGTATTATTCGCAGCAAGAAAAAGGGCTACGGCACCGATAAGCTAATCGAAGGTATCTTGAGGCCGTCCGATACAGTCTTGTTGGTTGAGGATGTTGCGACCACCGGCGGAGCTGTGCTTGAGGCCGCCAGGGTTATCACCGAAGCGGGCGCAACACTTAAAAAAATCGTCTGTGTGATTGACCGTAAACAGGGAGCTTCTGAAAATATCACCAAAGCCGGCTACAAATTCGAGTCCATCCTCACCAAAGACGACCTGGGAATAAAAAACAGCCACGAAAAGGCACAAATTTAACCACGGATTTTGCGGATTTCACGGAAAAATTATCATTCATCATTAATCAATAATCAATTTTGAGGTCATTGCGAGCAAGGCGCGGCAATCTTCTCCTAAATAATCAATCATCATTAATAAATTATCAATTTCCAGCCTCACGCCTAATGGGAATAAACGAAATCATCAGAGCGTGATTTCTCCATACGCATGCATGGATCTATTCCGCCCATAGTTAAATCCACATTTTGGGGGGCCGCCAGTTTATTTGGACTTATGTCTTCTCCAATTTTACCTGTCGGCTTTCTTTTATCTCGATTCCCCAGCCAGTAACCTTCTCCGCAAGAGCTATATTATATTGACTGAGCCACACGGGTGATGATTTCTGCGTGTCAGTTAGTATAACGGTCGCTACGTTGTCTTCATAGTTTAGATCGATAGATTCTACATCGGATTCCTCGAGCGGGTATAAACTCTCGACAATCAGTTCTTTTGGATGATCCCTGTGCTCACAGAAATAAAGCCATTCTCCAACGACATTTTGATCCTTTTGAATATTTCTATGATACTTTCTACACACTTGAGAAGCCTTTAACCTTTTTTGGGGTGCATCTCTCCACTTCACAATAACCTTTGAACCGATGCCTTTGATCCTCGCTATACCAAATATTTCTATATCTTTGTTTTGGATTTCTGGAATCTGTGTATTTATTAGTTCTCTTAATTCTTCATCTGGTGCGGCAATAGTTATTCTTTTCTTTGGCCCTTGTATACTAATCATCCATCCCGTTAATTCGTTTGCTAGTTTCACATTAAAATAACCCTTACCAAGTGCTTTTCTAAATTCAATATCAGAATTAATTTTAACATTAGCTAAAAGTTGCTCTTCATCAATTTCTATCGATTCAACTGTATACTTTTTAAGGGGATATAGTGAATTAAGTATATATTCTTGAGGATTTTCAGACCAAAGGATTACTGTTACAGGCTCATTCATTAAACGTTCTTTTAATGCATCAAGCCGTTCTCTATTGTCACCTATACATGCACCCACAGCATTTATTCCTTGTTGACCTCTAACGGCGATTTTGCAGCCTATACTTTTGATCCTTCCAATCGCTACAATTTCAACTTCTCCGTTCTTAATCTCCGGAATGATGTCATTCATTGCCTCTCTGACTTCTTCTTGGAGTTCTCGCCTTCGTGCTAAGTAGCTCAAGTTTGACTGACATACCAACAATATTCCTTTTAGTTGGTCTTTAATAGGATAGTTGACATAGGGCCGAAGCACAGTAACGAATTTTCCTGCTACTTTCTTCTTAATATCAATGACTTTTTTTACAAATTCTTCACCCCAACCGCTAATATAAATAGAATCGTATCCTTCATACGTATCGATTTTTACTCGATTGATATATGGTCTTATTCCGTATGATTGAATAACTTCTCTGTCCGCCACGAGTACTATAGCAGCCTTCACTTTGACCCCTTTGAATACTAAAGGGACTCTTTCACCTGGTTCTTTATTTGCTATTGTTTGGAGAAAGACTGCGAAACTGCGTAATTCTTGTTGAATAGCAGAGGTTGCAATTGTTCCTAGCAATTTTTCTGCTGTCTGTTTAACCTCTGTTAGGAATACACGAGTGAAGAATCCCTTAGAATCCAAATCCTCGAGCATTTGAATGTTTTGCCCGATGTCTGGATCTGCGCTGATGGTAGGATTCAACCTACTTTCCAAAAAGTAATCATATGACCCGGTGTCCTGTCTTGCCAAAAAGACCTGCGTTGCAATTTTAAACTCACAAGACTGACGAAGTTTTTTATCAAGATAGTTTTTTGCCCGCGGTAGTAGGCCAACTTTTAGATACAATAATGTAGAATCAACGATGTTTCTATCCTGATTTTCGTAATGCTTCAACCGAACTACACCTTTCCCTTTTCTTATGAATGCTTCTGGATTTTCAGTCCGAACCCATTCTATTTTTAACGCATGCGGAAGGACATCGGGTGTCTCTTTGTTAATCTTTTCGCAAGTCCCATTAACTGAATCCTGTATAGAAGACGCAACAGTACGACGATCGACTTTCTGCCTGATTTTTGATATTCCACGTGTGAGGAAGTAGATTATTCGCCAAAAAATCGCTGCCCAATGTTCAAACTTATGGGGATTCATAAACAAAAATATTATAATCAAAGTTGCAGGGGTCAGAGATATGCCAATCGTTTTTAACAAGTCAACCCATTCACTCATTTACATTCTCTTTAGATAAATTTATTTCGGTTAAGCAAGAAAGGCGTTCGCATAAAAAATTGATTTTGTCGCCTTCAGGATATACGGCACCCAAATTTTCTATGGTTATTGGGGTATCACATATATTACAGCGGTGACAACCTTTTCTGATTTGCTCTAAAACTCCAATAGAAGATAGAAACTCTTCCAAGTCATCATCATGAACTGCTTTCAACTTTTCTCTTTCAAGCCAGCGTTTTTTGAACATTATTCTTTCATCCTTATCTTTACGCTACTATTCTTCATTTCCCTCAATGGTACTAGCTTACTCGCTTCTCGCCATCTACGGTGGATTTGGCATTCTTCCCAGACCTTTAGAAGCAACTCACTTTCAAACAACATCATACCCAGCTCTGCAATTCTCGTCAAAATGAAAAATCCCGCGCAATCTGTGTAATCCGTCGTTTTTGTGTTTCTTAGTGGCAAAAACTAAGTCAGCTTAAAAGATAAGGCCAATTGTATTGGACTTGTAGACGAGGGCAATGTTCTATGATAAAGCCTGCTTTAGATGTAGAATTTGCCGAGAACACCAAGCTGACTAAATCTCTCTGTGCCCTTGTATGTTGACATATATCATGGTTAAAGATTCCATAGTACATACAGCTTGCGGTGAGGCGAGCGTAGCGAGCCGAGCCGCAAGCTGTGGGCGACGAGAGATCGGTCGTGCCCAGGCCTGCCAGGC
>Ga0315312_1001817_pt1 | contig 15755 bp, 26 predicted proteins | sample TDP7_MG_FD_203629 | JGI IMG/M metagenome (GOLD analysis project Ga0315312, IMG submission 203629) | Freshwater sediment microbial communities from Lake Towuti, South Sulawesi, Indonesia - TDP7 | ecosystem: Environmental > Aquatic > Freshwater > Lake > Sediment | place: Indonesia: South Sulawesi... | reverse complement strand
TTTTCGCTGACAATTTCCGCAGTGTATTCGCGTATGCTACGTCGAGCGAAGATTGCGTCTATTAGTTCCTTTGTCATGATGAACTCCTCCCGAAATTAGGTAATAAGGTAACCGCAACTAGAAAAAAATACTGGTGGATGTGCGGGTATTGATGTTCCTCTTCTCTATTGCATTCCTAACTCCGATCAATGAAAGTGTCTATTCATAAGATTTTATAGATCGGATCATTGTTTTTGTCCGCATTCATGGCAGAAACGCGCTGAGAAAGGCATCCTGCTTTTGCAGTTGGGGCAGATTTTTAACGCAATCTCAGGTCTTAGCAGGACTCCGCAAAAATTGCAGTAGTTAGAAACCGAAGAAACGTGCTTCCCACATCTTGGGCAAATCAAGTATCGCATATGTAAAGTGGGGACGATTAGAACCCAAGCTCCGATACTCGTTTCATTCACTTCGTTTGAATAAAGAGTGTTCTCTCTTCTATTTCTCTTCTATCGGATTCCGAGAATATGAGGCTACCTCGTAATAATATATATCACCCGTGGCATTATTGCGCTTATCATGTTGTCTTTTTCAAAAGCTTATGTTCCAGTAGTTTGAAATCGGCAGACAACAGCCTCTTGTATTCTTCGTTGTAGAGTGCCGCTGCAGGATGGAACGTTGGAAAAACCGTTGTTCGCAAGCCGTGAAGGTTTGCCTCGTAGAATTTGCCTCGGTTTTTCGTTATACCCGTGAAGGACATGTTGCCCCTTGAGAAAATGTAGGCCGTAGAATGGCTTCCAAGAGTGACAATAAATTTCGGCTTAATAATTTTTATTTGCCTCTCCAAGTAGGGTGTGCAAGATCGAATTTCTTTGGGTTGAGGCCCCCTGTTTCTTGGAGGTCTGCACTTCACAACGTTAGTGATGAAAACGTCCTCTCTAGAAAGCCTAATTCCAGATAGTAATGTGTCGAGGAACTTGCCAGCATCTCCAACGAAAGGTTCCCCTTTATTGTCCTCCGATTGACCCGGAGCCTCCCCAACAAATATGATTTGGCTTTCAGGATTGCCTACACCTGGAACAGCATTTCTGCGGTTTTTCCAAAGCGGGCATTTCGTACAAACTACCACTTCTACTGCAACAGCATCCAACAACTCTTTCCTAGACAAAATGTCATCCCAACCCCAGTGAACATACGCATCAGACCATTATGTAAAGCAAAAAGAGGGTAAATTGTTTTCTCATAGTCCGCGCATCTAAGCAATGTGTTTTTAAATAGTTAACGAGGTTAGAGGTTTGTAGAGGGAACGAAGGAAGGAAATCTATTATGACTAAACGTATGGTTCACTTCTTTGAAGCGCCTGGTGAAGAAAATACAAACGAAGTTATCAAGGCTGTAGTGGATAGAGCTAAAGAAGGCGACGTTGAAGCCGTTATAGTTGCTTCTATTTCAGGTAAAACCTGTGTAAAAGTTGCTGCACAACTGAAAAAGAGCGGTTTGAAGATAAAAGTCGTGTGCGTTAGCGGTTCCCCATCGTGGGAAAAGTATCCAGAATATGAGTTTCCACTGATAAAAGAAGAAGTGCGGAAAAAGGTGGATGTACTGGGAATTCAGGTGATTGACTGGGTTGAGGAGCCGTTTAAGCCAATTACATTCAGAAATTGGTGGGAAAGGAAAACAATTGAAGTACTCCGACCCGAGTCCGACTTATTTTGGATGACTCTAATATGTGTCGGTGGGCATGGTTTTAGAACAGCTGTTGAAGTAGTTTTCATGGCAGTTGAAGCCAAATTAATAAACGAGGGAGAGGAAGTCATAAGTATTGCAGGAACAGATGCTGGTGCTGACACAGCCATAGTGATGAAGGCTTCAAGGTTTGAAGACGCTGTCGGCGTTGATCTAGAGAAAAGAATGAAAATTTATGAGATGCTAGCAATGCCAAAGGAAACTACTTGGATAGGGTGCGGCTGAAAAATAATGCGTCCAGTTTGCGACCTATTGTTCGCGAATTAAAAATTTGTTTAGCGATACACAATGAGGCGAAGGAGGGAGCATGGAAGTCTCGTAAGGGGAAAGTTAGCTCCCTCCAACGGGATAAACAGTTCTCTTCTCTCTTTCGGCACACTCAATTACAGATTCTGTGGTTAAGAGTTTTATGAAGAATTTTTCTAGATGCCAGTTCTATTTGGGCTGTCCAAAATCCCTTTCAGAGACTTGCATTTCTATTGTAGAAAATGCTTGCATTTGCGTGCGCAACAAAACTACCTGATTCTGGGTCATTGAGATCATGAAAAGAAGAGAAAAAAGGTTTAACAGTTTGCTCGTTAGTAAACAGGAGAAACTGCATATTTCATACGGAAAAATTGGATACTAGGATTTCTTAGATTTCAAAGATTCTAGTCTCACTTTGTTTAAGACATTAGAGTTTTTTATTAGGTTGACTGTCGCTTTGGGTGCAAATGGCGAAATTTTCGGTGCGATTTCCTTGGGATCTAAATGAACCTCCTCTATTTTTACAACATCTTTTTTACCCAATTTCTTGCTCTGAACGTTCATCAACATGGAAACTATCTTATCACTTCCAGGTAAATCTAGAGCCTCGATTACCTTTGTTCCCTTCCCTGCGGTTATATGGTCTATCACAGTTCCGTATTGAATCTTTTCAATTCTCATTGCAGATATGCAACCACCAGATATTATCTATGTTTTTGGGTATGAGCAGGTTTACATTACTAGCTCGTGCGCGCAATTTGAGTCTGTACCGGCTTTCATTTTTCCTTAGGTTTTTCAGTTTGTTGCTGCCTTTTTTCTTCTTCTCTGATTTTCTTTTTAAAGTGAAGGTGCTTTACCGCTCCCGCAGTCAAAAATACAGTTCCAACTGTCAGAAGGAAGAGAAGTGGATAGATAAAGATAGCAATCATTGTTTCATACGTGACCCCTGAAGTCAATCGGGCACCAAATAACAAGGATATCCACAAGACTACAAAAGTCATTATGCATCCTACACCAAAACCTATTTCAAAACCATTCGTGAAATGCTGCGGGATTTTTTCTCTTTTCCCTGTCATTTTGCTACCCTACAAGCGTTTCATTTACGGCAACTTCTTTATGGCTATGGCTTCGCGCACATGTGTTGTTTCAATATGATGGAAGCGTAAAAGAAGTTTATGAATTTAAAATTCCGATTTCTAGTGCATGCATGCGTTCGCATGGTTTGAAGAGAAGCGAAAGTGCAAAGTCAAGAACTTGGTTTTCGATAAGTACTATGAGATTGAAAATGAAAGAGAATGTGCCAATTTTGTGGCTTGGCGATAGCGCTTTTCTTTTTCTTTTCATGCATCATGAGGCGCACATATTCTGCTTTTCGATATATTGCGCGCGCTCTTAGATTAGAATTCTAGAAGATGAGAATATCCATGCGGCTTCACCATCATCCAAAAGAAGAGAAACGTCAAATCTAGTTCCCGACGGAAGAAAATGACAATCTACACTGTAGTCAGAAAATAACCAAAAATCCTGTGCGCGTTGCACACATTAGCATGCATAGAGTTGCAAATCGATAGTACGCATGTGTCTTCTCAGCTTTTGTTTCAATTATTAAATTTTCCTTGCGATTTCTTAGTCTCTACTCTGTGCCATCCTTGATGCCAGTGGAACCCCCAGCATCCGTAGAAGCCGTTAACCACCTTTCTCTGTATCAAATTGGCGAATCTGCATGAGGGACCATTGCAGTACTTGTTATGGCACCATAACCCACGTACATAGATGCATGTTTTTCCCCGGAACTCTGAAAATGTAAAGTCCCTCAATTTGATGCGACTTATAGGGATATTTTCCACACATTTCGTTTCGATACTTCTGGTTTGTTTATGAAGAGGAGGACTTTCACTTGGTTCCACGGTGTCAATCTCTTGGAAGAGTTCTCCAATGGCTCGACGTACTTCTTTCTCGGTTTTGGCACCAACGCAAACTATTTTTCCAATGGAAAATATGAGGAACACCACTTTTGGGTCGTCCATTCGATAGATGAGGGCAGGAAACTGTTCGGGCTCATACATTGTCCTTTGCATCTTGGACACTGATTCGAGGTCAACATTTCGCCCCAAATTTGCTGAAGCAACGATGTTGTCTATCTTCACTTTTGACCTTTTAGAAGTGATTATGCCTCCCCTGCTGAGTTCTCTGACTACATTCTCAACAGCTTTTCTCGCTTCGTTTTCTGATCTTCCACCTGTGCAAATCATCTTGCCTGAGCTAAAGATTAAGGTGGCTGTCTTTGGCTTCTTCAGTCTAAAGACGAGTCCCGGAAATCGTTCAGAGGGAAATTCGGCGCTTGGGAAACCTTTGGCCACTAAATCCAAATTTACCCTCTGCCTTAGTGTTGCGGAGGCAACCACGTTTACAACTTTAACTGCTGCTTCGACTTTCTCTGTTTCAAACACTTGTCCTCAGAACCCTGTAATTAATCATTCTATCAAGACACGAGTAGTTGGTAGATTTTAATATTTCGCTAAATCTGCAAATTTTGTACTTTCAACAGCCAAATATTAACGTTTCTATGTTTAAAATCCTCCAAGAAACGGCAATGAAATATATCTCCTTGGTCGACATGTTAGCAAATTTTATATTTAATTCTAGAAGATTACTCTATTTCTCGGTGAGAACTGGTTTGCCGATGTATTTGCTTCTTGTGAAGATTAACCCAGGGCAGACTGACGACTTTCTGCGAGACTTGAGGAAGCTTCCGGAGAAGCCGATAAATGGTGTGACATTATACCACACCTACAACGTCTTCGGAGCATGGGACTGTTGCATATGGTTTGAAGCCGACACCCATGACAATGCCATGAACTTTGTGCAGACTAAGATACGTCCAATCATAGGTGTCGTCGAAACCTATACCATGCCAACGACCATTATAAAGGAATACAAGAGCTGGTGACTAGTAAGAGCGAGCGACTGAAAAAGCGCTCGCATCCCCCTTTTTTTGAGGAAGAATAACGTCCAAATTTGGTTATACGCTTAGCTTTGAACTCTGTCTAAGTTGACGCGAGACAGTATACTCTTTATCCGCGCTTGACACTTCTCACATTCTTTCAGAAATTGCTCTTCTGATAATGGACCGATGACATCGCAACTAATTCTACCATCATTATGAACTGTCAAGCAACACGAGGGATAGCGGCTGGAATTGTTTAGGCTCTCATGTATGATGGCTAACTCAGCGAGAACATTGTCAAGCCGCTTTTTCACACTCGTCACTTTGGAAACCCCTTATCAATTTACTTTTGACATAGAAACCCGTATAGTCGTGATTTCGATTCGCTGAATATTTCCAAACTGGATATGTCAAGGGTGTCACTGCCTTCAAGAGAGAGTATTCTGTTCCGTTCGATATAAAGTATTATATGTAATACGATAGAAAATCTTATATTGAGTACGATATAAACAAATTGGAGGTGTCTCAATGCCAGGTAAATACGAGGAAATCGTGTATGAAATGCTGTCTGATGCACCTGTTACGCCGAATGAAGTCGCCCAAAAATTGAATATAACTCAAAAGACTGCTCAAAAGACTTTGATGCAATTGGCCTTGACTAAAAGCGACGTGAAATACAAGAACTCTGGAAGAATACACCTCTTCTGGAAAGTACAATAGAAGGGCCACTCGCTATTATCAAATCCTTCATTTCAAGGCCATGTCTGTCATGACACCCGTCATCACACTCTGCTTATGAATAAGAAATTTTATTAACGCTTATAGAGCAATATTCTATTTCCTAGAATGGAGGGGAATATTTTGGCTCTAAGAAAACTCTCACAAAAAGAGGCATTCTATTTCTTCACATCAATCGGCAACCCCACTGGCATAATTGCAATATCGCTTGAGGATTTCTTGAAAGATATTAAAGAAGTTAATGCAAAATCGTTAGAGTTTCATCTTGAAAGAGAAGATTTTGAGAAATGGGCTAGTGACATTCTGAGGGACAAAAAGTTAACCAGAGAAATTCGGTACATGCGAAATCAAAAACTCACAGGAGAAGCCCTGCGGAATAGTCTTTACAGTATCGTTTCAAAGCGATACAAGGACCTTACAACAAGTCTTCCGAAGGAATAGTTAAAATCAAGAACTATCCAAGAAAACCAAAACATGAAGTATGTCCGCATGGGCTTTCATATACTACGCTTTTAAGCAGATTGGAAGATAGATATGTTCTAGAAAACTTGGATTTAAGGGGATAGAAGAGACTCGTATATCTGTAAGGTTTGCTCTGTTGCTTTTCTCCATGTGAAATACTGGATCACCCGCTTGCGTCCGTTTTTCCCCCATTTTTCGGCTCTTTCAGAATCCTTGAGCACCTCTTTTATTCCCCATGCGATGTCGGTTGGGTCGTTGCCATTGACGTGAACGCCATTTTGGTCCTTACCTGACGAAACGACCTGTTCTCTGAAGCCCACGACTCCTTGTGCTCCGACAACGATGGGTTTCGCCATGGACATGGCTTCTAGGCTTACGATTCCGAAGGGCTCGTATACTGATGGGAAAACACAAACGTCAGATGCAGCGTAATGGTCTATTCTCTCTTGCTCAGACACAAACTCGAAGTGGCACTCGACATTTTCTTGAATGCCCAATCGACTAGTTATCTCGTCAATGTCTCTCTGTTCTTCACCCTTGCCTAAAATCACTAGCCTAGTTTTTGGAAAGTCCCTCAATACTAAAGGCATGGCTTGAATGAGGTTACGGATTCCCTTGGCCCATGTTAGTCGACCCAAAAACAGAAGCATGTTTCCATCGTCAGGAATGCCGTGTTTCTTCTTGATCTCTTCTATTTCTTGTGCCTTTACTTTTGCAGGATCGTATCTCTAAGGGTCGACACCATTCCACACAACGCTTATTTTTGACGCTGGCCATCCATGACGAACTAGATCCTCACGCATTGCACTGCTCACAGTTATTATGTGGTCAGCTCTCTGAGCCATCTGGGTTTCCAGGTGGGATACAACTTCTGAGCCTTGGCCTCCGCTTCGGCTCGACTCGCTACGGACATGAAAAATCACGGGGATCGTTGTCTCGTTTTTGATATGTTTCCAGCGATGCTACTTAGCCAATTATGCATGCATGCAAAACTCATTGTTCGATTCTAGAACGGAATTCTGGAATTAGAGAATAGAATCCGGTTTCTTATTAGATTATATTTTTGCGTGCATAATCTTTAGATGCGAACTTTCATGCTAGAAAATGACATAAAAATTATGAAAAATAGCGAAGACAGTAAGCTGACACCGTTTGCCGAACAAGAAAATAGGAATTTGCAAAACGTTTCTATGAAATGGGGGGAATTTATTAAAGAGTTGAAGATACAGTGGAGGACTATGTGGCGCGAGAGAATTGATGATAAGGTGAGAGCTGAAGGCATTGCCAGAGAAGATTATTCTTTGCTTTTTTGGGAGAAAGGTACAATTGTTGTGGCCACAAGAAAATGTAAGACTCCAGATTTCTTTGAGATTTTGGAATTTCATCGCAAACTTTTTGGAATTGAAGAAAGCGTGGGGTATGTTAATCCTGTTGTTGGTGGATGGAGAAAATTCGTTAGGAGTACGTTGAGTAAGCAGCAATGTTTTACTAAGAGGAAAAGACCAGACCCTCCTAACCCGAAGGGTAAGGAGACTCTGCAGAAGAAGAAAGGTGGCAGAGGCTGGATACATCAATTTTAGCTATACTATTCCGTTTTTCTTGGTTGCTTAGGTACTTAGCTCAGATGAAATTTTGGTTAGGCGATGAATGCGTTCCACATTTTTTACGACTTGGACTCTTATAGTTGTGACATGTATCGAACGAATCATACAGGAACGTGACCGTTGTCTGAAAAATCATGACTGTTTTTCTATCATTGCATACTTTCAGATTCTCATTGCATTATTGATTCAAAATATGCTCCATCGCTTACGCAAAAGGCAAAGTTGAAAAGCTTAAATATGGAAAGATCTCCTAAACTAATATTTGTCTTTTAGGCTATTAGGAGAAAGGAGAAGGTGTCGGCCACTGAAAGTTATCTTGCCAAACTTCGTAGTGCTACCGCAAGGGGTCGTGCTGACATTATGGCCAGTATTTTGAATGAGACACGCCTGGCTCCTTACGGTTCGAGGAAGACGCGGCTTATGTATAGATGTAATCTTAGTTTTAGACAGCTTAAAATCTATTTGAAGCTTCTTGTTGGAAAGGGGTTTTTGAGGGTTGTTTTGGCGAAAGGTAGAAACGAAGAAGTTGAAATTTATCAGATTACGGAAGAAGGCTTATCTTTTCTTGAGGCTTACAACAAGTTGAGAAATAGGCTTGGCGAAGCACGCTTAACCCCTTGAATTGAGTTCTTCCTTTCTGCTTGCATGATTTCTGTGAGGAATTCGTGTATCATTTCAGTAATTTTTACTTTTTGCCCATTTTCATCTAGTACTATGAACTTGTATCTTGCTAGGAAGCTTATGATGTCTAAGACCTCTGGTTCGGAAAGAGAGGCTTTGTCAGCGATTCCGTCTATGCTGTGCCATGTTTTTCTTTCATTTAGTAGTTCTAGAAGCAAGTCAATTATTAACAATGTTTGTCTTCCTCAATGTGGCTGCGGAAATGTGTTGTTTTTGGTGATTTTGGAAGATAAAGGGTTTGTGAACGCTCTTTCCGTAAAAGAAATGAAATTCTTATAGAAAACCAGAAGCACTGATATAGAACCGTCTGGATTTTTTATGGAATTGTCTATACATAAATTATAGAAAATTGAGCCTGATGATATAGAACCTCGGCCTAGTAGTTCTTTTCTGAAGGCTTAAAAATGCACCAGGTGCAATAATTGAAGTGAGTGTAAAAGTACGGCATCCTTGTGATTATTTCCTCTCTGCTCCTTTCAAGGAGAGATTTCAGAGCTCATTCACTTTTGATTCGAGTTGGTAGATTTTGGGTCAGTATAGGAGTAGGTTGCAGATTATAGCCGATATTCTAACCGTCGTTAGAAATGGGGCTAGAAAAACGAAGATTATGTATCAGGCTAACTTGAGTTATAGGTTGTTAAATCAGTATTTGGATTATGCAATGGAAGCTAAATTGGTTTCTATGTCATCTGAGGATCATGGTCACTATGTTGTTACGCGGAAGGGATTTGAGTTTCTGGAAAAATACAATAAGTTTTCGCAGCGTAGTAGGCAGTTAGCGGAACAATTACAGCAGGTTGCTAATGAAAAAGCATTGTTGGAAGAGAACTACGTTGTAAGATTGGCGAATTCAGAATCAAGAAATTCCCTTGTAAAAAAGAACAAGTCCATGGGATCTTCAGCATAATGAGTTGACCTTGTGAAGGAAGGGTTGTGATTTGGCTAAGTTAAGGTTCCTCATAGGTTTGGTAGGGGTCTTTTTGTTTTGTTTAGTTGTTTCTCGTGCCTTTGCTGTGAGTAACGATGAGGCTCAAGCCACGATCAGTAGAGTTGAGTCTAGGATTGATTTAGCGTATGTATCTGTTCTAGAGGCTGAAGGAGCTGGTGCAAACGTTTCAAGTCTGCTGTTTAGGTTGAACAATGCTTCAATTTTGTTGTCCAACGCTCGAATGCAATATCGGAGAGGAAATTTCAGTGAAGCAGTCAAGTTTGCAAACCAATGTTTTAGCTCTTTGGATGGAATCGAAAATGAAGCAAATGAGTTGAGAGATAGTGCTGTCATAGAGAGAAAACAAAGAATGCTAATATCATTTGTCGGGTCAGCATTTGCTATTGGTGCAGTTTTTTATGCTGGGTTTTTTGGTTGGCGTTTTTTCAAGGAGAAATATTACAGGCGAGTTTTGGAGATGAAGCCTGAGGTGCAAGTTAATGACTCTGGATGAGTATCCAAAATTGTTTGTCATTCGGCTTCCTTTAATGCTTGTAGGTATAGTTCTGTTGAGAGGTATAAGCCTGCGTTGAGGGCTTTTCGAAGTGATTGTGCGTATTCTGTTTTTGAAATTATTTTTCTAACTAATGCTAGTTTCAGGATGTAGATGGTGCCGTGGGGTTTTAATCCGAGAGATTGTGCAACATTTCTGGCTCGGGCGTCATCTATGAGTAGCTTTTCGGTTTTCATTTCTTTTGCTAGAAGTATTGCTTCTGCTTCGCTTCTGCCTATTTTTGTTTCTTCAGCTAACTTTTCGGCGTTGGATTTGGTTCTGGTTACTTTGATCCAGCCCGAGGATATTGCTTTCTCGATTGCAATTGCATCCGTATATCCTTCAGCCTCTCCCTTGTCTACTGTCTCGGTTTTCACGGCTTCGGGTATGTAGATTTCTTTGAAAAGTCTGTGTATTAAGTTGAGTTTGTTTATGCGGGCGAGATGTATTATGGGTCCAGCGTTGGCTATAATGGTGATGCTACCACGACTCCGCCATTGCGGCCTTCAAGTCCTCTTCCAGATTCTCTTGGCTTGTTTGTAGGGGGATTTTACGTTTTACTATTGTGTCGATGAGTTCCCAGAGGGATATGCCTGCCGTCTCAGCAGCTTTGCCGATTGATATTTTTCCTTCTTGATATAGTCTTAGAGCGTAGTCTATTTTCCATGTGTGGACTGCTTGGATTAGTAACCGTTTTATGGTTGTTGATTTGTCTAGGGCTTCAGCTTGTGCTATTCGTTCGACTTCTTTTGCCAGATCTTCTGGAACTCTTGTGGTGATTATGGTCATTTTGTTATCCTCATATACGTTTAGTTACAATCGTATACATAAATTTAGCTCCTTCTAATATAGCCAAAGGTGCAAGCCGATGACTCTAGATGAATATCGAACATTATTTATTTCGGTGACTATGGCGTTGATTTTGATTGCGTCTTCACCTACTTTGGGTCTTGTTTTGACTTTTCCTGGTGGAGAAAGGTTTTCTGAGTTGTGGGTTTTAGGTCCTGGGCATATGGCAGAGGATTATCCTTTCAATGTAAAGCTTGGCACACAATATAGCGTTTATGTGGGAGTAGGCTGTCATATGGGTGGCTCCACTTATTATGCTGTTTATGTTAAGTTTAGAAATCAGACTCAGCTGTTGCCAAATGCTACAGCCAATATTGCGAGCCCTCTGCCGTCTTTATATGAGTTTCAGGTTTTCATTGATAATGGGTTGACTTGGGAATCGCAGGTGAACTTTACTATTTTGGATGCGTATACACTGGGGAATTCAACTTTTGTGCGGTATTTGTCTATAAATGATGTTGTCTTTGAGGTGAATTCTACTGCGGTTTGGGATTTTGAGTATGAGGGGTTCTTTTATCAGCTTTTCTTTGAATTGTGGATGTATGATGCTGCTGTGAGTAGTTTTCAGTATCACAATAGGTTTGTTGGAATATGGCTAAATGTAACTGCCTAACGCTGCCTTGAAGTCGAGCATCGGCGAATAACGTAGTCGCGCTAAAGGATTAATCTATCCATAATGTTTCGGGCATACCTTTGAAGTGTTCGTCAGCAGTAATTACTTTGGCTTTTAGTAGTCTGGCTGTCGCTAACACTACAGCATCGAAGAGGCTTGGAGTCTTGAGTCCTTTAATTTTGGCATTCTCTAAGAGCTCAATATAGCATTTGGCGGATGCTAAGGCGATTTTTTTATCGATTGAAGTTATGTCTGAGGTTTCTTCGATTGTTCTTAGGCGTTCAAGAATTGTTTTTTCGTCCGCTCCTTCTCTTAGATACTTGCGTGCAATCTCTGCCAGTACTACGTCCGGTGTCCATGTTTCATTTGTCTTTGCAATTGTTTCTTTGGCATTATTTCCTTTCTCGCTTCCAATGAATACTTCAATCCACGCGTATGCGTCAATTACGATCTTCACCGCGGTCTTCCTCGGAGAAAGGTTTTATTTTTCCTTTGTCTAAGCCAAAAGATTCATCGATTTTTATTTTGCGCTCACTTGCAATAAAAAGTCTTATGGTATCGTCAAGGGTTTTTGCCTTCATTCTATCGCGTAGTCGTTCCAGCATTTCGAGTGTTGTTTTTGATACTCTGACTGTGGTCGATTCGGTCATAGCGATCACTACTTTGGTATATTGGTATACAAGTATATAAATATACTTCTAAAAATGAGGGCATATAGTAGTTATGGTTCCCCGCGCGCACTAACATACGTGTATATACATTGTTCTTTGACAGCGAATTATTAGGCTTACGTAATGCCTTAAGACCTACCCTCGCTCTATTTTTTGAGGCTTGAGCTGAGCATTAAGATTGTGCAGGAATTTTTGTGTGTGGAGAATTTGGTACTTTTTGTTTTTTGTTATGGTGGTGTTGTCTAGAAGATTTTTTGGATGTTATAGAACATTGGGTTATGGTTTTTCACAAGTTATATCATGCTGAAGAATCGTAGGCATATTTTGAGAACAGCGCTAGCATCTTTGAAAAGATAGTCAGTGGTACCGATGGAGAATAAAAGTTCAATCCCTATAACTGTTATTATTGCGGCTTTGAATGAGGAAGAGGGGATTGGACCCACTATTGAAGATTTGAATAAGGCACTGGAAGATCCTACTTATCTTGTTGTTGACGGTAACAGCGTGGATAGAACTGTTGAAATTGCTAGAAAAATGGGTGCCGATGTTATTTTTCAGAAGGGGACGGGTAAAGGACAGGCTTTGGCGCAGGCGATTAGGTATGTTGACTCCACAGGTTATGTGGTGTTTATTGACGCTGACTTCACTTATCCAGCAGAGTATTTGCCTCAAATGGTTAGGATTTTAGAAAAGAATCCTGATGTTGGCATGGTTACTGGGAATAGGTTTAATCATCACCTTGATTTGAGGTCTATGAGGAGTCTGTATTTTGTTGGGAATAGGTTTCTAGCTGTGACGCAACGGTTACTGAACGGCGTGGATCTTCGGGATCCTTTAACTGGGTTGCGAGTTGTACGATGGCATATATTAAAAGGCTGGAAGCCAAGGTCAAAAGGATTTGATATAGAGGCAGAAATGAATCACTTGATTGAAAGAAAAGGGTACAAGACAGTAGAGGTGCCTATTTTCTATAGAAAGAGACTTGGAGAAAAGAAACTGAAACTGCGGCATGGGTTCAAAATTCTAAGAAGAATAATGCTTGAGAGCATGAGTTCGTGACGCAATACTTTCGGTATGACCGAGTGCTCATGCCTCGTGAAAAGTAACCTTACAGCACGCTGAATTTTGAGCAGTTCTCTATTAAGAGAGCTAAAGTATAGAGGGTATTCGATTGCTTAGGGTTGGAGTGATTGGTTTAGGGAGAATGGGAAAACTTCACTTCCTAAATACTTTACGTATGAAGGATGTGAAATTAGTTGCTGTTGCGGATAAAGATAGAAGGAACAGGAAAGCAGTGGAAAAACATCACGTGAAAACTTATGACGATTATATAAAATTAATCGATTCTGAGGACTTAGACGCGGTTACAATTTCGTTGCCGAATTTTCTCAAGAAGGAGAGTATCTGTTATGCGTCTGAGAAGGGTTTGGATATTTTTGTTGATAAACCGCTTGCTAGAAACTTATCGGAGGCAGAGGAGATTGTTCGAAAGGTTGAGGTGGAAAACGTAAGGGTGATGGTTGGGGTTAATTATAGATATTTTGATAGTGTTCAAAAAGTGAAGAAGTTATTGGATGAGGGAAGAGTTGGTGACATTGTTATTGCCACGTCAGAATTGATTATGGATGGTCCCTTCTCTCATTCGCTCGTGCCAAAGCCTGTTCCTAAATGGTGGTTTGATAAAGAAAAAGCGGGTGGAGGCGCACTATTAGATTTAGGGTATCATTTGATAGATATCTTCAATTGGATGTTCGAGGATTTAGAGATAGAGTTCTCCGCTATAGGCTATAGATTCGGTTTGCCCATAGAAGATAGCGCAACGATCATTTTGAGATCTCGCAAAACTGGGGCACGATGCATCATAAATGTAGGGTGGTTTTCTAAAACGATTTTTCCAAACTTTAACTTTAGAGTTAATCTGCATGGAACAGTCGGTTATGCGTCTACTGATCAGTTTGCTCCTAGGAATCTTTATTTCCACGCAGTGAAAGAGGGGACGTTGAATCTGTTTAGAAGAGCTATAGGCAAGAAATTACGATACTTATCATATACCTATTATTATGCTTCTTTTGCTGAAGTTTTGGATCAATTTTTCGAGACTATCAGAAGGGATGTGCAACCTCCTGTCCTGTTGGAAGAACAGTTGGCGGTCATTAAAACTATAGAGAGCATCTATAGGCAGAATGGGGTTACTTGAGTTGGCAAATGTGGTATTAACGAAAGCTAGAGGTTATACGCAAAACGAGATAGGCGAAGCTGTTTCGAGAGCTTTAGATACGTTAAATTATGATTTGAACGATGAGATTGATTTGATCGTTATCAAGCCTAACTTATGCTACTATTGGGATTACTCTACCGGTGAAACTACGGATCCAAGGGTTGTTTCCGCTGTAATTGACTGGGTTAGACAAAGAATTGGGAATGATGTTTGCATTCTTGTTGCAGAGGCTGATGCATCTGCGATGAGAACCAAGTACGCATTCAAAATGCTGGGATATGAAAGGCTAAGTCAGGAAAGGAATGTCAAACTGGTTAATTTGAGTGAAGGAAAAATTGTTGATAGAGAGGTTGTTGTGGCTGGGGAAAAATTCGTTTTGCCAGTGAATGAGATACTCCTAGATGCAGATTTGATAATTAACGTGCCCAAAATAAAGTGCCATAGTGTTGTAGAATTTACCTGTGCTTTAAAGAATATGTTTGGAGCTATCGCAAAACCTAGAAAGTACATATATCATGGTAAACTTACTTACGTTATAGTTGGAATTAACGAAATAATAGCGACAGATATTGTTCTCGTAGACGGAATTATTGCAGTAGGAAAAACTCCGAAGAAAATAGGAGTGATCATAGGAAGTGATGATGCCCTCGCTGCTGACCTTGTAGTAGCGAAGGCCATGGGCAAGAGCCCTTCCAGCATTGCATACTTGAAGCTTGCAATGAAGGAAAAATTGGGAGATTTTGACAGCATCAATATAATTGAAAATCCTGTTAGATTGGAAGATGTCGAGAAGGAATTTCCTAAACAGAATTATCTCTTTAAAAAATTATCGTGGAAACTACAACTACAGATGTTGAAAGTGTATGAAAAAATAACTGGAGATGTAATACCGCCCATTCTTGAAGAGATGTAGTGGTCAAACTATTGTTTATGTACCCTAATTAACGTTTTTTGCTTTACAAAATAGATACTACGGTTTTAGCATACTGATTCTGTCATGTCTAAAGAAACTGGAAACAGAAAGTCACATTATAGTTTTTTGATATTTTTTGCTTTTCTTATATTGTGTCGTGTAGCCTTTAGTTATTCTGTTGTCTTAAGTAACTTGTTGAGATTAGCCTGGCAAGTCGAAAGATTTGCTATGCCCTAAATGCATGTCTCGAACAGCATCGTCGTAATGAGCACATTCAAAAAGCCAGCTAAATCAGGATTTAGAATGTTTCTTAAACAAATATGACTAAAAGGAACTGCAAAAGATAAAAATTACGATACCTGTTTGTGCACGATCGCTGTCATGTATCCTTACTTATTCTAACAAAAAATGATTTTGTTCATTTTCTATCGTTTACTTATTGTTTGACAAGTTTTGAAACGCGAAAGTCAGATTGAAAAAAAGGCGATTAACATTGAGCTTGAAAGGCATAATTCTTCATGGTGGCTATGGAACTAGGCTTAGACCACTAACTCATACGGGTCCGAAACAGTTAATCCCTGTAGCCAATAAACCGATTTCACAATAC
>Ga0315312_1001816_pt1 | contig 15767 bp, 12 predicted proteins | sample TDP7_MG_FD_203629 | JGI IMG/M metagenome (GOLD analysis project Ga0315312, IMG submission 203629) | Freshwater sediment microbial communities from Lake Towuti, South Sulawesi, Indonesia - TDP7 | ecosystem: Environmental > Aquatic > Freshwater > Lake > Sediment | place: Indonesia: South Sulawesi... | reverse complement strand
CTGGTGAACCGCAAGTACCAAAAACAGCTACGAACTACCAAAGCCAGCGCGGTAATTGTGGGCAAAGAAACTACCGAAGCTGCAGTTCCCCTTCTGGTAGCTGAGGACCCGTATTACGCCTTTATGCAGATTATGGTGCTCTTACACGGCCACCGAAAACACAAAAAGGTAGGTATCAGCCCACGGGCCTCGATTTCAGATAGCGCAAAAATTGGCGTGGACTGTCATATTCACGATTTTGTGGTAATAGCCGATGAGGCAAAAATTGGAGACGGCTGCATAATTTACCCCAGCGTATATATTGGCCAGGGTGTGCAAATCGGCAACGACAGCATAATATATCCCAACGTTACTATTTATGACGGATGCAAGGTAGGTAATCGCGTGATTATAAATGCGAATTCCACGATTGGCGAAGACGGCTTTGGTTACGCCAGCTACAAAGGCGTACATCACAAGATACCGCAGATTGGTGGGGTGGTTATAGAAGATGATGTAGAAATCGGCGCCTGCTGTGGAATCGAACGTGGTACTCTCGGCGATACTATCATAGGCCAGGGCAGTAAATTAGGTGACCTGGTAACGATTGGACACGGCGCCAAGATAGGCCCGCATTGTTTGCTTGTTGCTCAGGTAGGTATTGCCGGCTCGACAACGCTGGGACATCATTGTGTAGTGGGAGGGCAGGTCGGCATTGTAGGCCATATCAATATCGGCAACAATGTTACAATTGCAGCCCAGGCTGGCGTTGTTAACAATATTCCAGATGGGCAGGTGGTATTGGGAGCCCCTGCTATCGAAGCAGGCCAGGGCAAACGTGCCTATAGCATGATACAGTACTTGCCCGAAATGCGGCAGAGCATCCGGAACCTTCAAAGCATGATTGAGCAGCTTACTTCGGCCGCCGAGTCCGATTCGCAAAAATCTGGACAACAATAATATATGCCTGAATCGTTAGTACTTGGCTTGATTGCTGGTGAGGGCAGACTGCCCTTTCTTGTGGCTGCCGGCGCCAAAAAGGCGGGGCAAAAGGTAATTTGTGTCGGTCTTACTGGTAGCGCAGAAAGTAGCCTGGCTGACGAGGTGGATGTTTTTTACAGGGTTGCAGTTGCCCGGCCAAGCTCCTGGATACGCAAACTAAAAAGACACAGTGTGACCAGAACTATTATGGTCGGGCGGGTCGCCAAGTCGCAGCTTTTTACGCCCTGGCGGATCCTACGATACCTGCCGGACTGGCGAGCATTCAGGATATACTATTGGCGGCTTCGCGGCAAAAATATGCTGTCGAATTCGGTTTTGCACGCCATAGCCGAGGAACTATCCAGCGGTGGAATATTCCTGGAGAACTCCACGATGTACTGCAAAGAACACCTGGCCACAGTAGGCTTAATGACGCAAAATAAGCCAGCCGCATCGGTCCAGGACGACATCGAATTCGGCTGGCAAATGGTCAAGAAGCTCAACGAGCTGGACATAGGCCAGGCAATTGCGGTCAAAGAAAAAGAGGTGCTCGCAGTCGAAGCGATAGAAGGAACGGCGGCAATGATTGAGCGGACAGGCCGGCTCTGCAAATCAGGCGGCTGGACACTAATCAAAGCATCCAGGCCAAGCCAGGACATGCGATTTGATGTACCGTGCGTCGGCCCGGATACCATCAGAAGCTTAGCCAGAAACGGCGGCAAATGCCTCGTCGTAGAAGCAGGCAAAACCATAATTATCGACAAGCCCGAAACAACAGAATTGGCAAACCAACTGGGCATAACTATTCTTGGGCGTTAAGTAGCTGCAGGTCCGTCAAAAATATTTGCGGTAAAGCAAAATTGAATGACTGAATTCCCATTTCAACTTCTAATCAGAAGCACCTGCCCACAGAAACGGACAGAATCTGTATCTTGCACCGCACTTTTGCGGACTATTCCTGGCAGGCGGCAGGTATATGACGCTCTGTGGAATAATAAAGCTGTAATTGCCAAGGTCTTCTGCGATAAGATTAGCGCAAAACGCCATCTAAAACGCGAATGGAGTGGACTGAGCACACTGGCAAGACGTGGCTTAAGTTCGCCCGCTGCCCTATTCTATGGCAGAACAGAAAATGGACGATGGGCATTGGTTACGGAAAAAATAGCAGATTCATCGACGGCTGTTGACCTTTTCAACAAGGCGGGGGAAAGTGGTAAGCTCGACTTGCTGCTGTTGATTTGTAGAGAATTGGCTAAACAGCACGCTAAAGGGGTCCTGCAAAACGATTTGCATTTGGGAAACTTTGCGGTGGATGGCGAGAAGGTTTTCGTGCTTGATGCCGGCCAGATGAAATTTTTTTCGCGGCCGCTATCAAGAAAGAAAAGCACCTCTCAGTTGGCGCTGCTGGCGTGCTATCTGCCAGCAAGCGATACCGATTGCCTTGACCGGCTATGTGAAGAGTATTTCACAGCCCGCGGCTGGTGCTTTGAAAAGTCAGACCGCAGAATTCTGCGCAAGCAACTAATAGCTCACAGAAAAATCATAGCAAGAAAAACCCTGCGGAAATGCTTAAGAACGAGCAAAAGATTTTTGCGAGTCCATGCCAGGAAATATCTTGCTGTCTTTGACAGGGATTTTTGCCAGGCAGCCGATCCCTTTGATTTCATAGCCCAAATAGATGCCCTGATGGATAAAGGCCAGATACTTAAGAATGGCAGCACCTGCTATGTGTCCCGGCTGACGTGGAACGGCAAAGACATAGTCATCAAACGCTATAACCATAAAGGCTTTATCCATTCGCTACGCCATACAATTAAGCGCTCTCGCGCACGCCGGGCGTGGCTGCACGCCCACCTGCTCGGGACGCTCAATATTGCTACGCCGACGCCGCTTGCCTTTATCGAGCAATATAAAGGCTGGCTTACCTGGAAGTCCTATCTGGTGACCGAATATGTGGAGGCGGAGCGACTTGCTAACTTGCTGCAAGATAGCAAAACAACCCAGCAGCAGCGCTCAAGGCTAATAGCCCAGGTCGAAGAGATGCTTGATAAGCTGGCTAAATGCAGAATCACTCACGGTGACCTGAAACACTCAAACATTTTGATTACGCACAATGGACCTGTTTTTACAGACCTCGATGGGGTGAAAACCCATAAGTGGAATACGACTTACCAATGGAGGCGAGCCCGAGACTTGGCGCGCTTCACAAAGAATGAATGTGTACCTTTATCTGTATCGGGTCTTAGCATGAAACTCAGAAAGATATTTTTGCCCAAATCAGAAAAAAGTATCGTAGATGATTTTCACAGCCTCTACTATAATTCGCGCCGAAGAACGTGGAACAATACATTTTGGCTCGGCGTGCCTTGCCAAAAATGCCCCTTGGATCTGTGGGTCTATCAGGAGATAATCTCTGATTTTAGGCCGGATATAATAATCGAATGTGGGACTGCCGCTGGTGGCACGACTCTATTTTTGGCATGCCTTTGCGAACTGGTGGGCAATGGGAAGGTCATAAGCATAGATATTGAAGACCGCCCCAAAAAACCACAGCACGAGAGGATAACCTATTTGTCTGGGTCAGATATATCAGAGGAAATCATACAGCAAGTCAAGAAGTTTTTGAACAATACCGATAGGGTAATGGTTATATTAGACTCAGACCATGCTAAAGACCACGTCTTGCAGGAATTAAGAGTCTATAGCAGTTTAATTACCCCAGGAAGCTATATCATCGTAGAGGATTCCAACATAGGCGGGCACCCTGTAAAACCGAAATTTGGTTATGGTCCTATGGAAGCAATCGAGGAGTTTCTGGCGGAAAACAGCAACTTTGTTATAGACCCCACCAAAGAGAAATTCTTTTTAACGTTTAACCCAAATGGTTATCTAAAGAGAATAAGCTGAGGGCACAGATTCCAGCATTGTTCCATGCATTATGAAAGTTATATCTACTGGAGTAGTAACGATAACACTACTTATGTGATCTCTCAGAGAAAAACAGACCCCAATCTATGGATAAAGACCTGATTAACTTGTCTAATAGGCCGAAGGGCTATTATCAAAGCATCCGAGAGAACATGCTGATATACATACCACCAGGCACAAAGACAACACTGGAATTTGGCTGTGGATGCGGCGGCTTTTCTGCTCTGGTTAAAGAGAGATTTCGCACTGAAAGCTGGGCGGTTGAGATAGATAAAGAAGCAGCTCAGGAAGCAGCAAAGAAGCTTGATAAAGTAATTAATGAAGATGCGATTAAATCACTTTGCCAAGTCCCAGAAAACTACTTTGACTGCATAATTTTCCTTGACATCCTGGAGCATCTTGTAGACCCATACTCACTTTTGCTCTTAGTTAAAGCAAAACTGACGAAAACAGGAGTTATAGTTGTGTCAATCCCAAACGTCAGATACTACCACAATTACATCGACTTTGCCATAAAAGGAAATTGGGATTACCAGAACGCAGGCACACTGGATAAAACGCATTTGAGATTTTTCACGTACAAAAGTGCACGAAAAACGTTCGAACAGCTTGGCTATGAAATCTTGGTGCTAGAGGGTATAAATGCTACAAGGAACAAAAAGTTGAGGTTATTAAACTTTCTCCTTTTTAAGGCATTAGAGGATCTGAAATATTTACAGTTTGCCATTGTTGCAAGGCCCCAGAATACGTGAAACAGGTTAAGCTTTCGGTTATCGTAGTCAGTTGGAATGTGCGGGAAGATCTCGTCAGGTGTCTTGATTCGGTGGAAAAAAATCCGCCTGATGAGCAGTTCGAGATAATTGTTGTCGATAATGCAAGTACGGATGGGTCGGTCGATGCTATTCGGCACAGTTTCCCTCAGGTCTATGTAATCGCCAATAAAGATAATCGTGGCTTTGCAGCAGCCAATAATCAGGGCATTGAAAAATCACAAGGCTACTATGTGCTTTTTTTGAATCCCGACACAATTGTACATCCGGATTCACTTAATACCCTCACTAAGTTTATGGATTCTAATCAGGATGTTGGTGCTTGCGGTCCGAAGCTTATCAACACCGACGGCGCAGTTCATGCTTCGGTCGGCTATGTCCCCACCTTCCGGTCCGTGCTTTACAGAATGACTTTTCTTAGGTTCCTGGGTATTTTCAGGGGACATTATGAAAAGCTGAGAACAGCTATCTTTGACCGCGACAAACAAACAGATGTCGAACTGCTGTCCGGCGCTGCCTTGATGGTTAGACGAGCTACGGTCGAAGAAGTTGGGCTTATGGATGAAAAATTCTTTATGTATTACGAAGATGCAGATTTGTGCCTGCGAATAAAGAAAGCAGGTTGGCGAATCGTCTTTGTTCCGGAAGCAGTGATTACTCACGTTGGAGGCAGATCAGCCGTACAAATAAGCGCTGAGAAACGTATGTTCGTCTATTCAAGCCTCGCTAAATTCATGAGGAAACACTATGGTAAGTTCGCTGCAGCAACATTTAATTTGCTTTTTAAGCCGGGTGCTATCATTAAAGAAATAATGAACGTATGCTCAGGCATTATTACTCTTACTATCTCCATTTTGCTGTCTAACCAGCGCCGCAGGGCAAAATCATGGGCTAAGATAAGAAGCTCAGCTCTTTTTCTCACCAGATATTCAATCGTGTTTTTGTTTAAAGCGTAGCATTCGTCAGACATCTCGTAAGCAGTTCGGTAAGTTTTGCTCCAATTACGCTTAGATCGAAGTTCCTTGCCAACGCCAAGCCTTCCTTACCCATTCTGGCTCTTAATTGGGGATTTTTAATTAGCTCAGTGAGCTTATCAATCCATTGACGGTTTTCTATCGCCAGGAAACCCGTACAGCCATCTTTTACATGCTCGGCGTTGGCTCCGACCGGCGAGGAAACAACGGGCAGTCCTACTGCGGCGTATTGCAAAACCTTGAAGCCGCATTTGCCCCGCGTGAAACGGTTGTCCGGCAAAGGCGCAAGCCCAATATCGCTTGTCACTAAATCAATGACTTGCGTTTGCTCCGACCAGAGGCGTTTCTCGACCGGCATGTTCCCCAGGTCAAAAAATTCATCACAGATTATCCTCAAAACGACATTGTCAAAGTGACAGCCGATTTGCTCAAGAGGGGGTTTGATTTCTGCAAGGTAACGTAGTGTACTCTTACTGCCAATCCAGACAAGGCGAATTTTGTCGTCATTTTTGGGACTGGCTTCTATGCGGTAAGCTTTGGTGTCCAAGCCAGTAGGCAGGACCTCAACGCTGGGACTGAATCTTAGCGCGTGCTCAGCAAGATATTTATTACCCGCAATAACCATATCGGCTAATTTGACGGTTCGACGGAAAGCTCCAAAGCGCAAGAAGCTGTCGCGCTGCGGCATCTTAGGGCTGTACATTACGGCATCGTCAAAATCATAAATGATCTTTTTGCTGTACTTTCGGAGCCAAAAGGCGTCTGGAAAGTTCAACTTTTTCTTGTGCAGAAAAACAGCGTCAAACCCTTTTGCTTGCCTAAACAGTCTCCGACGTGCTAATGTTCCAGCAGGCAGTCTGGCGACTTCACATTCAATGCCATTGCCCGACAAAGGACCAAGGTATACCCCTATTCGCTGCCGGAAGCTGGCGCGTTCAGGATTATTAGTCAAAACAAAAAGGTTCATTTACCACTGCTTTGTTGCTCAAGTTGCACACAAATGCGGCAAGCTCGTCAGCCTTGTCGATTTCGCGAAAACGGCTATTAACCGGATAACCAAGGCGCGGTATAAGCGCCCCTCTCAGCCAGTTCCAGAAGATATCCTGCTATCTTGACACAGTTAAACTGCCCGTGAGCCCACTGCATTCCGGAATCGGCTATTTTCTTCCTTTCCGCTTCGTGATTGAGATACGAGTTAGCCAAGTCAAAAAACTCCTCAATGGTATCAAAATATCTGACGTGTTGGCCATCTCTAAAGAGTAAGTCTGTGTCAGGCACTCTTTTAGCCAAGACGAAAGTGCCGCACGACAAATAATGTGTAAGCCGGTCCGAATGGTAAAGCCTTACTGAGTTAATGGCATTTACATTGACTCCGATACGAGCACCGCTTATTGCATATAGATAGTTAATTCCGGTAACCTTTGGCCGCCCGCAACATCCGTAGAGAGTGCAATTCTTCTGCTGGGCAAGTTTGTTTACAAGCTCCGCTCGGAGTGTGTCGCCCGGGTCGGCACTGTGCTGTGCTGTGCCGGTCCACAGGATATCCGTTTTCCATTTCTCAGACACTTCGTACCGATGGTCAACGTCTGGATCGCACAAATTCGGCATAAATACGCAGCAAGGTACGCCAGAATCTTTGTAGCTCTGAAGATATTCGCCGTCGTTTGTCGCCGTCAGTACGTCGAGTTTCCTGGCGGCTTCCATTCTATTTCTCCGAAGCTGAGGCCAAAGGTCTCCGTCGGTACCCATAAAGACAGCACTTGGTGCTGCCTGCCGGCAGCGCGCAATAGTTTCAGCATCAAGGACACGCGGAAAAAGAACATACACAATGTCGGGAGAATAGTTTTTGGCTTGGTCTGCTAGTAGTTCATCGGCCTGCGATTTAAAAAAACGCTCGGCAAAACTCTTACTTTTGATGGGACTTAAGTTAAATAACGCAGTACGATAACTAAAAATATAAACATCGTGACCTAACCTGATAAAACCCTTGGCCAGCTTGCGTGTCTGGTCAATAAACATTTTTACAGGATTGTAAGTTATATCAGCAACTATGAAAATCCGTTTCGCTCTGCTCATGCTTGTCTGTGTAACAGCTAAAGTTTTCAGCGGTCTAACGAATCGTCACCAAGTATGCTTTGAACCATATTAGATGACAATACGCTATTGATGAGCTTTGCACACTTTCTTACAGTCTTCTTTCGAAGCGCAAACTCATTCGGGTTGGCTGCTTGAGTGGCGTGGGCAAGGTGTGTGACATACCGGCCCATAACTGATGGCGGCAGCTCAACAGTCTTGTAGCCCCGGTCAACCAGTTCAAAGTACAATTTTTGGCCAGTTGCAAGGCCTTTGTCCCTATCCATAAGAAAAGAGAGGTTCAGCCGGCGTAAAATGTCTGTTCGGTACAAGCAGCATATAGTCCGGTTATAATAACGTGATTTGCAGACAGGGTCAGGCTCTGGAAAGATTTTTCGCAGCAACGTCCGCAGGTCTGTCGTCTTCTTGAGTAGGACTCGCCAGCGCGGTGCCAATTCGATTTTGCCGGAGCCAACGCATGCCACGTTTTCGTCTTCTGCAAAGTAACGAATTAGCTCTGTGAGCCAGCCGGCCTTTTTAACAATTGTATCCGAGTGCATCGCGGCAAAAAACTCCGTCCCGCAGTTTTCCAGGCCGATTTGTAAGGCCGCAGCGTGAGCATACCCACCGCCTGGCTCACCTGCTTCGGCCTGGCGCTTGATCAGTCGGATCCAATTGAGCGACTTGAGGTACCGCAGCGATTCATCGCGTGAGTCGTTGTCAACAACGATAACCTCGTACGGATAATCAGTAAACTTGCGAATGCTTCGCAAACACAGGCGGGTCAAATCCAATGTTTTATAATTCACGACGCATATAGTTGCTTTGTCTTGAACCAAAGGGGACATTGAAGAGCCTTTTGCTCTATCATTCAGCGGTTTGCGTACATCTGTTCATAATATTTCTGGTAGTCGCCGGAGACCACGTTGGCGAGCCAGTTTTGGTTTTGAATATACCAGTCTATGGTTTTGTTAATACCTTCTTCAAAATCGACCGACGGTCGCCAGCCAAGCTCTCTACCGATCTTACTTGCGTCGATGGCGTATCTCCTATCATGTCCAGGCCTATCGGTCACGTGTTTGATTAGCGACTTTGGTTTGCCCAATCGCTTAAGTATCACATCAATGACTTCTAAATTTGTCTTTTCGCTGCCGCCGCCAATATTATAAATCTCACCGGGCGGCGCCTCGGCTAAGACCTTCCATATCGCAGTACAATGGTCATATACATACAGCCAATCCCGCACATATAAGCCGTCACCATACACAGGCAATTCCTTGTTATTAAGAGCGTTATTAATCATTAGCGGAATCAACTTCTCCGGAAACTGGTATGGGCCGTAGTTGTTTGAGCACCTGGTTATGTTATATCTGACGCCCCAGGTATGGCCGAATGCTTTTACCAGATGGTCGGCGGCAGCCTTGCTGGCTGAATACGGCGAATTCGGACTTAACGGCGTCTGTTCAGTAAACTTGCCGCCAGGTCCCAGCGAGCCGTAAACTTCGTCCGTAGAAACCTGGATAAACCGCTCCAACTGTTTGTCGCGAGCAGCCTCCAAAAGCGTCAGTGTGCCGGTGACGTTCGTCTGTATGAACACCTTCGGCCCGGTTATCGAACGGTCGACATGGCTCTCAGCAGCAAAGTTGATAATCGTATCTATCCGGTGCTGGTCGATGATCTTTTCTACCAATTGCCCATCGCATATATCGCCTTTGATGAACCAGTGGTTAGGATGGTTCAAAAAGCCCGCCAGGTTTTCCAGATTGCCGGCATAAGTGAGCTTATCAAGATTGGCGATAAAACAATCCGGATGCTCTGACAGTACCATCCGAACAAAGTTGCTACCAATAAAGCCTGCGCCGCCTGTAACCAAAAGCCTTCTCATAATTGCCTCAGAAAACGCTCCAACGGCCCCTGCCAAGGCTGAATTGGCTCACCCAAAAGGGCCTCGATCTTGCTGCAATCGAAACGACTGTTCAGAGGCCTGGCAGCAGCAGTAACATAATCGCTGCTCTTGCATGGCACCACATCAACATCCATCGAGAGCTTGCTAAAGATAAACTTCGCCATTTCGTAGCGACTAACGTAGCCGGCGCTGGCAAAATGAAATATGCTCTCTGGTTTCCGCCGCAATAGTTTGCAGATCACCTTTGCAGCTTCGGTCGTGGCGGTCGGCGAACCTATCTGGTCATCGACCACCTTCAGCACCTTAGCAGTCTTAGCCCGCTGTATCAGTTTGGTCACGAAGTTCTTTCCATGCCGGCCATAGGTCCATTCGACACGCATTATACAGTGGCGACAACCACTTTCAATCAAAAGCTGCTCACCGGCCAGCTTGGTTCTGCCATATTCATTTATCGGATTTGGCCGGTCGGTCTCAGCATAAGGCCTGTCAGCTTTGCCATCAAAGACAAAATCTGTGCTGATGTGCAGAACCCACCGGTTCGCCTCTGCCGCCAAGGTGCTCAGCCGCCCTACTGCTTCTGCATTGACTTTGTATGCAAGGTCGCGCTGCCTCTCGGCACCATCGACATCGGTGTAAGCTGCGCAATTAACAATTGTCTCAGCGGTATCGATGGCTTGTTTCAAGTGCCGTGGGCTGGTTATATCAAATTCAGGCAAATCAAAGATTCTGGCGTTAAATCCCTGTTGTTTGCAGACCTCTGCCAGGTCTGTGCCCAACATTCCTTTGCCGCCCAGAATGGCAACTAATTCTTTAGCCATCCACGCGTGCCCTGTCACTGCGGCGGCTCCGTCACTACCAGTTCGTTCGCCCTAATAAGCGATTCGAATGTCCCGGCGTCCGTCCACCAGCCGTCGAGAATGTCGTAAGCCAGTCGACCTTTTGCTATGTAGGCATTGTTCACGTCGCTAATTTCGAGCTCGCCGCGAGCCGATGGTTTGAGCGTCCGTATGATATCGAAGACCGCAGCGTCATAGAAGTATATGCCGGTTATAGCATAATCTGACTTAGGCTTCTTGGGCTTTTCCTCGATTCCGATAACCTTGCCGCCCGAGATTTCCGCGACACCAAACCGCTGCGGATCAGGGACCTGCTTGAGCAAAACCCTCGCGCCAGTTTTCTGGGCAATAAATCTCTCTGCGTGACGTTCCAGGCTGCTTTTGAAGATATTATCACCGAGGATAACCGCCAGCGGCTTTTCATTTGCGAAATTTTCAGCCAGTGCCAGAGCCTGCGCAATTCCTCCCGCCTCGTCTTGCACCTTATAAGTGAATCGGCAGCCAAACTCTTTGCCTGAGCCTAACAAGCTGACCACGTCGCCCATGTGCTCGATGCCAGTCACGATCAGGATTTCTTCTATGCCGATGGAGGTCAGTTTTTCGATAGGGTAGTAGATCATTGGCTTACGCCCGACAGGCAGCAAATGCTTGTTTGTGACCTTGGTCAGTGGCCTAAGCCTTGACCCGGTGCCGCCACCAAGGATGACCCCTTTTAGATTCATTGCTACGCTCCGTGGCACGGCCATCTTGGCCGTGTTTTCACGGGCTGGAAGCCCGTGCCACACAATTCTAAATCGCCAATGCTCCAGGTCAACAGCGGCTATGCAACTACGCTGATGCCACACAGTTGGCAGAAGGTTCGCAACTGTTTTGCATGGTTGCCGAGGAATATGATCTGATGCATCCCTTTAACATCACAGACATCATCTACCTCATTTATGGTCATTTCTATGTTCGTGCGACAGCCACCGGTGGGCGGGATTTCAGGGCACTGTACGACTTTTCCGCTATAGATATACATCTGGGGCGTTTCTCCAGACACATATTGAGCCATCGTGACTTCCTGTCCGACTGGCCAGAGAACCCGAGGGACGCAGCCCCAACCTGCCTCGGCATGGCTCATTAAAATGTAAGGCTGAGAGGGACCATCTTTGCCGCTCAACTTTGATGGGCAGGTGCAGTGTGCACCAAAATAATGGTTACTCTCTGTCTCCATGGAGGCGTTCTGCTGAAATCCGGGTTTGCCGAAAAGTTGCTGAACCAGCATCAATGTCAGCGCCGCATTAAGGTCAGCCTGGCAGCCTGCAGGAATCCCTTCGTCCCTCAAGCTCATAAATCCCATGCAGGGCGGCGGGTGCCGGTGCGGCTTCCTAAGTCCTGGCAAACAGTCCATCATAATGGCATCTGCCTTTTCGGCTTTGATTATTTCTTTAAGGGCAAAATACGTTTTTGCTGCATCAATGATATCGGCCTTGGTCGGCTGCAGTACCTCTTTAGCGCTCTTCAAGTAAGTATTGGCAAGTTGTTTGACAGCATCCGTAGTTTCGGTGCGGCTGAACTGTTCAATAAATCGGGCACCAGGAATTGTCCGCACCTGTGTCCCAAGGTGCGGCACGGACTTCTGGTTTGTCTGGGAACCTGCAATGTTGACAAGGAGGCTTTCCTTCATCCAGTGGGCCGCTCTGATCATCCTCATGCCGTCTTCGACAGCATCGAGATTATCCAGTGAATTTATCAGATACACGCCGGGTCTGCGATGGACCTCGTTAATGTGATCGACCAGCAGGATTCCCAGGCAGGCAAGTACAACCGCAGGGACTTGGACCTCTTTGATAATGCGTGTGACGTGTTCCCAATGTCCCTTCTTGAAGGGAATAAGCAGCAACCCATCGGGCTTTGACTTTTTGACCTCGTCAATGAATTGTGTGACGCTCGCCCGCTCATCGAGCGGCTTCTCATCCATTAATATGCGCACGCCTAACTTTTGCGCAATCCTTATAATCCTCTCGGTGTACTGCTTTTGACGACCCTCGGCATCAAAGGTTGACCCCGGCCAGCTATAATAACCATCTTGCTTCAGAGACTCGGTAGGCGGATACACAAAAGCTCCGCGCACGGTAGTAGGATTATGCCGTTCGCTCAACGCATCAGAAGATGTCGCCCCGAGCAACTTGCTGGAACCGAGTGAGATACCTGCTGCCGTGGTGCCCATTGTTTGCAGAAACCTCCGTCGCGATATTCCAAACAACCTCGCCGACTGTGACTTTCTCATGTCAATTCCTTTCCTGACCGACCTGAAACTTTGCGGTCTGTCCTGTTTTGATACACAAAGTCTTATCGAACTGGTTATAGCCAAAGCCATCCAGAATGAACTTCGCCAGAGTCAATTCCCCATGCAAAACCGACAACTGAACGCTCGCATTTTTGCCTGTGCGCTTAATTGAACAACTGCCCCAGGCATAGCCATTGGACCAGAAGAAGGTGCCGTCTCGTGCAGCAAAGGTCATAGTTTTTTCGACGCCCGAATAATGAAAGCCGGTTAGCGCCAGCACCGCTGCCCAACTGGCCATCGCCCGCGCATAGTGATGGCCGCACTCAGCCTCGTCGAATGGGCTGCGCTTTTGCCCATCATATCTGTCGCGGATATTCTTTATGCACTTTAGCCCGTTCTCAACCTGGCCTTCGTACAACATGCCGACAGCCGCCACATATTCAAAGCCTGTCATCACCTCAGTAAAATAAGGAAAAGGATTTGCCGGGCGGTCTTTAGGATAGCTGGCCATCAGGAGCACCGATTCATCGCCAAGGGCAAAACTCCGCATACAGTTGAAATGACCATATAGGCCCTGCCTGAGATTGTATTTCACGATACTTTCCAGTGTCTTGCGAATATTGGCAGGCTCAAGCAAATATCCAAGCCCGCAGACATGCGCCATATACTGTCCGACAAGCTGGTCCACCAAGCAGCCGGAACCAAGCTGATAATCAGGCTTGGTCGGGTCCTGTGCGCCCATACCAATAAGCAGACTAGGCGCGATCTCAGATTTGTCCTTTGGCGGCTGAATCCTGTGCTCGTAATATTCTCCGTTAAAGAGATTCTGATCGATCCACGCTTTGCCGCGTTCAAACAGGTCGCGACAGGTCCTGGCAAAGTCGTCATCACGAAGGTACTTTGCTATTTCCTCCGCTGCCCGCAGCGCACCCAAATACCAGGCGCCCATTTGTGGATTTGGCCCATAATACTCCACATCCATAGTATTGTGCTGGCAGCCTTCCATCACTCCATCGCGGTCGGCGTCCCACCCGCCCTTAATCCAGCAGAACTCCACCGCCTTTTTGACGCGGGGCCAGAGGGCCTTTAGCATTTCGTCATCGCCGGAAAGCTGCCAATCGCGGTACATCTTCATGATGCAGCCCATCTGTCCATCGGCGGCGGCTTTGCCGAACTCCTTCGCACGCTCAAGCGGCAAGTTAACGCGAAAGCTCATTAGCCCTTGGTCATTTGTAGCGTGAGCAAACTCGACCTCCCGCATGGACTTGGCCAGACTGCCAAAGAGAAAGGCCGTAGCCTGCTCGTAGTTCCAGACGTGGGTGCACGAGCCGTGACAGCAGCCTCTTGTATTGCTGCAACCTTCCCAGCCATAGAAACGCCCGTCTTCCGTGCGAAAACACGTCTGCGTACGCAATGTACTAACATTGAAAAGCGCAGCTTCCTTGACCACTTCAGGAAGATCGCTGTCGCAGAACGCCCGCATAAACTGGATAGTCTTGCTCTCGAGCTCTGCAAGCTGTGGTGCAATTTTTTCAGCCACATCCCAGGCGTCACTGTATTTGGTGGTATAGTAATTGCCGATACGGTCCTGCTCATTATTTTTAGGCGTCCATGTTTGGCGGTTCGGAAAATGCCAGGTTACCAGAAATGTCACCCGCTCCGTCGCCTGCGGCGGCAGCTTGACTTCCACTGCAAGTGAGGCCATCGGCGTATCCTCGCCGGTGGCCGGGCGTTCTTCGAGCCGACCATCGCCACTGAAGTCGTCCCAGAAATCCAACAGCGAACTGCCCCAGCTCTGGCTGGCCCAAGACGTACGACAAGTAACGCCTGTGCTGGCGCTGGTAGTCAATGCCATTGTGCCCCATTGCTCCGCCCGCGGGGCGACCCCTTTGGAATACATGAAGATGCCCTGAACGCTCTGACTCTTGCGGAACTCGTTCTGATTTGCCCTGCCACCAACTGCTACCAGATCGCCCTTCCAATCCTTTGTGCTGCCCGAACCGTCTATGCCAATGAAGTTAGGTATACTGCTGCAGACCGAAGCTATGACCGATTTGCTGCTTGCATTGTGAAGAACGTATCGCAGAACCGCGACCGGTATGCCGCTTGCGTCCGTGTCACCCGGAACGAGCGGATTGAACGCCTCGATACGCACATCCACAGGGACATCCGCGTCGGATAGAATCACCTGCCCAAGCGGATATGCAGCGGCAAAGGAGCAAGTGCGAAAACGCGGCAGACCGTGATTGGGCGTGGTACTGCCGTGACTACCCTCATAATCCGACATGTCAAGCGGGCCTTCAATCGCACGGCTTACGGTTTGGCCATTGGCTGTTTTGGCGTAAAGTGCAAAAAATGGGCCGGTCGACCCACGCTGGGGAAGAAATCCTTTGGCTGCGCGGTTCATAATCTCCCAGTCACGCAGATCGCCGCGCCCACCTAACGAGACAGTTCCCGTGCCGATACCGCCCAAAGGAAGAGCGATCCTATCCAGATGAGCCTGGTCATAGCGCTTAAGGATAGGCCAGCCATCCTGGTCAGCTTTGGTTGCTACCAGCACTATTTGTGCTTCGCCTGCGACAGCAGGCTTATGGGCATAAAATACGCCGCCGCACGCCACCGCCATTGTCAAGGTTAATAACAACATTCTCATATAATTCTCCCATCTTACAAATGCCAGGGAGTCCGCATCGTTCGGCTAATCATTCGATCTGCCACTGGGTCATTGACAAACGCCTCTTTTTCAGGGTCCCATTTTACTGGTCGGCCAAGCTCGTAGGCGATATTGCCTAAGTGACAAACTGTTATGGAGCGGCATCCTGTAGCAACATCGCTGATGGGCTTGGCGCGGGTGCGTATAGAGTTAACGAAATCGGTATGATGGTTCTCACTTTCGTGCAGATGTATCTGCTCAGGGCCGATCTTCTGCTTGATTAGACTTTCCGGCCAGGTGCGTAAGGTATAACGCCAAACGGCGACTTTGCCCTCCGTCCCCTCAAACATCACGCCGTTATCCTGGCCTGTTTCGGCCTTAAGTTTCTCCGGGTC
>Ga0315312_1001815_pt1 | contig 15770 bp, 9 predicted proteins | sample TDP7_MG_FD_203629 | JGI IMG/M metagenome (GOLD analysis project Ga0315312, IMG submission 203629) | Freshwater sediment microbial communities from Lake Towuti, South Sulawesi, Indonesia - TDP7 | ecosystem: Environmental > Aquatic > Freshwater > Lake > Sediment | place: Indonesia: South Sulawesi... | reverse complement strand
ACTGCGCCGCCAAGATCAATAGTGGTATTGTGTTCGTAGCCGGGCATTCCAGGCGCGCGGGCAAACTGGTGAGTGGTACCCAATATTGTATAGTCGGTGCCATTGGTTGAATACTCGATTGTAACATCTTTGAATCCGAAACCGAGCAATGGCTCCATGAATTCATTAGAGTTCCAAACCCACATCTCGTAGAGTTTGTAAACCTTGTCGAACTGAAATTCGATCCAGGTCGGCTGCGGCCCTGCAATATCGCTCAGCCACATATTGTTGTCACCCTCTTTATCGTGCAATAAGCCGCTCTTATCCAGTCCGGAGCCGTTGATGGTATTCTCGGGCCCCCGATTGGCTGTCTGGCTGGAAGCTGTGGCAGTTATGTTCTCGATGGGGTAAGCAATTGGCTCGGTGGTAAAACTCCACACGTCGCCTTTGAAAACTGTATAGTCGGGCGGGCCGTTGACCTCATCAACGCGCCAGTAGTAAATAGTGTTCAAGTTGAGGCGTTGGGGTGGAGCATAACTGTTGGCATCCTGGGTGATGCCGCCGACGCCGTCGTTGACGTCGCTGAAGTTATCACTTAAGTAGATTTTATGCCCGCTGACCGGGGGCGCAAATTCTCCCGGTGTCCAGCTTAGGACCACGTCCCGAAGCACATCTGTCTGCTCATTAGCCGGAACCGGATCCTTAGCTTTGGTTTTGCTGACTCCTATTGCACTCAACTCGGCTTCTGTAAGTGCAACATTGAGAATCCAAACCTCGTCAATCATGCCCTCGAAGTAATTGCCAGCGCCACCTTGACCGTCATGAAATAACACTTGTGAATTGGAATACCCGATAGCACAGTCATTCGAGCGACTCCTCAATTCAGCGCCGGGCCCCTTACTGATGAGCTCTCCATCCATCCACATTTCAAACTTGTCGTCTTGCTGACCTGCGCCACCGCCTCGGACAACCATAGAAACAACATGCCATTCGTTGGAACTGATTGGCGCAGAGAGAAATGTACCTGGACTCCATTGCGGTGTATAGTCAGCTATGTTCCATCCTCCGGCGTAAACGAGACCTGCATGGACGTATATGGTGAGCCCGCGGGTGTTGCCGCCTTCTTCATACACGGTCTGTTTCTGCGATTTAGTCACATCAGCACATTTGAATACTGCAATCACCGTACGATTCTGGTGAGTACTAAGGTTGACCGTAGCTGCATCCGGGATATGAACGCCGTCACTGGTCCCGTTGAACTGTAAGGCCTTGCCGTTAAGGCCATCAACGACTTGCGGGTTTCCGATGAGATTGGCCGTATGGTTATTGGCTGAATCATCTGGTACATTACCAACGACATTTTCAAACAAGTAGACATGACCGTTGGTAACAGACGCTGGGTCTATCGGGACTAATGAATCAGCCATGGCATTGCCGGCGACGATACCAGTAATCAGAAGCAATTTAATTAAAAATCTCTTCGACATTTTTTTCTTCCTTTCATGTTTAGATTCACATTTTATTATTTCTTAAACTTCATGAAAGATTTGCTACATTTCTCACCTCCTTTACTGTAAAATCCTCTTTATCTCCACGTGAAATCACTACAAGATATTTCCCTTTTGATGTCAACTACCTTTAATAAAAAAGCCATTATAAAAACCAACAAGACCTATTTAAGCTCAAAGGTGAATTCTACACTGCTCGTGAAGATAACGTGGTTGTTCTGGACGGCCAGGTCCGGTGTCATCGGTCTTGCCCTTTTGGAATTTCTAACAGGTCCTGCCCAGGATAATTTCTTGCGGCTTGATTCTACCTCCTTCCTTTAAAAAGCCCAATATGAGCGGTCAATTTAAACTCCGCCCGTCGAAGACGGGTTGGGGTGAAATAGAAAAATCTTCACTCTGGCGAAAAACTACAAAAATTACACAGGCTACAGGAGCAAAATCCACAAGACCGCTCAATTTTATTTATACCAAATTAGCTACTTCGCTTCAAGGGAAAAATCTCAATTTTGGAGGCGTTTCCTGCTGACCGGCCTGCACGAGCCGCAGCCGGAGGAGGGGTCTGATTCCAGGTGGAAAATTTCTGCAAAAACGATTAGAATTAGGCAGGCGACTGGGGTATTATATCAGTCAGACAGGAAAACAACTGTTACTCGACTTGACTTTACTAACTTTTTAAGCTGTCATGCTGAGCCCCCTTCTTGCTTACGCAAGAAAGCAGAGGGGCGAAGCATCCTTGGCTGGGTGCCGTGGAGACCGCTGGCCTTAGAGACAAAAAATCTCGGTTTATCGAAGACCAGATTCTTCGCTCCACTACGTTACGCTCAGAATGACAAATTGTGTATGTTCTTGTTAAAGCTATATTTATGCTAAATCCAGTCAAGTTGAGAGAATTGAATATTTGAACGTCAAAGATTAACTCAGCTTCGGGATACTGTTATGCGATGTATTCTGGGGATGTGAGAAAGAAGTGGATAAGCAGAAAAAATGCAACAGATGCTCTATAAAAGAAAGCGAGAAAGGAGACGACCTATGAAAAACTTATCGCGAAGAGATTTTCTCAGGACCAGCCTTGTTGCCGGTGCCGCCGTATCGTTGGGTAGGTCAACGGTGTGTGTAACGAAAGCTGGCCAGCAGGACAGACCAGCCGGCCGGCCCAACATTGTTTTTATTCTGTCAGACGACTACGGCCTCGATGGCGTTGGATGCTACGGCTCAGACCGCCACAAGAACCGGACGCCCAACCTGGATTCTCTGGCCAGCGGCGGTATTCGATTCGAGCGGTGTTATTCGACGCCGCTGTGCGGACCGACACGTTGCCAGATTATGACCGGCCGATACCCCTTCCGCACGGGAGGTCTGACAAATCAAACCTCCGGGCGGCCTGTGCCGCAGGATGAATACCCGTTAGCACGGGTGCTCAAGGAAGCTGGTTACGACACCTGCTCTGTCGGCAAGTGGCGGCAGATGGGGGCAACGCCGAGCGATTGGGGCTTCGATGAGTACATCACCGACCCCACGGCAGGCGGATGGTACTGGCAAAAAAGTTACACCAAGAACGGACAGCTAATCGAAACGGATAAAGAGATATACTACCCCGATGTCGCTCACGACTACGCGGTGGATTTCCTTCGACGGCATTCGGCTACTGCCGCCTCACCACCCAAGCCATTTTTCCTTTACTACCCCTCACACCTTGTGCATGGGCCGATTTTGCGCACGCCTGACAGCAAGCCGGATGAGAAAGACCCGGTAGCTCTTTATAACGATAATGTCGCCTACCTGGATAAGCAGGTGGGCTTGCTGGTGACGGAACTGGACCGGCTGGGGCTCCGTGAGAACACGCTGATTGTCTTCTCTGGTGACAACGGCACGGCGGGGAAGTCGGGCACCATAGGCGGCCGGCAGATTAACGGGCACAAGGGCACGATGATGGAAGGCGGTTCACGGGTGCCGCTGATAGCCAACTGGAAGGGCGTCGCGCCGGCTGGAGGTGTGCTCAAGGACCTGGTGGATTTCAGCGATGTGTTGCCGACGTTTGCGGAGGTGGCGGGGGCGAAGATGCCTGCGAGTGTTACGTATGACGGCAGCAGTTTCGCACCGCAGCTTCGCGGCGAGAAGGGCGACCCGCGCGAGTGGATTTTCGTACAGCTCGGCCGTAACTGGTATGTTCGCGACGACGGATGGAAACTTAACCAAGCTGGTGAGTTATTCGATATGAATGACTCGCCGTTTGTGGAAAAGCTCGTGCCAGCCGAATCCAAGGATAAGGCCGCCGTGGAAGCGCGCAAGCGGCTCCAGGCCGTGCTGGATAAGCTCAATCCAGCAGGCGGCAAGACGATTTCTGCTGAAGAGGAAGCCAAGGATCGAAAACGCAAGCAGGCTGAGCGACAGAAACAAGGGCAAAAGCCAAAGAAAGCTGCTCGAAAGGCTCAGCAGTGACATCGGCTGCCGCGCAACGGCGAATAGGATGAACAAGACACCACAAGACCAGCCGCGCAACCTGCCCGACGGACAAGCCTGTGGGTAGGCGGGCCGCAACCCTATTGTAATTCGTTGAACGGTTGCGACACTCGTTTTAAGGCTGGCGCAGTTGGAACGCGCCGTCTTCGCGAGCCAAAACTCGACTCACCGACCCTCTAAACCAATGATGGATGACAGACGTTGGACGCTAAGTTCAGGGTATCAAGAAATCAGGGTACCAGGGTATCAGGAAAAGAGGGTATCAGAGAAAGATAAGATTTTTCCTGATGCTCTGATAGCCTGATAATCTGTTAAGCGATGAGTTAAGAGCGTCCATTGTCCATTGTTGGTTTAGAGGGTCGTATTTTAAATGAGGGTGACGGCTTAAAGCCCTACCACGGATAGCAGCAAGTCTCTTTTTTCGGAATTACGATACAAAAAGTCACTTCATCGGCCTTGATTCTTTCTTGAGCAAATATGGTTCGAGAACGTTTTTCTTTGGCCGTTATATTGTCCATTTTCTCCGAACGATACGAACAAACCCGAAATCTCGATACAGAAAATCAAGAAAAACGTTACATGTGAGGTGTGGGATGGCACTGTTAGGTAGACAAACATACAAAGAGTGATATTTGGGATATCTCGGGGTGAGTGTGGTGACGGGAGATCTCAAAAATGACTTTGCAACCATTCAAAAAACAGCTAAAGCTCCTTCTGTTGGACATCGATACACAAAAAGATTTCTTACTCGCGGGGGGTAATGCATGCATAAGGAATCATGCAGAGGTTCTGGCCAATATTCGCAGGGTGATGGCCTGGGCCAGGCATAAAAATATCCCGGTAATATCAACTGCTGAGGTTTACCGCAACAACGGCGAAGAAGATGCGGTCGGCTATTGCATCGACGGTACGGATGGGCAAAGGAAGATACCGTACACATTGCTGAACAATCGAACGAGTTTTCCGGCGGACAACAAAAATGCTTTGCCGTTGGATTTGTTGCAGGCGCACAGGCAGGTTATTCTGCACAAGCGCTGCATTGACCCTTTTGATGAGCCTCGAATAGAGAGACTGCTCAGTGAGCTTCAGGCTGGTGAGTTTATTTTGATTGGGGCCGGCACTGAAGATGCTGTCAAGGCGACGGCTTTGGGGCTGCTGCAGCGAGGCAAGAATGTGATGGTTGTAGTTGACGCCTTAGGTTCGCATAACAACAGAGATGCGAAGCTGGCTTTGCGCGCGATGGAGGCCAAGGGTGCGAAGCTGATTGAGACTAAAAAAATAGCCGGCGTTTCGCACCTTAGGTGCATAGGTACCTGCGGCTGTGAGAGCTGCCGGCGAAGAGCGGAAGAGCGGAAACCAAGCCAAGTATTTTTGGCAGAAGACATTAGAGGTTGATATTATCAGACTCCAGACCCAAGACACCAGACCCAAGACCCAAGACACAAGACACCAGACCCAAGACACCAGACCCAAGACTTCAGACCCAAGACTTCAGACCCCAGACACAAGATTCCAAACCCAAGACCACAGCCCGCCTAACGAATAGCGAGACCCGCAGATAGTGAACAGCGTACAGCGTGGTGCGGAATGGAAAAGACTGAACGCTAAAAGCTATACCCCAAAACGCTGTTCAATCATTGATAAGTCAAAAGGGGGGTGCTAAATAATTTTTTTTCTGGGCAGAGCAGTAATTGAATAGTAAAGGACAAGAATATATAATTATTGCACACCATGACCGCCAAACGTCATTTTAAGGACGCTCTGGTATGATTGCGGATATGCCGAACCATATTGCTGCAATAAGTGTTCAGAGGGAGAGAGACTATGAACCCCAGAAAGCTATTCAAGAAAAGATTCTATAAGAAGATGCTCTCTGGCGTTGATATGGTCAAGATGGGAGTTCTTGACCGCCTTGCTGGAAGATTCCAGGGCAGGTATGGGCAGGAGACGGCCGATTCGCTCGCGGCAGCAGTAGTTAACGAGCTCTTTTCTGAGATACCTTCAGACCCTCATGCAAAGGAATTCCTGAAATTAAACAAGGCCGTTGTTGAACGAGAGCTATCAAATCTAAAACACGATGACGAAATATGTAATGCTGTTACGCAAGCAGTCCGCATAAAGGTTTCATTATCTTATGACCAGATTGAGGATGTCAGGCGATTATTACCTGAGCATCTTGAGAAGTTGGCGAGTTTGGGGATACTCATTGAAACTTTAGAGACCCCAACGCTGAGTTCTTTCTTGCGAATGGCGAATGAATTTTATCAACGAAAATGAGAGGCCTCGTCCATCGTCCATCGTCTCTCGCCATTCGTCTTTCGTCTCTTGTCAATCGTTCTTCAACCGCCCAGAGCTGATGGATGATGGACGATTGATGATGGACGATGTAGCATTCACTTTACTTGCACCCAGCGCTTTCCATCTGCAACGTAGGTCTGGGAGCGGCGGGCGTATTTCACCGGCACACCGTGCTCGTACCACCAATGCGTGGGCCGCGAGCCGTGCTGGATGGATTCTGTGATGTGACCATCGGGGCTGAACAGCTCAGTGCTGACGTGGTTGCCGTTACGGTCGTGGTATTCGCGTCTGATGAGCGTGCCTGCTTGGTAGAAAAGCCGACGGATGGCTTTTCCTTCCAGATTAAAGTCGTGTCTCTCGATGACCTTTCCCTGGCGATACCATGTGCGCTGGATTACGCCGTCGTGCAGGTGGACCGTTTCTGCGACAGCCTCCTGCGAACGCTGGGCATCCTCTTGCGATACCTCTTTGCCTTGCACGAGATAGCGCTCGTAGGTCCAGGAGAAGTCGCTGGGTTTATCGGATAGAATCTCCATCGCTGCACGGTCCTTAATCTTCAGCGGCAAACTCGGTTTGCTTTCCAGTCTGGACCATTCTACAGCAACCGCCGTGTACGTGCCTTCGACCGGCAGTTCGAGCGACGCGCCAGGATTAAGCGGCTCGCTGGTGATCTTTGTTCCATCCCTGAATACATGATATCCATGCGTCTCCCAGTGGTTTTCGCCGGGGATAAGTTGGACCGTATCTCCGGAACGCCGCAGGTGCGGGCGGTCGGGCAGTCGGACGACGACTACGTAGATGTCGGACGACCGTTGCAGCATGAGCGGCGAATTCTCGTCTTTGACCACGTTGCGGATCCAGCGGGGCGGCTTGGGCAAACCTTTCCGCAACTCCTCCGGGATTAACATGGCTTCGAAAGACGTTAGTGGCCGGCCCTTGCGAAGGCTGGCGTTCGAGGAGGTACCGTAAAGTCCGCGGCTGAGCCCTTCGAATGTCGTGTCGGTCTTTCGTTGGTAGCTCAGCACTTCTCCGCCAAAGCCGGTGGCGTTGATGAGTCTTCCCTGCGGCGGGAATCCTTTGGTAGAGTCGACGCGGACCAAGTCGCCAGCGGCATCTTGGGTAATTCTGGCGACAGGGCCGTCCTTCAAATCGTAGGTGGAAATAAAGGCGATTTTCGTCCCGTCGGGGCTGCCCTTCAAGTCGATGTCGTAGGGTCCGGAGTAGTCCCGGTCGGTCGGAAAGCAGAGAAACGAATTGGTTTCGAGGACCGACCAGCCATCGCCCGAACGCAGGTCTGCCACGCGAATCTCCGCCACGCTGGCATCGCCGCATATCCAGCGTCCGCTGCGGCCACAGGGACTGATGTCGCCGCAACCGATAGCCGCGAGAAAATGGATGTTGCTCGGAAGAGGCTCGTTCCACTTCCTGCCGCGCATCTGACCGTTGCCCATGAGGAAGTAGGAGCCGTCTGCCGCCCAGGAGAAGTGAGAGCCCTCCATGATGGGAAACGGTGTGGTGCGGTTTTCTCCAGCCAGGTCATGGTCGAAGAAGTGACGGGCCACGAACGGGATGTCGTGAGTTCCTTCGGTGGCAAAGTAATAATCCCGATAGTTGTGGTCCCGAGAAATAATCATTGGATGTTCGGGATTGACCATCAGGGAGTTGTATCCGACCTGCCAATTGCCGGGCAAAGTTTGCACCGTCGAATCTGCTTCAATCGGTATGCGAACCGGTTTGCTCTGCCTGTCCGGGAATTCCTGGATTCCGTACAGCCATCGGTCGTTGCAGTCGGTGTATTTCAGTGTTTCGACGCCATAGCCGATTCGTGTTACCTGTCCCGCTCCGGCTGGGCCCGGCTCCGGCGCGCTTCGCCGCGACGAGCGAGTCTCCGCCGGGATGAGTCCGGTTTCGATGTCTTTCCACATCACCTGCGTACCTTTCAGGTGTCCTGGGCCGTCCTCAGGTCGGTAGCGGACATAAAAGAGCCAGTTGTGATGGTTCGCCCAGCGGGGATTGGTTCCGTTGTCGACTTTGATGTCCTCGTGCCGGTGCATATCGTAAAGGTGCACTTCCGCTGCCGTCGTTGCTCCAAATTCTCTCTCATCGGCTGCATAGTGTGTAAAGCACAGGTATCGCCCGTCGGGGCTCCAGCATTGCGTGTTATGGTAGTTGGCGTGGTCCCGGACGGTCGGGTCATTCGTAATCCGCCATACCTCGATTGCGTCTCCCTCACGAGGTTTGAAGCGCTCGACCTGCCCGCCGTACAAGACTCTGGGCAGGCGGGCCTGCCCGCCAGACGGGAGGCGGGCTTGTGCAAGGGTCGGATTAAGGTGCGAAAAAACTCCAAAAAGAACCAAGGTGCCCAGAGAGATGGCGATGGCTTGTATGTTGCGCATAATAAAATTCTCCTGTCTCAGTTCGGTTGCCAGTTTCGAGTATCGAGTATCGAGAATCGAGCATCGAGCATCGAGTATCGAGTATCGAGATAGCCTCATTTCCGACAGAATATCAGGTCTGTCTTGAAGATTCAAGATTTACATTTAACAAATTAGCCTCGCACTAATTGTTGGCGTCGACATAAATCAACCTTGCTATAATTTGAAACTCCTATTTAAGTACAATTAGTGCGGGGCCAGCCACTGTTTCAACTCGTCGCGCATCTTATCGAGGATTGGTTTGGACTCGGGCTTGTCTGCGATATTGTTCAGCTCATAGGGGTCGGTCTTTGTATCGTAAAGTTCCTCAGCCGGATGATGCTGAATGATGTCGAGCAGCTTTGCTGTTTTGGTGTCGGTCTTGGCCTTTTCGAGCCAACTGTCCCAGATATCCTTGTGGCTGTTTGGGATACCTTCGACTTTTGTAAAGTGTGTCGTCCAGGTGTTCTCCGGTCGAAGGTTGAGTACATACTTGTATCGTTTGTCCCGCACGCACCTCTGTGGGAAAACGTTCATCGTTCCATCACCAGTGTGGCTGGCGAAAATCTTATCGCGGAAAGTTTTGGTTTTGCCGAGCAGCACATCCAGGAAGCTTCGACCATCGAGGTTTCGCAGCAGTGAGCCGCCTGCGATGTCGATAAACGTGGGCGTGATGTCGACGAAAGATATCATCGCATCACAGATTGCACCAGGTTTGACCTTGCCGGGCCAGCGAGCGATGAACGGCGTGCGCAAGCCGGTGTCGTACACGGTCCACTTACAGTGCGGCCATTCGGGTCCCTGGTCGGAGGTGTAAATAAACAGCGTGTTGTCCTCATAGCCGTATTTCTTCAATGAAATCATCACTTCACCGATGCGTTTGTCCATCGTGGTGATGTCCTGATAGTAATTCGCCAGGCCTATGCGAGTCTTGGCTGTATCAACCATATATGGCGTGATGGGCAGTTTCGCGGGGTCGTATGTCTTATTATATTCCCAAATTACGTGTGGGCTATTGTCAGCGAGAATCATGCACAACGGCTGCTCGGCCTGCCCGACGGACGAGCCTCTGGGTAGGCGGGCCTTATCCTTGGCGTGAGCGGCAAGAAACTCATCGACAACCTTGGTATCCAATCCTTCCTCTCGGTAGCGGCGTGGCTGTGACGGATTGGGGAGCAGGGTGGCCTTGATGTATTCAAAGTCGAAGACTTCTTTGGGCTTGACGTGGATTTTGTCAGCAAGGACCACGCGATAGCCTAATGTCTTGAGGTAAAAAGGCAGCGACTTGATGTCCGGCTTGCAAACGCTGTGGTTAGCCATCGCGCCGTTGCGGGCGGGGTACAGGCCGGTGTAGAGCACCGAGCGAGATGGAACGCACGTAGGCGAAGCGGTGAACATGTTGGTAAAACGCATTCCTTCTCTGGCTAATGCGTCGATATTGGGAGTTTGGATGGCCTTATTGCCGTAGCAGCCAGAGAATTCCAGACCGTGGTCATCTGAAAGGAACATCACGATGTGCGGCTTTCGAGCCGATACCCCAGTTGCGGCGTAAAGAAGCCCGCTCAGTCCCGTTAGAAGTGAGTCGGGGACTTCTAATGGGGACATCGCTGCCGCAACCGGTACAAGACCGACAGATTTCAGGAATTCGCGCCGGGTATGATAATGCAGGTCCATATCATAATTCTCTTTTGCGTTACATATTGACCGGATGTTAGCATATTTTGGAACAATTTCAAAGGCCAATCTCGATGCTGGATTCCGCCATAGGCGGATAAACCTCGATACTCGTAGAAAGATGGACGGGAATCTCCACAGGACGCCTTACGGCGGAGCATCGAGAATCAGTAAAAAATACCTGCACTTTTCGGGCAGATTTGGTATCCTGATGAAGTTGTGAAGCCATAGTTGATAAGGAGATTAGTATGAAAATGAATTCAGCACTAAAAGTTACGACATTGTTGGCGTTTGCGTTTTTTGCAGTTGCTACCTGCATGTGGATAGGCTCGTCCACTGTTTGTGTGGCGGGCACCAAGAAAGATGCACAGGGGCAACTGTTCTCCCGCATTTACGGCTGTGAAGCGGCAGGGAATATTGCGAACTCGATGGGCGACGTCACAGAAGGTCTGAGCTGGCGGCAGATTGAAGAACGCTACGGCCTCGTTGAGGAGCTTCTTGCTCAAGACAAGAAGGCGTCGCGCAGCCCGCAGCGCTTCGGGCCGGACTGGATAAGGCACGCGCACCACCGCCCACCGGGGATGACTGAGGACGGCTTTGAACGCCACCGGCTTTGTACCAGCGCTATCTTGAAAAAAGGCGGCAGGATTACCATCGAAGACCTCGCCCAGACCTGGATTGAGGAGATTGACCCGAATAAGTTCGGCTACCTCTTAGGCCCACAGGACCAGATCATCTATAACCTGCTGAAGACTGGTTTGCCTCCGTGGGAGGTAGGCCGTTATGCGGCCTGGCCGGCCTTTATCGGGACAAGCAAAATGATTATGCCTATTGGGATGGTGAATGCCTGCCGACCGGATGAGGCTGCCAAAGATGCTCTATCACTGGGACGCATCAAGGACGTTCAGGGTCGGCCGGGCAACTATGCCCTTGAAGTCTGTGCGGCAATCGCCGCGGCAACGGCTGAGGCCCTCCGGCCAGGCGCAACGGTCAATTCGGTGCTCGATACCGCTTTGGCACAGTTGCCGCCGGAACCTCGCAAAGAGGTGGAGCAGGGGCTTGACTGGGCTAAAAAGGCAAAAGACTGGAAGGAGCTGCGCCCTCTATACGAGAAACGCTACGAAGGCCATCCCATATCTAATGCGGTGGAGGTTCTCTCCGGCGGCCTGGCGTGTTTTCTTATGGCCGATGGTCAGCCGCGTGAAGCTATCATCTACGCCGTTAATCTCGGTCGTGACACAGACTGCAAGGCCTATGTGGCCGGTGGTCTTGCCGGCGCCCTGCGCGGAATTGAGGCAATTCCTCAGGCATGGGTCAAGACCGTTGAAGAGGAGGTCGTAAACGACCCTTACACGGTTTCACGAAGGACGGCACAGCAAGCCGCTGAAGGTCTCTATAAAGCGTGCATCGCCGAGACGGGCAAGATGAAGAAGGCTGTGACCGAGCTCGAGTCGATGGATACCGTAGAAAAAAAATCACTATGACTGTTATTTTTATAAAAAATGTCTAAAAATTATGTTGAATGTCGTAAGTTCTTTAATAAAAACCAATAAATTCTCTGTGCCCTCTCTGGCTTTGAAAAATTCGGGCAAATTCACTAATTCTCTAATTCACTAATTCTCTAATTCACTAATTTACTCTTCGACCTTCTCCCACCACAGTCTCGGATAGTCTTTCCCTTCGTCAATCCACCAGATATCTTCGGTGCCGTTGGCTGTCTCGTCCACAAAGTCCCAGCCTGCATCAAGGAATGTGCTGGCGGTTTGCATTTCCACCGTGGTCTTACCCGTGCCACCGGCACTAGTGGGCTGGCCGGAGGTCTGTATGTCCCAGAAACTTGAAGTGATGCTGCCTTTGTCTTCCAAGTTGCGGCCTACGAGGCCGCCGACATAACCACCACCTTTGACTATACCGGTGCTGTAGGTGGCGGAGATGCTACCGTATGCGTTCCAGCCCACGAGGCCGCCGATATGACCATGCGTTCCATTGACATCCACCGCTTCCATATCCAGATTTGAAATCTCCGCTCCAAAGCCCAATTGCCCAAACAGACCCAGGCAACTCCTACCTATGATGGTTAGATGCGATATTGTGTGGCCGCTACCGTCAAAGACGCCGTTAAAAGGAATTCCCTGAAACCCCCATTTAGCATCGTTAGTATCCGGAGCAATGACGGCCTTGTCGAAGACCTTTCGGCTGGGTAAATTGGGGTCCAGGTCGATGTCGGCAGTCAGGATGAAATGCTTGTCATAATCTTCGGGAGTCTCGCCGAGCAGCATGAGGTCCTCTTCCGTAGCGAGCTGGTACGGGGCATCCGATGTCCCGATGCCACCACCATACTTTCTTTGGGCGAGGGCTTCTATGTTAAAGACAAAGAAGTCGGCGCTGCCGGCAGGTGGAATCGTTTCACCAATGAGGTGAGCTGAGTCATCTTTGAAGATCAGCGAGATAATGACATCACTTCCATTATCGGTCGTGCCCTCAAATCTAATAGAGCCGTCCGCCAAGATGATGCCGGCCAGCTCGGTCATGTTAAACACCTCATTCGGGTCCAGGACGCGTCTGTATGGGCTGTCGTCCGTTGCGTTCGCATCAACGTGAACGAACGAGGCGATGCCTGCGTTTGGATCGACTGATAGCTGGAACTGTCCTTTGATGGAATAGGTCCAGTGAACGCCGGCAATTCCGCCTGTCTGAATTAGCGTACTTTGGTCGGGCACAAATACGTACGTGCTTACCTCGACGGCAGACGTTATCTCGCTGTCATTAACGTCTGCGGCCTGGGCAGGAAGGCTGATAACGCAGATTAGAATCAGCAAAGAGATTGTTCGCAAAACTTGTGAATTTCCTGCCATCGTCATTTTTTTATCCTCCGTCCCCAGTCCTTGTGTAACAGGGCAATCAACGGCTTTTTCCAATATAGCTGATATGTAGTATATCACACGTCCAGACTCGTCGTCAAGTAAAGATTAGCCTGCATTCTTATTAACCGCAAAGCTCGCAAACGCCGTCCCGAGCATAGCCGAGCCAGACCGCTGAGAAGACAAGAGTTGTATCTCTTTTTTGACAAGATTCACAGGATTATCGTGTTTATCCTGTCTTATATCAAGTAGCTCTGCGAACTCAGGGTTCTCGGCGGTGAGAAATATAGGTTAGTTCAATTGCGAGCTGTCAGTTGTCTCTTTGATTCGGCTTGATTTTTAGCGATAAATGTGGTATAATACAAATAAAAAATAGCGTATAGCGTATAGGGGATAGCGGATAGGGGGATGGCTCAAATCAAAAATAAAAATGCAAAATTCAAAGCCACAACTCAAAAATCAAAGACCGAAACCTATCGACTCATCAGACTGTTGTCAGCGAATAATCTATTTTTTACGTTCGATTCCAAGATGTTTTCAAACCCTACGACATACGATATACGAGCGATGAGCGACAAGCGACGAGCGACGATTAATATGCAAAACAAAGCCAATTTAGAAAGAGGGCAAATGAATATAAGTTCTTTTATAACAAGTAGATACGAGGACTTGGATATTTGGCGGCTCGGGAAAAACAAAGCCAATCAAAGCCAATTTTGGAGGCAATGAATGTAAATTTTTGCTCTCCCGGAATCCGAGGGGTATAATGAAGTTTTGGGATTCAAGAGAGACGTGGACGTCATATAGAAAACTATGTTTCGGAGGTTTTATAATGAAGGATGTGAAGATTAACCGCCGCAGGTTCTTAAAAGAAGCAAGTGCCGCTGCTTTGGGGACGATAGCTTTTCCTTATGTTGTCACTTCGTCTGCTTTAGGAAAGGCCGATAGTGCGGCTGCAAGCAGCCGGATTACTATGGGCTTCATCGGCGTGGGCGGTATGGGTACGAATAACATGAGGGCGTTCTTGAGTCAGCCTGATGTGCAGGTCGTTGCCGTCTGCGATGTCGTAACAGCCAGCAATGAATATGGCCACTGGTATAAGAAAGGATGGCAGGGTCCATGGTTTGGACGGGAATCTGCACGAAAAATAGTTGAAGACCATTACGCTGGAAAGACTCAATCCGGTCAGTACAAGGGTTGTGATGCGTATAATGATTTTCGCGACCTGCTGGCGCGAGATGACATTGATGCTGTTTGCATAACTACGCCCGACCACTGGCATTCGCTACAGGTAGTAATGGCCGCTGCGGCTGGCAAGCACATCTACTGTGAGAAGCCTTTGAGCCTGACGGTTGCCGAAGGTCGGGCTATGGTTGAAGCGGTTCGGCGATATGGTGTCATTTTTCAAACGGGGACCCAGCGGCGGTCAAGCCAGCAATTCCGGTTCATTTGTGAACTGGTGCGCAATGGGCGAATCGGCCAGCTCAAAAAAGTAATCACGACCATAGGACCAAATAATAAAGAGGCACCTCCTAAAGATTGGCAGCCTATGCCTGTGCCGGAGTGGCTGGATTATGATATGTGGTTGGGCCCGGCACCTTGGGCACCCTACCACAAGGACCGTTGCCTTTATACGTTCCGGTTTGGTCTTGATTATTCAGGCGGCCAGACGACGAACTTAGGGGCACATGAAATCGACATTGCCCAGTGGGCCAATGGGACAGACCATACTGGGCCGACCGAAGTGGAGGACCTTGGCGGCGAGTTTCCCAAAGATGGTCTGTTCACAACGGCCACTAAGGTGCATTTCCGTGCACGGTATGCTAATGATGTTGAGCTGGTTTGCAGAACTGAGGACAATAGTCCAATGCGTTTTGAGGGTACCGACGGCTGGATTGCGATTCAAGACGGCGAGTTTACATGCTATCCGGAGTCGCTCAAAACTTCTGTGATTGGGCCGAATGAAATCCATCTTTATAAGAGCAATGACCATCATCGCAATTTCGTCGATTGCGTTAAGGAGCATCGCGAAACAGCTGCACCGGTTGAAGTCGGCCACCGCTCCGTAACTATCTGTCACCTCGGCAATATCGCTATGACACTCAAGGGCAGGCTGCGCTGGGACCCCCAAGATGAACGTTTCATCGATAACGAACAAGCCAACCGGATGCTCGCGCGTTCAATGCGCAGCCCGTGGCACCTGTGAATGTGGCTAATGGCCGTTGGCAGGTATGCAATATAAAAAAGTGCCTAAAGTTTGGAGTGAGCTAAAGTTTGGAGTGCCTAAAGTGACACTTATGTGTCATCCTGAGCCCCCTGCTTTCTTGCTTGCCTCTGCGTCTCTCGACGCAAGTCGAGGCAGCAGGCGAAAGCAAGAAGGGGGGCGAAGGATCTGGCCAACGAAAGAGAGATTCTTTGCAGAGTTTACCCTGAGCGTAGTCGAAGGGCTCCTCGCAATGATTATATGAAAGTGCGTCTCCTGGTGTTGGGTTATACTACCCGATATCAGAAACATCTTTAGCGGCACAGGTCGCAGAAAGGAGACGCATATGAACATTATAGCATTTGACTCTCAC
>Ga0315312_1001814_pt1 | contig 15780 bp, 15 predicted proteins | sample TDP7_MG_FD_203629 | JGI IMG/M metagenome (GOLD analysis project Ga0315312, IMG submission 203629) | Freshwater sediment microbial communities from Lake Towuti, South Sulawesi, Indonesia - TDP7 | ecosystem: Environmental > Aquatic > Freshwater > Lake > Sediment | place: Indonesia: South Sulawesi... | reverse complement strand
AGTGCAAGCACCGTGCTCCACGCTCCGAGGTTGATTGGCTTTGTTGCCCTCGCCTACTACTGTCTTGATTGGAAGAGTGATTGGCTGTTTGGGCAAGGCGGCATAGCCAATCCCCGAGCCCCCCCCGGCGAGTAAGACATAAATGTAAGACAAAGTAAGTCTAATGTGGTGGAACCAGTGGCCAAGATTCTTGAAACGCTCTTCAAAGTCAAGGTTAGCTCAAGAGGTCAAATAGTCATTCCCAAGCGCATCAGGGAAGCCCTAAGCGCAGATGAAGGTGACGAGCTTCTACTACTGCCGACCGAGGAGGGTATACTCATGAAGCGTCCAACCAAGGATGTCGGAGGGCTGAGAGGTCTCCTCAAGGGGCTTGATGTGGACTTAGCAGAATGTGAGACCATATTGGGCGAAGCAAAGAGAAGCCTAGCGAAGACCATCGAATAGGAAAACCATTGCAAGGGGCTGGAACCGTTGATCACTTATGTATCCGACGCCGTAGCCTTCTTCTACTACCTACTCGACAAGCTCCCACCGAACGCTAACAACGCGTTCAAGAGGGCTGAGGACGGAGACGCATCCCTACACCTTCCCACAATAGCTGCTGCCGAACTCCACTACCTCTTTGAAAGAAAGGGGTGGACGAAGCAATGGTCCAGATTGAAGGCGGAGATGAAACGGCATGCAGCCTTCAACTACTACCCATTCAACGAAGATGTCCTCAACCTCTTCGAACAAACCAAGGCCAGAGAAATACACGACAAGATAATAACATCAACAGCTAGGCTTCTCAAGGCCGAAGCCCTCATCACCAAGGATGAAGCACTGTGCGACCTGGCCGAAGTAAGGACCGTATGGTAGAGATACGTTGTACTTTCAATACTAGACTTCGCGGATCTCTCTCCTTCTGCTAGAACCTTCTGCATCTGGCCTATCCAAGTGTCTGGGCTGTCGCAAGTCCAGAAGATTCGACACGTAGCGTGCAGCGTCCTCTTGGACAATAGTCACAAGTCCCACTTGTAACGTAGGTTCTGATGATTGAAGTCTCCGGAAGCGAAAGTTACTTGTCCAAGGTCATGGACTACCTACAAGTGTTTCAGTGGTGGCAGACATGAAGTACGATTTGGCAATCTTGAACGGAAGAATAGTTGATGGCGCAGGCAATCCTTGGTACAAGGCAGACGTAGGAATCGCCGGAGGAAGAATCAGATCGATCGGCCGACTTGACGGATCAGCAAAGAAGAAGATAGACGCAGAAGGACTTGTCATCAGTCCCGGATTCATTGACATGCACAGCCACTCAGACACGCTGCTGCTCGTGAATCCACTCGCCGAGAGCAAAATCAGACAAGGGGTCACGACAGAAGTCATCGGCAACTGCGGCAGCTCACCCGCCCCCCTCAACAAGTACACACGCGAAGAGGCGCGAAAGTATGCGGGAGAATTGGCGAAAGAGATCGACTGGGACTGGCTAGGCTTCGACGAGTTCCTGCGAAAGATTCAGAGGAACGGCATTGCCCTGAACGTGGCTCCGCTCGTGGGCAACGTGCCCATACGAACGATGGTGATGGGTTTCGAGGCAAGAAAGCCAACACCTTCCGAACTCGCAAAGATGAAAGCGCTGACGGCTCGATGCATGGAGGAAGGCGCCTTCGGCTTGAGCACAGGACTGATCTACTCGCCGAGCTGCTACGCCAAGACGAGGGAGATCATAGAGCTCTGCAAGGTGGCCGCGAAGTATGGGGGGATATACGCCACGCACATTAGAGGCGAAGGCGACCCTCTAATCTCCTCTGTCCGTGAGGCAATAACCATCGGAAGAGAAGCAAGAATCCCGGTGGAGATCGCGCATCACAAGGCAGCCGGCAAGAAGAACTGGGGTAAGGTCAAGAAGACCTTAGCCATGATTCAAGAAGCAAGAGATCACGGCGTAGACGTAACCTGCGATGCTTACCCATACACTGCCGGAGCGACAGGGCTCGCCGCAGGAATTCCCTCTTGGGCGCATGAAGGGGGAACCGACAGACTGACCGAGAGGCTCAAAGACCCCAGAACGAGGAAGAGAATCAGACGCGAAATTCAGAAGGGGATTCCCGGCTGGGAGAACCTGATCGGAACAGCGGGCCCTGAAAACATTATGATCACATCCTCTGAGAAGCATAGAAACTATCAAGGCAAGAGAATCTCCGACCTCGCGAAGGCTCGGCGCAAGGATCCTCTCGAATTCATCTTCGACCTTCTAGTGGAGGAGACAGCGAGAGTGGGAATCGTGCTATTCATGATTGACGAGAACGACATGAGAAAGGTACTGTCAAGTGAGTTCACGATGATCGGATCAGACGCCTCATCTCAAGCACCGTATGGCGTCCTAGGAAAGGCAAAGCCCCACCCAAGAAGCTACGGCACCTTCGTACGCGTCCTAGGCAAATACGTGCGAGACGAAGGACTGCTCTCTCTGCCAGAGGCGATCAGGAAGATGACCTCTCTACCAGCCCGGAAGTTAGGCCTGTGGAACAGAGCCTTAGTAAGGGTGGGAAGCTGGGCCGACCTAGTCGTCTTCGACGAAGATGCGATTGGAGACAGAGCCACTTACATGAACCCGCACCAGTATCCCACCGGGATCAAATACGTCATCGTGAATGGAAAGGTAGTCATCGAAGGCAAGAGGCATACGAAGGCGCTTCCCGGAAAAGTCTTGAGGAGAGGACGAGACTAGCACTCCTCCCGATCGCAGGAACGTCTATGTCAAAAAGAGAAATAACCTCTCAGACAGAAAGCTCCACCGTGGCACTAGATGTCAAGTGAACGAAAGCTCAGATTCAGAATCCGACGGCCCGACGGATCAGAGATAGAACTGGAGGGCGAACACGACTACGTAAGAGCCAGATTCGAGCAACTCGTGAAGGAGCTGCCCACGTCCCAAATCATCTCACCGACTATTTCCCAAGAACAACTGGTCCCGACTCGAGCAATGCCTCAGGTTCAAACTGGGACGGAGCTGGAAGGAATCATTGAACGTACCCCGGACGGCAAACCCCACCTGATCATTCCAGCCGACAATGTCACCGCCAAGGAGGCAGTCGCCATAATGCTCTTTGCCCATCACCCAAGTCAACTCTCCTATGAGGAACTGAGCAGCCTCCTCAGCTCCAGCTGGAAGACGACTAAGGCGCATGTCGTCAGGGCTAGAGCAAGCGAACTGAAAAAGGACGGAAAGCTAATCGTTGAAAGTGGAAGATACGGACTCTCCGGCGCAGGAGTTCAGTGGGTGAGAGGCCAGATCCTTCCTAAACTCAGGTCAGGAGCAGCGACGCCGTAGAGGCTTTCTCAATTTGGGACGTTTGTCGGAGTCCATTAACTCTGCTACGCTTGTCTGGTAGAATATCTCATGTTTTGGCCTCTAGCCCTGTTCAATCAACCCAGTTTCTCATTTTGGCAGCTTCATTTTCCCGAAGATGAGCCAGAATATGGTTATGGAAACAGAGTACAGGAGAGTCGCCAAGTAGAATGGTGCGGCCAACATTCCTGCACCCATCAAAGCCGCCCCAATCGCTGTACTCATAGAATTCGGCAGCGTCCAAAGCGCAGCATTGATCCCTGACGCAGCCCCTCTCTCATCCTCAGCCACCAAGCCCATTATCAACGATTGCTGCAAAGGACTGGACATGTTCATCAGAAAAGCTCTGACAACATAGATCGTACTCGCAACAAGGTAGTTCGGAGAAAGCGGCGTCGCGAACATGAAGAACGTTGACACACCCTGAGTGAAGACAATCGACTTCACAACACCTAGTCTTCTTGCCAAGGCCGGGACGGTCAAAACTGCGAACGCAATCAAGAAGCTTGAGGTCCCAAGGATCGGGGCGCTCACCGCATCCGGTGCCCCATATTTGAGATATAGCCACCGCGTCATTAGCGGCACAACCATCCCAGCGCCGAAAGCAACTATCGAGCTTGGAACTATGAACTTGGCCAGGGTTTTCATAGTCTTCCTCGACAGGACGCCTCTCTTTCTCCTAGATCTGTACGAACGCGTCGCCTCACTCACCTTGAACATCAAGAGCGTAGACAACGAGCTGAGCGCACCTAGGAAGACGTAGAGCGCGACGTGAGCTTCTTTGCCGCGAAGTCCAAGGCTTTCCAAGACGAAGGTCAACGGAATCATGAAGCCCCCCAGCCCGTGAGCACTACTGCTCACGAAGGAGTAAAGAGAGAATGCCGAAGTTCTATTCGCGTCTCCAGCCTTCTCAGCCAGAAGCGCATTCCCTGCGGCGATGAAGGCGGCCTGAGAAATCCCTCCAATTATCGCGGACAGTAGTAGAATGGCAAAGTCTGTCGTGAGAGCGAATGTGACGATGGAACAACTTGCCAAGAGATTTCCTGCGATTAGGGATTTCTTTCTGCCATGTCTGTCAGCCGCTATGCCCAATGGGATGCTGATCAGTACTGTGGTGACTCCCATCGCCATTATGATCGTACCCATGAGAACATCGGACAGTCCCTGCACGGTGGTCAGGAAGTAGGAGATATCTATGTAGAACATCCCAAAGGCCAAGGACGGCAGGAAACTTGCGTAAATGAGGAACCTAGCTTCTCTCGGTATGCCCCTGTAATCCTCGAACAAACCCTGTCCGTCCTATATCGCCAGCCCCCAACGTGCGCCACTGCCTATTAAAGGACAACTCACGGCATGTAGTCACAAATTGCTACTGGGCCGTTCTTCAATCCCAGCGAAGGAACTCGACCGACAGGAGGTCAACTCTTCTCTTGACTACTATTGCCATAGCACGATTCTGCATAGCACTAAACGTTCTTCGGAGCGTACCGCTTCTCATATTCCTCTCTAGTGCATATCGTCCGAACGTCCGAAACTCGGTCAATCGCCAATATGCCGTCTAAATGATCAATCTCATGCTGGAGGAGCTCTGAGAGAGCTCCCTCTGCCACAACTTCCTTCTCTTGTCCATTTTCATCCTGATAGCTGACCTTGATCTTCTCCGCCCTCGAGACTTGGAAGAATATGCACAAGTAACTAAGGCACGCATCCCAAACCGTCATTCTCCTTTCACTCATCCACGTGATCGACGGATTGACCAGAAGCCAAGGCCTGTCAATGTTGATGAAGACGACACGCTTCAAAACGCCGATCTGAGGAGCCGCTATTCCCCTACCGTAACCGGTCGTCCTCCTCCAATGTGAAAGAGTGTCGCTCAAGTCCTCTCGGAGGCGACGAAGTTCAGAGAAGTCCTCGACACGAGCAGACCTCTCTCTGAGGACCGGATTCCCAAGCTGCAGCACCTCCCGAACGGTCAACGATCACACCTGAAATCTCACGATTCGCGTGTACGACCTCGTTCGGCAGTTCTCATATGCTTTGCGTCAGTTACCGCAACGATTTCGTAGACCTTCGATTTCTCCGTATGGCTCTCTGACAAGTGACTTCTGGGCCACGATGTCTCAACGATATGCAATTGTCGTTCGTTGTTATGTCTGCCTTCACATGCGGATATTCTCGAAAAACACCTAGGGGGGGCTGGGGGTCACCCTTCCGACTGAGTTCCGATGCCTCTCAGCCATAGAAGGCGCCTACCCCCCTTTTCTGTGAGCGTATAGACGTACCTTCCTTCACGCCTCTCTCTGTGCAAAAGCCCCTGCCTCCAATACCTCATCAACGCCATCTGGACCGCGCGAATTGACGCTTCAACTCTGTGCTTATCTCTGAGCCGTTGAGCCACATCAAAGCCATCCATGGGCCCACCTGACGTGAACAAGGTCAAAACGAGCTTCTTCATCTCGTTGTATCCGTACTTCAAGGCGAACGAAGGTAGGGTCATACCTTCTCTATAAGCCTTTCTGGGGACCGAAGAGATCGATCTGATCGACGCCCGATCCTCCGCACGACGATTGGAAGTAACACCTAGCCGAACGCTCTGCGGTCAAACGTGTCATCCCTGATCAGGGGGTTCTCATCTGTCCCATGATGAATCAGCAAGATGTTACTTGGTTTCGCCGGGCATGAGCCGAAGACTTATATGCGGGCTGTGCAGAGAGATGGTCGAAAGTGAGAATGACTGGACGGAGAAGCTTAGGTGTCTGCTGAAACTGTCGAAGTAACGGTACGATTCAGGGACACGCAGAAGACCGTGACCGGGACCGCAGACGAGGTGGTCCGTGAGCTACTCCTCTTCTTCTCAAAGATCTTCCCACAGCTTGAACTCATCACCAAGATCTCTCTCTCAGTTGACCTGAATGATTTCCTGAAAGCATGCGAAGGCATCATAGCCCTAACACCCGAAGGAATGGCCGTAACAGCTGACACAAGCCACCTGAAAGACAAGGAACTGATAATGCTTCACCTGGCAAAAACAAGAGCCGGACACATGCTCGGAAAACATGAGCGAGACACGTTACGCCTCAACGATCTTGTGATAGCTGCCAAGAGCAAAGCAGGAACCGTTGCCGGCAGGCTGAGCGAGATGTGCTCAGAAGGAATCGTCGAACGCCTAGCGAAAGGAGAGTACCGAACCACAACCTCAGGACTCGACTACTTCATCAAGAACATCGCGCCCAAGCTGAAGTCACCTGAAGGAGCGAGAGTCAGTTGAGTGAGACGCCTAAGCTCAAAGTAGTCATCGAGTGGGGAGACATGAAGCATACGGCAGAAGGAGACCCCGACGCAGTCTTCAAAGAGGTCACAACTTTCATCTCGAAGGTCTTCCCGGCCCTTGGAACCCTGTCAAAGATCACATTTACGCCAGACTACGCGGCCATGCTAACCGACCTCTCATCCCTAATCAACATAGGACCAAACGGAGAGATAATCCTCCAGAGGCCCGGACTCCCAGCCGACCAAGCGATCGGCCTCACACTCCTAGGATCCCAAGTGGCGAGCAAGATCGGAAAGAAACAAAGCGACGACATGTCAGTCGAAGAGCTGGCATCTTCTATTCGCAAGACTCCCAAGACAGTAAGGAATACTGTCGTCGAAATGAGCAAAACCAACTTCGTCGAGAGAACAGGAAGAGGCACCTACAGAATAACCACAATCGGAATGAAAGAGCTTCTCGACGACGTGAAAGCAATACTCGAATCAGAAGGACGCCAAGGAGGCGATCGCTGAACACAAGAACCCAGAAGCCGCCGCATCAGCTCCAAATCAAAGAGAAGGTGCGGCGGTTCGCGGGAGTTAGAGGGGGATACTCCCACGAAGGGGGCGAAAATATGTGGATCCACCGCACCGAATCTATAGTTAACGAACATTCAGACATAAGTAGTTTACTATTGAGGAGCTCTCAAAGCGAAGAGGAGCTTCTGCCGGATTTTCTGGTGAAACTCAGCAACAGCTCCATGAGAACCATCAGAGGCAACAGATTCAAGCCAAGAGAAGTCTCACTCTTCGACCTGAGCCTAGAAGACGAGACACATCAAGATCTTCCACTGATACTTGGCAATGAACTCGTTCGGTGCAAGCCAATCAAAATTGAACCCACCGAAGACAAGGCCCCTGTCGTAGCCGTCGACGTATCAAGCATGAAGATTGGAGACACTGACGACGGAATGCTCTCAGCTCTAAGAACCGTAATCGTCTGGAAGATCAATGGAGAATACGTGTACCTTCGATGCGGCCCAATAATGTTTCACATAACAGACTACGAACACAAACAGATGTCAAAGCATCTTGGCTTCAAAGAATCGCTTCCGCCCAGCATATTTTCCTCCGTCACCATGCGAATCTTGGGCAGGCTGAGAAACACCCTTGAGCGATGGACTCAGCGACTTGTCTGCAAATCATCCAAAAATGCCCTCATACTGTTCGACGGATCCCTGACAGCAGGCACACCGGACAACCCCGCCAAACACGTTGAGAGCATCCTAGACTCCGCTAGAGAGAATGGAAATGTCGTGCTTGCGTTCTCTAAAGCCACGAAGCTCGCCATCGCAGGTCAAAGGGTGACAGATATGCTTGGGCAGATGCCAGCGCCATGCCTTCTAGACATCGACCATCAAATAGGCGCCCAGTTCCCGCCGAACCCCGTAAAGCTACTAGGCAGAGTCTACGTCGCCAAACTCTCTTTTGGAGGCTTCACTTTCAGACTGGACATAGACCGTCAGATACCAATCGACGGAGCCATCGACGCCGTATCAAAACTCTCCGGATGCGACCTCATCGAGCAAGGATACCCTGAAACCCTTAGGCTAGCCCACATACTCTCCACCTTCACAGCCAACGAAGTCATAGGGATCCAAAGGTTCATCGCAAGAAATCACGGCTTAAGAATCACATCGCAACTCAGCCTACGAAAATCGCTTTTCGGACCATTTGGAACAGGGAGAGAAAGCGCCTAGATGAGACTCTACAAGAAGGAAGGCGACGTAGTACAACTCATCTGCTTCCCAGACGAACTAGTCGAGAAAGGAGACTACCTAGTAATTGAAGACCAGAAAGCCAAAGAAGGACTGATAGTTCAAGTCATAGACACTCAATTCGCCAACATCCCAGGAATACTTGAAGACATCCTCCGAGACGTGATGACGGAAGAAAACATTCACGGGGAAGACTATGATCCCTTCCACGTCTCCTCTCAGATCACAGTCCTGAAAGACACAAGGCTCGTCATATGCAAGATAAGAGGCGCGATAAACGAGGGCCACGTGTCCCCTAGCGTTTCGCATCTCCCTTCACGCATATCATCTAAGATCACTCGATTCCCTATCGAAACCGTCGTGGTGAACCGCTTCAAGTCCAGACCGATCCAACTTGGGACCACAAAATCGCAAGCTGACCTTACACTGGACGCAAAGACCCTTGACGGAAGACTCAACATAATCACGGGAAAGAAGGGAACAGGCAAATCCCACCTCTCCAAACTTCTGGTCCTAAGCTTGATCGATAGCAGAGCACCATGCATAGTCCTCGACGTCAACGGAGAATACATCAACCTCTCAAAAACTAAACCAAACTCGCTAAAGCTACAGAGACGAGTGATAGTCCTCACGCCTGGAGTAAACATGAAGCTGACTTTGCCGCAAGTCGGGCTCCGCACAGTGCTGGGCGTTCTTCTATTCGCACTGGATCTACCGGGCAACTCGGCCAGAGTCTTCTCAGGAATATGGCGTCAACTGCAGGAGCGAAATGAACTGACACTAAGCAGTCTTGGTGCAGCGATACAACGGTGGGACTGTCACGAAAGCGTGAGAGACGCAATGATCTCACGATACAACACCATGGTCGAATCTGGAATGTTCACCGACGATCAGTCCGAAGCTTCCGACCTAGAAAGGATAGCCGGCCAACTCAGCGAAGGAGGAGCACTCATCATAAACATGAAGAACCAGTTCTCCACGATAAGGCGCATGACCGTTGAGATTCTTCTCAGCAAGCTGACTGATCTATTGACATCGTGGAAACTAAGGGCAATCTTCCTTTTCGCTGAAGAAGCCCACCTCTACCTGAGAGAGACGTATTGGGAAGACATAATCACAAGGATGCGGCACATCGGCATATTCACAACTTTCATCACGAACCAACCTGACACAATAAGAGAGAGCATCTACCGGCAAGCAGACAACATCTTCCTATTCAACTTCGTAAACGAGAACGATCTGGAAACGGTTTCCAAGGTCGCAAGAATAGATGGGGAAAGCGTGAAACTGATAGCGAGAGATCTGCCGCCGCATCACTGTCTCATCATTGGGGAAGCCGTGAACAACTTCCCAATAGTCGTCAATGTGCGTTCTATAGACGCCGAGACCATGGGTGAAACAAGGTTCTTCTTCAGAGACTGAAGCTCAACGTGAAATGTCTTAAGCTTCAACAGCCCGTAGTCTCTTGAAGAGGCCCCTTACATGGTTGGTCACACAGAGCCAACACACCGACCAAGGATTGTGAAGGTCGAAGAGACAAGGACCGAAACCCCTTCAATCAGAACTCTCATGTTCACCGACGAACAGTGCTCGAAAGCAGACCCAGGCCAATTCGCCATGGTCTGGATTCCCGGCGTTGACGAGATCCCCATGAGCCTATCCCACCTGACGGGAAAGGGATACTGCGGCATAACCGTCAGGTCGGTAGGAGAAGCGACGCAGGCGCTGCACGCAGCAAAGGTTGGAGACAATCTGGGCGTACGGGGGCCGTACGGAAACGGCTTCAGGGTCGCAGAAGGCGGCAAGGTACTCGTTGTCGGCGGTGGAACAGGCACAGCGTGCGTAGCTCCACTCATAGAAAGACTCTCCACCAAATCTGATGAACTAGCTATCGTGGTAGGCGCTAGAAACAAGCCTGAACTGTTGTTTCTTGAAAGGATCAAAAAAGCTACTGCCAAAGCGAAGACCAGACTGTTGGCATCAACCGATGACGGATCATATGGCTCCAAGGGATTGGCATCAGGCATCGCGACAACCCTGATGGAGAGCACGAAATTCGATGTTGCCTATGCATGCGGACCAGAACAGATGATGAAGAAAATCGCTGAGAAATGCCTCGACAAAGCCATTCCCCTGCAAGCAAGCTTAGAGAGATTGATGAAGTGTGGTATAGGGATCTGTGGAAGCTGCGTAATCGGCGAATACCGCGTCTGCAAAGAAGGACCCGTATTCGACGCAGAAACCCTCAGAAACCTACCCGAGTTTGGCGTCTACCGTAGAGACGCATCTGGAACAAAGGTCAAAGTCTGAGGTCCAAACTCTTATCCAGTAACCCGAGGAACGTGAAGGACCATGCTCAAACAGACAATGAACGAGATCTCAAAAGAAATATCTGGAACAATGGCAAAGCGACACGTCGAGCAGATATCTCGTTACCATAGGATACAGGCCAGTCCTGGATTTCGTGAGGCGGCAAACTGGTGCAAAGAGGCGTTCAAGAGCTACGGACTAGACGCAAGGCTCTTGGAATACCCTGCTGACGGGAAGACCAGATATTGGACTCAGGTGATGTTCAAAGAATGGTCAGCAACCGAAGCTGAACTCAGGATAGTCGAACCGAAGACAGCAGCGAAGATTCTCGCTCGTTTCAGCGAGAATAAGATGTCACTCATCCAGCGAAGCTCTCCGACACCTCCGAAGGGGATCGAGGCCGACCTTGTCCTGTTAGAGAATGGAGAGGAACCCCAGGAATACAGGAATGTGAACGTTCGAGGAGAGATGGTGCTAACCTCAGGAGATGTTGAAAGGGTCCGCTCACTTGCAGTAGAGAAGTATGGGGCAATCGGAATAGTTACTGATCGGATGGCTGAGTTTCCTCCTGTCCGGCAGAGAACCGATCTCCCTGACGCCCTCCAATATACGAGCTTTTGGTGGTACGGAAAGCAGAAGCCATGCTTCGGCTTTGTCATATCCCCAAGGCAAGGCAACGAACTCAGGAAGCTAATTCGGGGTCAAAGAGAGAAGACTCCCGTCAGACTATATGCAAAGGTTCATTCTCGGTTCTACAAGGGAACGATCGAGAACGTAAGTGCCGTCATCACCGGAAGAACAAACGAGGAAGTCCTAGTAGTCGCGCACCTTTGCCATCCCCAACCTTCCGCCAACGACAACGCGTCTGGCTGTGGAGCAGCGATCGAAGTTGCACGGACTCTGCAGAAGCTGATCGCTGAGAAATGTCTTCCAAAACCCAAGAGAACAGTGAGATTTCTCTTAGTGCCGGAGATGGCTGGAACCTACGCCTACTCCGCGACCAGTAAGCACGCTATCTCAAGGACCTTGGCAGCAATCAACTTGGACATGGTGGGAGAGAATCAGGATCTCTGCAAGAGCCCGCTACTCATCGAGTCTCCTCCAGAAGCAACCAGCTCGTACGTGATGGACCTGTTGGAAAGCATACTTGAACGCATATCCACGGACGCCCAAAGTCTTGGTGGAACTTCAAGTTACGCCCTCTTCAAGCAGGCCATGGTCCCATTCTCAGGAGGAAGCGACCATTACATCCTATCCGACCCAACCGTCGGCATCCCCTGCCCCATGCTCATCCAGTGGCCTGACAAGTACTACCACACATCAGAGGACACAATCGACAAGGTCGACCCCGAGATGCTCAAACGTGTTGCAGTTCTCACCGCAACTTACGCCTACTTCATAGCAAACGCAGGATACGAGGAAGCAGTCTGGCTAGTAAACGAGTCCATGACACGTTTCAAGGGGAAACTAGCCCTATCAATCCAAAGGAGGATCAGCGACCTCATAGACAACCTTCGAACCACCCACAAGAAGAAGATCGAAAGAAAGACAGCAATCGAACGGTTCGCAAGAGATCTCGCAAATCTCACAGCCTACCTAGCCTCAAGAAGAGCTGAATCAATCAAGCAGATACCAAAGCTCGTAGAAAAGCCAAGACGGAAGCAGTTCTCAATCGTGATCTCCAAGGCACTGTCAGACATCAAGACCCTGACTGAACGCGAACATCAAAGAGCCCTAGAGGAGCTCCAAAGTCTAGTCCCAGAGGCCAAGAACCTCGAACAAGTGCTGGGCAGAAAGCCGCGTCTTTCCCTACTTGAAAGAAAAGCTGCGAGGACTGTTCCAAGACGACGATTCCCAGGGCCCATAAGCACCCGATTCCTACTCAGCCAACTCCGAGAGGAAGATCGGGAGAAACTGCGGACAATAGAGAAGGCAATGAGAGAACGTCAGATGGGAATTCTGCCGGTGCTTGCGCTATATTGGACGGATGGCAAGAGAACACTGAAGGACCTATCTGACCTGACATACCTCGAAACAGGCAAGGAAGCGCTCAAGGAACTAGGCATCATCTTCCGCCTTCTAAAAGCAGCAGACCTGATTGAGATCCGAACGACCTGAGCCTCGACACACTTAAAAGAGATAGATGCAAAGCTAGTGTTTGGTGACGACGATTGCCGACTCACGGATCGCTTACCAAAGCTGGAAAGGTCAAGAGCCAGACTCCCAAGGTACAGGCCAGGCCTAGGACTTCTCTGTTTCCAAGGATGAAGTTCAGAAGAGTAGCTGAGAAGAGGTTGGTACTCGGAAGGAAGCCTGGTCAAAACTGGATGACAGGCTACTCGCGAAGGCGCTAGTCTCTCCGGTGGACCCAGCGACGAACTGGGAGTCTTCTAGGCAAGATCTTTCATGTATCGCTCAAGCTTTGCGTCTATGATGGTGAAATGGGGCTCATCGATCTTCCCCTTCTTGAGAAGCTGAACGATTTCATCCTTCATCTGAACAAGGCGTTTCCTGCACTCCTCTCGATTCATGAAGTACTCATTGTACACAGAATCTACCCTTGTGAGGTAGCTTGACACGAACCTACGCTTCCTTGTTTTGAACAGCAATCCCAGAGCTGGCACTGCAACAGCTGCCACGCCTCCACCAGCGACTTGAAGTAGTTGCGTCCTATCGAGACCGAAAAGAGTAAACGACGACGACTGAGATACGACAAGACGCGCGTCCTGTATTCGTGGCAAGGTTCCCGTGTCCCATTGTATCTCTGCTATTGGCCTCACCATGCCATAGGCTCTAGCTTCGGGAGTGAAGGTCTTCCAAGTCAAAGCCACGAGACATTCTAACGGTTCTGAAGGAGCCTTCAGCGAAAACACGTTGGAGTATTGTTCTCCCGCCGTCAATCTTCGCCTCGACGGGTCGACTTTGCTACTGGTTAGGTCTGGTCCGGTTGGTAGCTTTCGAGTATGAACGCCTACAAAAAAGAACTCTATCCAAGGAAGGTTCGCGTTCTCGTTCTTAAGATACGTCAACGAGACTTGGACATCAAACTCTTCACTGGCCTTAACGGTGTCTGGGAATGTGTATTCTATCCTAATGTCCGCCCAATGTCGCCGCTGAGAATCATCCTTCACATAGATGTACGTGAAAGCTCGGTATGATGCCGCGAAGACTTCACTGAACGGCAGAAACATAACTAAGACAAATGAGGCGATCAGAACCCTGGTCAGGAGAGTTCTCAAACCGCTTCCCAATCAACGTCGTCGCACTTGTTCCCTATAAGATTGCCCTTCCCCAAGCACACCCTACTTACCGTGAGACCTAGCACGACAAAAAGTGACTCGACCAACAGGGTCACATTCAATCGCGGCTGATTCCCCCCCCGAAAACCAGCTTGGCATTACTGGGGAAACTCATGCAGTCTTCTGATATCGTTGATGCCTTCCTTCTCCCGATTCTTACCGCCTGAGTCACGCTTCTGATAATTTCGGCTGTCTTCTAGTACATTGAACATGTCCAGTCGTCTGATCCATCCTGACCTCGCTTGACAAAATGAGAACGGCCACGAAATCTCACTTCAGCTTGTATATCTGAACTACATTTTCGCAAGCAAGCTTGCGTGCAAGATCAGGAGGAAGCTTCCTGAAGAAAACCCAGGTGGGATCTTCTCTAGGTTGGGATTCTCCGCTCGGGGTTCTCCACGTGACTTCTCCGGAGACTCCGTAGAAGACATCGCTGCCAATCACAAAGCGGTCTGGAACCGAACGTATAAGATCCAGCCACTCAGGCGGAATCTGGCCTTTGCTATCCAAGGGCATGTTCTGCGGATAGAGTGGTCTCTGTATCTTTATGCTCATGTACAGGTTGGTGTGGCGCTGAAGCAACTGGCGCATCAACTCGATCGTCCTGTGTCCAGTATTGTCCCATCCAGCGTGAGCCCAAATAATACGAGCATTGCGATTATGGGACAGCAACCGCTCAAGGGCAGCAACGTTCTCGTGCAGAGTCCTTGGGTTAGGTGGGCCAAGTTTCTCTGGCAAAGGCATGTCCTGAGGAACCGCTTCCATATGCAGGTCAATGGGTACATCGTACTTTGCAGCGATGTCGGCCAGTAGCAGGAACAAAGGATGGTCGGGACGGGTGGATAGGTAGGGATGACCAGAATGGAGTGAGAAGTGCTCAGCGGTCAACTCGCCGAACCCTATGGCACCGTTACGAAGGATTTCCGTAGCCATTTCCTCGAAGCTGCGCTTGATGTCAGGAGTCACCTCGTCAGGGCGGATCGAATGAATCATAGGGTTGAGCGACCCGCCCCCTCCCAAGACGGCAAACCGCCCGGGATACTTCTTCGTGGCCTCAATAAGCTCCCTGTAGTCATACTTCTGGGGGATTTCGGAAGGAAACGGAGGTGGCATGATCAGCGTCTTTTGGATCCCCAACCTGTCCATTATCTCCAAAGCAGTTCTTGCCGCTAGGTCAGCAGAACCGCCTGATTGGGCCTCCCAGTAGAGGTGGGCATGCGTGTCTATGACTATGCGATCCTTTTGGCCAGTCGTTTGCGACCTTGCGACAGTGGTAATTGTCGAGGTGAGCATGATCGTCCTAGGCTGTCCGGGCTGTGGGGCGAACTGCTGCCAACCTGCAGCTCCCAATACGACCATTACGATAGCGGACAAGGCGACAAGTTTCCATCTGTTCTGCGTAGACATGCAAACCATGGCTCCCACCCAACTCGAACAATATAATGTTAGCGCGCTTTGCTGACAGAGCTGCAGGTGCTACTGAGCCGTGTCGACTGAGACGCCGGGCAAAGATTTTTCAAATGGGCTTCTAGATCTTTCGTGGAACATTCACCGTTGACATCAGCCTGCCAACTCTCGAGACGGATCATCGAAAAGCTATCTGACATGGATAGTCCTACGAGAGCGGATCTTGAACGCCTCAAGATAGAGATATGTAGAGAATTCAACGCCGACAAGATTCCCTCTAACTCTGAGATCATCTCTCATCTGCTACCTTCTGAAACCAAGCTTCGCAAAGTACTGAAGAGAAAAGTCGTCCGGAGCATAAGCGGTGTCACGATCGTCGCAGTTATGACTCCTCCCGTCAAAT
>Ga0315312_1001813_pt1 | contig 15781 bp, 18 predicted proteins | sample TDP7_MG_FD_203629 | JGI IMG/M metagenome (GOLD analysis project Ga0315312, IMG submission 203629) | Freshwater sediment microbial communities from Lake Towuti, South Sulawesi, Indonesia - TDP7 | ecosystem: Environmental > Aquatic > Freshwater > Lake > Sediment | place: Indonesia: South Sulawesi... | reverse complement strand
GTTCGAATATGATCAAATTCCTGGAATCTCTGGGAACGGAAGAGGAGATCCTGCGCCCCTGGAGAAGCAAGGAATAAGGTTGCGGCGAACCCCTCCGCGTGCGCCTTCCCCTCTTCTGAACGAAAAACCCAGCGTCAAACTACGCAAAATATAAAATGAGGGAAAACTCACCACACCGGTCGTTATAGGGGGCCGGCGACTCCGGAGTCCTACGCACGGCAACGGCGTAGGCGGGGGGTTATCCCTTGGCCCCCGACTCCCGCTCCGGCGCTTGAGGCCCTAACCGGGTTGCTTCAGGATAATTACGGGGGTAAGTCGATCTGCGGAGACAAACCACCTTCGGTGGTGAAGGTCAATGTTATTGTTTCCCGTGTCTTCGGCTATCGTCTGAGCAAACGTTGGAGAGGATTTCACCGCTCGTCACGTCCGTCGACCAATGTGGTGGGTAGTAGATCCAGGGGACGGGCGTCGATCCCCAACTTGATCTCTATGTGTTTCGCCAAAGTTTCCTCAAACCTTCCGCCGTGACACGTGAGGACAGTCTTAGGACTGCACGCCTCTACAAACTCGAGTAGGCGCGGAAAGTCGGCGTGGTCACTCAGGGCGAAGGCCCCCCCGCCGGCCCACACGGCCCACCCGGAGACGAGGGCAGAGTCAAAGTCGGGGTATCGGGAGAGGTTCAGCCCCTTTGGGGAAATGAAGATGCACTCTCCGGATGAGGTTACGTCTCTGGCCTCCTCGGAGCCGGCGTCTAGGTACTCCAGCCTGTGGCCGTAGGCCTCGTAGACCTTGCTGATCACCGTAACTTGTCTATGCGTCGTCACGGGGATCCTGGTCAACTCATTGAAGATGCGAATGACTTCCTGGGCATTGCCCAAAGGGTCTGTTCGGAAGGCCGGGATCTTTCCCCGCCTCAAGGAATCGACCGCCCACCGAACCATCTCCGCGGCGACCCGGTCCTCGGGGGGAAAGACAAAGCCCGGCGAGCCGAAGGTGGCCTCCAACACCAGGATGTCGCAGGGAACAACCTCCGCCGCCTCCGTGGTCTTGGTGTCTAAAAAGTTTAGGTCCCCGGTGTAAACGACGCTGCCCTCGGGCGCGACGACCTCGTACATGTAGGAGCCCAACACGTGACCGGAGTTGTGAGCCACAACCTGGACACCATCCACGGTAACCCTTCCCCCGAGGTGGACCGGCTCCCAATTTGAGGTCCTTCCACCGTAAATCCCCGCTAGGTCACGGGTTTCCCCCGACGAATACTTTGCGAGATACGGTATGCCAAAGGCACCCGCGTGGTCCAGGTGGGCATGGGTTACGAAGGCCCTTGAACACCCCCCACCTCTCCCCTGAGGGTCAAAAATGACGTGAAGATCGCCGCAGTGAACCGAGATCCCGCCGTCCCATTTAACCGTGAGCGGCATGATTTACGGTGGGCGTTCCCTATAAAGTCTTTCGGAAAACTTTCGGCCCAGGCAAAGGGTGTCGCCTAAGAAGGTGCACATGCCATTGCCCTGTCCGCGATGATGAAAGCGCCAAAAGCCGCTGAGCCTACGAAACCGAGAAGGCAGGCGTGACGAGCAGACTTAGGGAGGGTCCACCTTTCTGGGGGCGTATGCCTTTGGCAGCACGCATTCGAGCTGCCGGACTGGTGGTTGAATTTCATAAAATTGTTACGAATCCGGGCTTAGTAACGCAGTTCCCTAAAATGGGAAATCGCCGGAGTGTTTTTCCCAAAAATGGAAAATGTTTCCCGTTTTCGTTAGAAAATACTTATATTGTTTCTGAGGTCCGTTCAGTAACAGAGGTCGTGAAGGAGAGGAAAACGAATGATGGGGAAAAACGTGGGCAAGATCGAGATAAGCGCTAGGATGCTCAGCCGGGCCATCGAGAGGCTGTATGAGCAGCAGAAGAAGAGGAAGAGCCTCTGACCTCGCCGCGAGGACCCTTGAGGTGGCGTGACTTGGCCGAGAGAAGGAACAACCTCCGGATAACCGCGGAGATCCTCCGGCTCGCCAGAGAAGGCGCTAGAAAGACGAGCATCGTCTACGGGGCCAACCTGAACTTCAAGCTCCTGAACCGTTACCTGGATGCCCTCGAGAGGACCGGCCTCATAACCAGCCACGCGGGCGAGAGAAACCTCATCAGGACCACCGAGAAGGGGATGCGCTTTCTCGACTGCTACTCCGGGCTGCAGCAGCTCGTGGACGCCCCTGAGGCCGAGGCCGGGCTATAAAGTGGGAAGAGAATGCTGAAGAGGATAAGCCCGTACCTCCTGTCGCTGGGCGGCGTGCTGTCTGATTACACAACCACGACCCAGGGGCTGCGCCTCGGGTTCAGTGAAACCAACCCCCACTACCACCCCGTCCTGGCCCTGGCAGTCTTCTGGGGGCTGATAACCCTGCTGGCGTGGGCGTTACCGAAAAGGAAATCCCTGAACCTGAGTGCCCACGCCCTGGCCTTCCTCTCGTTCCTGGGCGCCATAAACAACGCGGCGCTGATCCTCGGCCTGTTCCCCGGATTTTAAGGAACGAACTTATCCGTTGAATTCTCCTCTTCTCTCCGTTTTAGGTGTTTTCGGTGCATAGGTTATCTATCAGAGCGTGGGTGCTCACGGCGCGTGGGCCTTCAGTAGGTTTTCAAGGTCCTCCATGTTTCTCAGGATGATGTCTGAGTGAGCCACAATCCAGGGGCTGGGGTTCTCAATCTGGCAGATCGTGATCGTCTTCTTTCCCCTCCTCTTCGCGTAGAAGAGCTCCATGCAGGCCCCGGCGGAAAGCCTGGGCAGATACGCAACCAGCACGTCACACCGGTCGATGTCCTCCAGGTCTCTCCTGATGAAGTCCGCTGGGGGAACATTCCTCCACCACTCACGGCCGGTCATCGAATAGACAACCCTTTCTCGCTCCCAGGGATCGACGGGCTCATATCCGTGGAGCAGGAGCACCTCCCGGAGCCTATCCCTGTATGACTGGTTCCGCTCGAATCCCTGAATAGGCCCCGCGAGGAAGACTTTACGCCCCACCGCGTTCACTGCCTGCGAGTTCTGAGGAGTATCTCGTATTCACCCGCGTAAAAGCCGATCGCATCTTCCGGCTCCGAGTTTCCCCCAACCTAGCCCAGATAACAAGCCCACCAGCACAAAAGGTTTTTTAGCGTTCCAGAAACACTGGAGAGGGATGACGACTGTCCTAGTGTGTGGTCTCCCTGCCACGGGAAAGACCACCGCGGCCAGACGGGTTGCAAAGTCTCTCGGCGCTGAGAACCTGAGCACCGACGTGGTTCGGAGGGAGATCTTGGAGGAGGCCACCTTAGAGGAGGTGCTGAGGTCCGAGACGCCCCTGAGGTTCAACCTCCAGAAGGTCTTCGACGCCCAGGAGGAGATCCCGGAGAGGTTTCAGCGGCTGATCCAGGAACAGAGGCACCTCGTCTACGACGCGATGCTGGACCGCGCCAGGAAACTCGTCCTCGGGGGGAGGGACGTCATCTTGGACGGCACCTTCTACAAGAGGTCCCTGAGGGAGAGGGTGTACGGCATCGCGAGGGAGGCCGGAGCCAAGGTCTACGTCATCGAATGCGAGTGCCCCGAGGAGATCGTGCTGGAGAGGCTGAAGAGGCGGAGGCTGAAGCCGGACGCCGCCTCGTACGTCGACAAGATGAAGATCTACTTCGCCGTGAAGGAGAAGTTTGAAGATCCGCGGGGGGACGGGATGCCGCTGATCGCCTATAACACCCACTCCGGCGGGGTCACCGCGTACAACATCGAGGAGGGAGACGAGGGCGCCAAAACCCTGGTGAGGATACTCAAGGAGTCCAAGAGAGCTCCGGTTCGGGAGGGAAGACGCCCCTCTAGAGGTCAAAACTTCTCCGTGTAGGCATGGGCCAGCTTGAAGTATCCCCTGGCCTCGTTCATCGATACGGCCTTTTCGTCATCGCTTATGTGGGGGTCGTTGAGCCTGAAGCTGGCGACCTTTCCCCGTACGTAGGCGCGGTAGCACTTGTAGAACGGGAGGAGCTCCGTCAGCCCCCGGTCCCCGGAGTATTCCACGTACCTTTCAACTAGGAAGGTTGACAGGTCGGCCCTCCCCTTGAAGTCCAGGTCCATGGCCAGGAAGGCCACCTCTGAGGCGACATCAGAGTACCTGAACCGCTCGTTGAACTCTATCGCATCGAATATGTAGATCCTGTCCGCGACGAAGATGTTTCCGGAGTGGATGTCACCGTGGCAGTCCCTGATTCGGCCCTCCGCCGCCCTCTCCTCGAAGAGGCGCACCCTAGCCTTCATGAAGCCGTTTACCTTCTCGCGGACCAGTTCAAACTCATGGGGGGTTATTGTTCTGCCGATGAACTCCCGGGTCTGCTCGAAGTTCTCCCTCCAGTTGGCTCCGATGACCCGCAGGGACCCGAACCTGCTTATCTCCCCACTCGTTTCCGCCTTAGAATGGAAGTCGGCGACGATCCTGGCTATTTCATCAATCACTCCCTCGTCCACCTCGCCCCCCTCGAGCAGCCGGCTCATCATCCTCTCCTCCGGCATCCTCCTCATCTTCACCGCGTACTCGACGGTTTCTCCCTCCCCCTTCACCCTGATGCCGTCCGACCGGTTGATGGGGACGACCTCGACGTACATGTCGCCGCACAGCCGCCTGTTGAGCTCCAGCTCCCTCTCGCAGAAGAACCTCCTCTTCTCAAGCGTGGTGAAGTCTAGGAAGCCGAGGTTGACCGCCTTCTTCACCTTATAGACGTAGTCTCCGGCGAGGAAGACGAAGGAGATGTGGGTCTGAACCAGCCCCACCTCACCCACCTCGTGGTCGTAGGCCTCCGGCCTCATCAGAGCCTCCACGATTACGCTCTGTCCCACGGTGCCACCACCCGAGCCCGCGGATCATGTTGCGGTCACGGGTCATTAGTTTAACGAATGAAATGGAATCCAGTTTTATAGCTTTGCGCGCGCAGAAAGATTATATATGAACTAGCATATTTGTAGACGCATGGAGAAATTTGATTGCTGGCTTCCCTCGTGGGAGGAGATGCACGAAAACATCAAGGAGACCGTGAAGAAGATCAAGAAGGACAACTATCAACCTGACATAGTGATTGCTCTATCGAGGGGAGGTTTTGTGCCCGCCCGGGTCATCTGCGACTTGATGATAATTAAGGATCTGGTGTCAGTAAAAGTTGACCACTGGGGGGTAACCGCTGCTAAAGATGGAAAGGCGCATTTGAGATACCCTCTTAATGCTGATTTATCTGGGAAGAAAGTCCTGGTTGTTGATGACATCACAGATACTGGGGAGAGCATGATGGTTGCGAGAGAGTTCGTGAGAAAACTCAACCCTGAAGAAATAAGAACAGCAGCGATATTCCACATCAAGACTTCGAGATTTGTTCCAGATTATTACAGTAAGAAAATAGATTGGGTTTGGGTGATCTTTCCCTGGAATTATGTTGAAGACATGTGCAACATTGTGCCAAAAACACTAAATAGAAATAGTAGTCGTTCTATCAAAGAAATTAAGGAGTATTTAAGAGAAAGGTTCAAGATTGATTTGTCAGAACAAGAAATTATAGAGATAATGGGTGAATTGGTTGCAAGGAATATTGCCGTAAAAGATGGTGTGGGTTGGGTAAAGACCTAAATAGATGATATGGGCCAGTCACCGACGTACGCAACCCTGTTTTCACTCTTTAGTTGTGGGTTCGTGTGGTTCTACTCTTATTTTTATTTCTGTTACGTCGTCGAATTCTTGTTTCACTTGCTCTTCTATCTGGATTGCTATCTGGTCGGCTTCTCTCACTGACATGTCGCCATCAACCACCACGTGCATGTCACCCATTAAGTAGGGTCCCAACTTTCGCATACGGATGCTGTGCACTTCCCTGACGTGCCTGACACTTTTGGCTATGTTTTCGATGTCTGATAGGATTTCTGTGCATTGGCAGGCATCCATCAAAACCAATGAAGCCTCCTTTATCACTGAGTACGCGACTGTGAAGAGGAAGAAGGCAATTACTATTCCAGCAATAGAATCCGTCTGCGCGATGTTCAAGTATTTGCTGAAGGCTATGCCGAAAAAGGCGGTTACGGATGTGAGTACATCTTTAACCGAGTTGAGCGCGTCTGTCTTGAGCGCCACAGAAGCGTATCTTTTGGCGGCGCGGGTTTTGTAGATGAATTGAGCCAGGGCTATTGCAGTTGCTATTAGAGCTACGGTCATGGCCAACTCTGCGTTCGCTATCTCTCTTGGGACATGCATCACCAGATAAGACTCGTAGAGGACTACTCCGCCCAGGAACGCCATGAAAAACGCGGCGACAATGCCGCTGAAGGTTTCAACTCGGTAGTAGCCAAAGTGGAATTTGCCGTCTGGCGCCTTTCTGGACAAGCGTAGGCCAATCCAAACGATTAGAGAAACCACGGCATCGGCAAAAGAGTGGATACCATCAGCGATTAATGCAACGCTTGAGGAGAATATTCCCACAATCACTTCAGCTAGACCCACTAATACGAGGACTACAAAGGATTTTTCTGCAACTGTTCCGCCCTTGGCGAGTTCAGTTGACTGCAACCTTTTGGTCACGTCCTCAACGTCGGTTTGGATATTAATTATCTCGTTTAAATTCTTTCTGTATTCTCGCTTCTGCCACGTTTACCTATAGCCAATTTGCATGCACAACTCGACGCCCGCAGAACGACTTCTGTCCTCCACCCCGCAAGATAACTTTATATAGCGTTTCCCACCGTGTGGGAAATGGAGCGGAGGCGCGTGGAGCGGGCCAAACTGGACAGGAAGGGGAGGCTGACTATACCCGCCGCGTACAGGGAGAAACTGGACCTGGGAGAGGAGGTAGCCCTCATCCTTGAGGAAGATTACCTCATAGTTTGTAAGACGGCGACGGCTGAAGAGTTCAAGATGGCCTCAAGAAGGCTGGCTGAAGAAATAGCCAGAACGAGGGATAAGCCGATAGGCTTTGAGAAACTCTTCTGAAGTTTGGGAAAAGGGAAGATGATAGTCGTAGACGCCATGATCTGGGTCTGCAACTGCGACATCAGAGCCCCGGAATACGAGCGTTCATTCGTGGTTAGAGGGGAGGGACGGGGAAGGGGTCATAGATTCTGAAGAGATGCTCGTCAACACCGTCATCATGGAGGTTGTTCACAATCTCCGAAGGAGAGCGCAACTGCCACCCGAACTTGTTTACGACTACGTGCTGAAGATGCTCGCCCTAAAGAACGTGACGACCGCGCCCCTCGATAGGAACCTACTCCACGCCAGCATGCAGGTGTTTGAGCGGTACCATGAATACGGGATTGGCGGCAGAGACGCAACGATATTAGCCACTATGTTAAGGCGGAACGTGGACACAATAGCCACCCACGACAAAAATATACTACAGATAACCGATTTCCGGAGAATAGACCCGACCCACCATCCGCCCAAAATCTTCGGTGTAGGACAACCAGCAAGGTAGGCCTAAAATGGTTTTTTGGTGCTCCGGCCGGGATTCGAACCCGGGTCTCCGGCTTTCTCCCACTTTCGCGGCGAAAGGCCGGAATACTTGGTCCATGCGGGTGTTTAGCCTGGCTATACTGGGCAGGGGGAGGCTTCTCCCTTCCTCTACCGGAGCCGGAGCACATGCAGATACTTTCTTCCCCCGTTTTAAGTTTTCTCCGAGGTGTAACCGCTGTTGGGCGCTGGTGGAGGCTGCCGTGCTCGTGGAGGCTTGGTTGAGGTCTTCAGGTGAGAAGCGTTTGCGTATTGCTTAAATACTCATAGTGCAATTACTACGGAGGCCTTGGAGGCAGTGTCCGTGGGAAGGCTGACGGTGGTGATGCCGGACGACCTCGAGATGAGACTACGGGAGCACCTGGTGAGGGCGCACGGCCTCAGGTACTTCGGGAGGATCAGCGAGTTCGTCACAGGCGCCGTGAAGAAGTCCTTGGACGACCTAGACGGAAAGGAAGGCCACTAAGGGGGAGACTAACCCCTAGGGAGCCCAAGGTCGCTGGAGGGCCCCCTACCGAAGAGGGGAGATATTAGCTACTGATCTCCATCAGCTTTTTCAGGGCCCTGTAGTCTGTGATGAACTTCCTGCCCTTCGGCGTGGTTATGTAGGAGGTTCGTCCCTCCGACCCGTTTTCCCGCAGTAACTCGGCCCTCAACAAATATTTTAGGTAGACCTGAAGTTGACTGTAGCTCAGCGACGCCCCAAGCATAATGTGAGTTTTTGAGTGATCCTGGAGGGCGATACCGAGGATGGCCGCTACGATGTCCATCTCCGTCCTCCTCTCATGCATGCGCACGTTCAGGCTTACGGGAGGCGACAGGTGCATGTGGATATTCCTTTTCCTCTCGACTGGTTCAGCCCTTCTCTTCTCAAGGAAAACCTCCGCCTGGTAGCCCGAAGAGCCCTCACCCCAGTCCGACATACATCATCTTTATGATATAAGATTTCCTCCCTATTAAATGTTACTGAATTCTAGTTTACAGATCTGGATCACTGTTCCATCCTGATCATACCCGGCCGTGTTTCGCCCCACTCACCCCAGTTCACGCTAAACCAGGTTGGCAAGGTGCCCCCGTGAAATTAGGGCCGTTGAGTTCCGAGATACGATTTTCCACATTGGATTTATTATACGGAGGGGCCCTTCATAACTGTTTTACCAATGCAGCTTGCCCTATACTTCTCGGTGAACTGGATCCTTGACAATCGCGGAACAGGCGATGTTGGCAGTGGAGCAGGAGAGGCTTGAGGAGGCCGCCCGAATGGTCAGACCCGCCGTCTCCGTGGTGGGCATCGGGGGCGCCGGGTGCAATGTGGTCTCTTGGATCAAGGAGAGGGGAATGGTCGGGGGCAAGCTCCTCGCGATGAACACCGACGCCAACCACCTTAGCATCAGCAGGGCGGACAGGAGGATCCTGATAGGCGAGAAGACCTGCAGTGGACTTGGATGCGGAGGCTATCCAGAGAAGGGAGAAGCTGCGCTCAGAGAGAGCCTGGAAAAGATCGAGAAGGAGTTCTCGGGGGCGGGGATCGTCTTCCTCGTGGCCGGACTCGGAGGGGGCACTGGAACCGGGGCCTCCTGCGCGTTGGCAGAGGTGCTCAAGGACCGGGTGCCGCTGCTGGTAGGGGTGGTCACCATCCCCTTCGAGGTGGAGAGGGTCAGGCTCGACACCGCCAGGAAGGGCATACAGAGGCTCAAGAAGTCGTGCGACTCCATCGTGGTGATCGACAACAACAAGCTGGTCAAGGTGGCCGGAGACCTCTCCTTCACCCAGGCCCTGGGCGTGGCCAACGAGCTGGTGGGGATCTTCGTAAAGGACATAACCGAGACCGTCACCACCGCCAGCCTGATCAACCTGGACTTCATGGACCTGAGGGCCGTCATGGAGAAGCGGGGAATCGCCGCCCTGGGTGCCGGCTACGGGCAGGGAGAGAACAGGGTGGAGAAGGCCATAAGGGTGGCCCTGGAGGGGCAGCTGCTGGACGTCAACGACGTCACCAAGGCCTACGGGGTGCTGATCCACGTCTCCGGCGGGATGGACATGACCCTGGAGGAGGTCACCAAGGCCGGCGAGCTGGTGATGCACTCGCTCCCAAAGAAGGCGAAGATCGTCTGGGGCGCCCGGGTGAACTCAGAGATGGAGGGGAGCGTCCACGTCATGGTCGCCCTCACCGGCGTGGAGAGCGCCTTCATCAGCGGACAGCCGAAGATCCGCCTCGGACCCATAAAACTCTTCTAACCCCCTCTCCCCCAATTTTTGACCAATGAGAAAAAACTCTGTTAGCATAGAGACTTCATTCTTCTAATCCCAGGAAGCGGTCTCGCGGCCCCTCGCGAGAGCCTCACTGAAGGGAATCCTCAATACGAAAATTGTCCAAAAAGAAGATCTGTTTAGAACCCGGGGATCCAGCGGCTTCCTCACCATATTTGGATCATATGGATAACCCCCTCTTCCCGGGGCCTCGACGTGCAAGTGCAGGATCCCACGGCCTAACGTGCTACCAACACCCGAAAGCCGGATAGCAGATCGGCCGAGGTCGAGGAGGTCGGAGAAAAAACCTGAAAGAACAAACCCATAGTATGCCGCTACATTTATCCCTGCCTCTCCAAGGTAGTATAGCAGACTTGGTCTCGGTGGGAAGATGAAGGAAAGGGCGGTCCTCGCCTCCTCCCTGTGCAAGGAGTACCGGATCGGAGACCTGGTAATTGAGGCTCTGAAGGACCTGGACTTGGAGATGGCGGAGGGGGAGTTTGTCGTCGTCCACGGTCCCTCTGGTGCCGGGAAGACCACGCTCCTGAACCTCATCGGTGGCCTGGACAGGCCCACCGCGGGGAAGATCGTGGTCCTCGGCCAGGACCTCGGCGCAAAGAGCGAGGAGTCGCTGGCGGCCTTCCGCTCCGCCAACGTCGGCTTCGTCTTCCAATCCTACAACCTCATCTCCACCCTCACCGCTCTCGAGAACGTCGCCTTCCCCATCGAGCTGGCCGCGTGGCCGGAGGAAGAAGCCCAGAAGCGCATCGAGACGCGGCCGAGGGAGCTGCTGAGGATGGTGGGCCTCTCCCACCGGGCCGACCACCTCCCAGCCCAGCTCAGCGGAGGCGAGCAGCAGCGGGTGGCCTTCGCCCGGGCCCTGGCCAACGACCCGCCCATCATCCTCGCCGACGAGCCCACGGGGAACCTGGACCTGGAGACGGGCCTCGAGGTCGTCCGGATACTGGAGGGGCTGAGGGCCGGGGGGAAGACCGTCGTCGCCGCCACCCACGACGAGAGGATATGGCGGCTGGCGGACCGGAGGATGCGCCTGGAGGGCGGGAGGATCGTGGAGGTGGAGGAGTGAGTGACCTCGGTTTCCCGCTGAAGGACCTGTCGCGGAGGGGGTTCCAGACGGCCCTGGCCGTGGCCGGCCTGACCATGTGCACAGCCACCACAGTCTTTCTCGTGGCCTTCGGGGAGAGCCTGGGCCTCGGGCTCACCCTCCTCGCGGGTGGGGGGCTGACCTCGGGCTTCTCCTATATCTTCTCGGCCTTCGTCCTCGTCGTCGCCCTCCTCGGCTTCCTGGCCGGGGCCGCGGTGGTCTCCTTCCTCGTCTCCGCCTCCATGTCGGAGCGGGTGCGGGATGTCGGGGTCATGAAGGCCACCGGGGGCACGGCCGAGGCAGTCTTCAGCTACTTCCTCACCGAGCTCTCCATCGTGGTCTTCGCGGGCTGCGGGGCCGGCGTCCTCCTGGGCCTCCTGGCGAAGACCGGCTGCATCATCCTCCTGAACTGGGCCGGCTTCCACGTCCCCCAGAGGCCCCCAAACCCCTGGGTCGTCCTCCTCATCTTCGCCGCCTTCGTCCTCGCGTCCCACATCCTCGGGATCCGCCCCATCCGGAGGGCGACCAAGGTGGAGCCTGCTCAGGCGCTGTCGCCCCTGTTCTCCCTTGAGGCCAACCCGCGGCCCGCCGGGACAAGGCCGTCACGGATGGGCCTCACCTTCAAGATCGCGTACAGAGGCCTCCTGAGGAGGAGGTCCGCCACCCAGCGGGCGATCCTCTGCCTCTCCGTGGTGCTGACCCTCACCAGCGTGGCCGTGGTCGGGGGCGCCGTCGCCAGCCAGACCACCCAGAACTACGCGGAGCGGGCCGTCGGCAGGGACGTGGTGCTCATCGCCCACCCCGACCTGGCTCGGCGGTACCTGGACCTCCACTCACGCTTCCTAGGGGAAACCGGAGAGGCTGAGCCAGTCGACTACCTCAACTCGGACTACCTCATCCCGGAATCAGTCATCGACGCGTTGAACTCCACCCAAGTCCGGCTGGACCCCCGCCTCGTCTTGGAGGCCACCGTACAAGAGGTTCCGGGGTACATCATCGACCCCAAGGAGCCGACCCAATATGTTCAGGTCGGTGACCACCGGTCCCGGGGGGCCCTGGTCCTGGGGCTGGACCCGAGGCGCGTCGTCAGCGACTGGCTCACCCTGGGGAGGTTCCTCAACGAGACCGACCGCCTCTCAGCCGTCGTCGGGGACTCCCTGGCCCTGGGGAGCTTCGAGAACCCGCTGAAGCAGAGGGTAAGGGTGCTCGGGGAGGACTTCGAGATAGTCGGGGAGTGCCTGGACCCCCTCAACAACGGGGACGTGGCCTACGTACCCTTGGACGCCCTCTTCGCCCTCGTCGACCGCGCCGGCTACAACCTGCTACTGGTGAAGATCGACCCCTCCCGGTACTCTGAGGCTGTCGCCGACGTAGAGGGCCTCCTCGCGGGAACGGGGCTGGAACTCTCGGAGCTCAACGGCGTCCTCAATCGGCACCTGGGCCTCCTGGGCCGCCTCTGGGCCACGGTCATGCTCCTCCCCCTCTCCTCCATCGTGACCGCCGTCCTCTGCCTCCTCAGCTACACCATGCTCTCCATCACCGGCGAACAGCGGGAACTCGGCATCATGAGGGCCCTGGGAGCCAAACCGCGAACCGTCCAGAAGGTCATCCTCACCGAGACCGCCCTCCTGATGCTGGTCAGCGGGTCCGTCGGGGTCACAGCCGGCATCCTACTGACCTGGATGTTCCTCGTCCCGGAGGCCGTGGTGGCCCCCTCCACCCTCCTCCTCACCCTGGGAGGACTGCTGCTGGCCATGGCCGCCATATGTCTCACCAGCCTCTACCCTGCCCGCCGGGTCACGAAACAGCCCGTCGCCGGGGTCCTCTCTCAACCCTGACAATCAACCTTCTCACTTTTGAAGTGCCAGACAGACCCTGCCGAGGGGGCGTCTCTGTGGCGGCAGACAGTACGCCAGCATTTTCTTCGTTTCAACCGATATGTGTCATAATGACATAAAAATACCTGAGGAGATCTAATGTGACGGTCGCGGAGGGTGAAGGATGAAAACGATTCGTGAACCTGCCAAAGAATTGGCCGTTGTAGCCGAACGGGATGTGGTTGTGGTCGGCGGGGGACCGGGTGGTATCGTAGCCGCCCTCGCCGCCGCCCGCACCGGAGCCAGTACCCTGCTCGTCGAGCGCTACGGTTTTCTAGGCGGGATGGCGACCGCCGGGCTCATGACGAGCTTCAATGGCTTTCGCAATGAACGTCCGCCGAATCACGTTCAGACTGTGCGCGGCATCGCTCAGGAGCTGGTTGATCGACTTCTCGCGGCAGGTGGAGCCTGTGCGTGTACGGCGCACGGGCACTTGGGCCGATTAAAACCCGGCGAGTGCCCATACGCCGTCAGCTTCGACCCGGAAATCCTCAAGCGAGTGGTACTGGAGATGCTCTACGAGGCGGGGGTGGACATCACGCTGCATACGGTTTTCAGCGATGCACTGACAGAGGGCCGGAACGTAACCGCCATCGTTGTGGAAAGCAAGTCGGGACGACAGGCCATTCAGGGGAAGATCTACGTAGACGCCACCGGCGACGGCGATCTGGCCGCCCGTGCCGGCGCACGCTACGAAAAAGTGGAGAAGGTCGGAGGGCGAATGATGAGGATGACGCTCATGTATCGGGTTGCAGGGGTCTCCGAACCCGGACCGGGTGAGCGGCGTCTCTGGATCAACGGAATCACGTCCTTCTGGGGGCCCAGGGTTAGCGAAGTCGATGGCACCGATGTTATTGACTTAACCAGAGCTGAGATCGAGGCCCGGATTGCGCTCGAAGAGCACTTGAAGAAGCTGAGGAGAAGGTTTCCCGGTGCGACGCTCGTCGAGACGGCGACCACAATCGGCGTCCGAGAGACGCGAAGGATCCTTGGACTCTATACGATCACCGAAGAGGACGTACTCACCGGCCGTCCTCAACCGGACTCGATCGCTGTGAGCTCCAACCCCGTACCCGGCTACTACGGCAAGCGACGATTTCTCGACCACCTGGGGTTTGAGATCCCTTTCCACAGCCTAGTTCCGGTCGACCTAGATAACGTGCTGCTCGCCGGACGGTGCATCTCAGCCAGTCAGCCAGCGTTCCAATCGGCGAGGAGCATGGCTCCCAATATGGCTATCTCCCAGGCCTCAGGAACGGCCGCGGCCATGTGCGCGGCAGCCGGCTGCCGTCCCGCTGATCTGGACGTGAACGCCCTGCAGCGAGAACTGGAGGAGAACGGCGCCCTCGTGCGGATCCCGTCGGAGGAGAGAAACAGAACCTCCCACCACAATAATTCACCAACGGAGGAGTCGAAAGAGTAAGCGTGACCCAGTCCAAAAATGAAAATCCAAGATTTCAACCAATGTTCCTTTGGTAGAGCGATATTTTAATTTAATCACAGGCCTACATGTCCTCTCCGCGACTTGGCCCTATTCATGGGGGGCGAGGTAGACCATGGCGAGGGCCCCGTAGAGCACCACGTCTTCCCCTAGGGGCGTGATCACGATGTCGGGGACCCGGTTGACCGCGTGTCTGCCGACGTGCCTCCGGATCGGCTCCATCACGAGTTCCTTATTGCCCAGCGCCATGGCGCCGCCCACGGTTATGAGGGCGGGGTCGTAGGCGTTGACCACGTCGGCGAAGCCCATGGCGTTGAGCTCGCCGATCCTCTCCACCATCTCCTTGGACAGGGCGTCGCCGGCCCCAGCCGCCTCGTAGAGGGCCTTGGCGGTTATGTTCCGGCGGTCCCCCCGGGCGAGCCTCATGAGCAGACTTTCCTCGACGTGCCTCGCGTCCCTCTCCTCCAGGAACATCCGGACGAGGTTGGGGATGTTCTTCGCCGAGCAGTAGGCCTCCCAGTGGCCCCGCTTCCCGCAGCCGCAGAGGAGGCGCCCCTCGAAGTCTATGGTCAGGTGGCCGATCTCCACCGCGTTCCCGTCCTTCCCCAGGAGGAGGTGGCCGTCCACGTAGACCCCGCCCCCGATCCCCGTGCTCAGGGTCACATACGCCAGGTCCCGCAGTTCCTTCCCGGCGCCGAACATCCTCTCCCCCATCACCGCCGTGGTGCAGTCGTTGAGGAGGCGGACAGGCACCCCGAACTCCTCCGCGAGGGGCTCCACCAGCGGAACCCGCTCGAAGGGGATGTTGGTGGGGTGGATCAGCACGCCAAGCCTCGTGTCCATGGGGCCGGCGGACCCTATGCCCATTCCCCGGACGCCCTCTGGCCGGAAGCCCTCCAGCCTGACAGACCGGATCATCCTCGCTATCTGCTGGCTTATCCCCTCCGGGCCGCGTCCCACCTCCGTGGCCTCCGAGAGCCTGGCCTTGATGTGGCCCTCCTGGTCCCCGACTACCACCCTGACGTTGGTGGCGCCCAGGTCAACCCCCACGGCGAACCTCTCCGGCACTCTAATCCCTCCCGCTCATCCCGTACAATGGGTAACTGTATCGGACAGAAAGAAAGGGTTTTCCATCCGTAAACCGGCCGACAGAGTGAGGACAGAAGGAAACATTATTAACGGCGCCCCTCCCACATATACGGACGGGCTTGGCGAGTTGGAGGGCGTCTTGTGTCTAACCTGATCTTTCAGGCTCTGCTGGGCCTGAGCTGGGAGGCCATCGTCCGCGCGCTTGAGCTGCGGGAGCGGGCCAAGGGCGTGGGAGACGGGAGGATTGAGGGGCAGAGGTACACGGTTATCCAGCGCGGGGACGAGGTTCTGGTCCTCCTGCCCGACTACCGGCCCCGAGAGAAGTGCCAAGAGGCGGCGAAGAAGATCTTCTCAAGGCTCGCCCCCGAGTCCGAGGTCCGGGTGGCGGAGATGGGCCACGCCTCCTCCCACTGCAACTACTGCCTCGAGCCGACGCCCCTCCCCTACCGGTGCCACCGGTGCGGCGGGTGGTACTGCGAGGGCCACCGGCTCCCCGAGCAGCACAACTGCCCCG